>SMUY01007477.1_pt1 | contig 19871 bp, 18 predicted proteins | sample 2456441 | NCBI WGS metagenome assembly SMUY01 (sample SAMN11095931, study PRJNA526329) | marine sediment metagenome | biome: Marine sediment; feature: Surficial sediment; material: Deep marine sediment; isolation source: Hadal surficial sediment | place: Pacific Ocean | collected 2014-11 | depth...
AGAATAAATATCATTGACGGATGGATCATCATCAGACGCACTTTTCTGAGCAACAAGCAGTATTTCCTTGTTACCTTCCATTGCTACATCCAATGCCTTAACAGATTTATCTCTGCCAACAAACAAAGGGATCACCATATGAGGGTAAACCACAACATCCCTTAAAGGTAAGGCTGGGTATGTGTTCTCGTCTTCTGTACTCATTTCCGTTGTTTCTTCCTACGTGATGGCATGATCGATCTGATTTGTGTCATGATAGGAACTATATATGGACACATATGCTGGTTTCAAGGGCTTAGTTCACAAAATCTGAAGTAATGTACGACCCCTAAAAAATATCCTCTGACAAAAAATTATCTGAAATTGAATTACCCCGGTCGAATTAATCTGCTGCAGCTATAGCTAACTCATCCTCGGGACCGTCATAAATTATCAACGGTTTGGATTCACCATTAATCACCGCCTCATCAATCACCACTTTCGAAATGTCACCCATTGAAGGTAAATCATACATGGTATCAAGCAGGATATTCTCCAGGATTGAGCGCAAACCACGTGCCCCTGTTTTTCTCTCCATGGTTTTTCTAGCAACTTCGCGTAAAGCATCATCACGAAACTCGATTTCACAACCTTCCATTTCAAACATTCTCGCATACTGCTTGGTGATTGCGTGTTTTGGTTCCACCAGGATTTGAACTAACTGATCTTCATTTAACTCATCCAGAGTTGCCGCCACAGGCAGACGACCCACGAACTCTGGTATTAAACCGTAATGGATCAAATCTTCAGGCTCAACACTCTGCAATAATTTACTGACACTTTTCTTGTCATCCTTGCCCTTGACCTCTGCAGAAAAACCGATACCACCCTTTTCGGAGCGTTCTCGTATAATCTTATCGAGTCCGGCAAATGCACCACCACAAATAAACAGTATGTTCGCCGTATTTACCTGAAGGAATTCCTGCTGAGGATGTTTACGTCCACCCTGAGGAGGGACTGAAGCCACCGTGCCTTCGATGAGTTTCAATAATGCCTGTTGAACACCTTCACCGGACACATCGCGAGTGATTGACGGATTATCAGATTTTCGTGATATCTTGTCTATTTCATCAATATAGACGATGCCAGTCTGTGCTTTTTCAACATCATAATCACATTTCTGTAATAGCTTCTGGATGATATTCTCAACGTCTTCGCCAACATAACCAGCCTCGGTCAGCGTTGTTGCATCGGCAATTGTGAAAGGAACGTTCAACAATCGAGCCAGCGTTTCAGCAAGTAATGTTTTACCACTGCCCGTTGGTCCAATTAGTAAGACATTACTCTTGGTAAGCTCGATATCGGATTTTTTGAAATTTTCTTGTTCCAGCCTTTTATAGTGGTTATATACCGCAACCGAAAGAATTTTCTTGGCTTGTTCCTGACCAATCACATACTCGTCAAGAATGGCTTTTATATCATGGGGTGTTGGTAATGAACTCCCTCCACCGGCAACCGGTTTTTCCTGAATCTCTTCAAGGATAATGTCGTTACAAAGCTCAACACATTCATCACAGATGAAAACCGATGGCCCCGCGATGAGTTTACGAACCTCATGCTGACTTTTGCCACAAAATGAGCAATACAGAAGGCGATCACTATCATTGTTGTTTCCCTGCTTGCCGTCACTCATAAAACACCTCGATCCTAGTCATTATCAGTACTGGTTTATTCTCAATTCTGGTTATTTCAAACCTGTTACTTTAGAACTCTGTAACCATTCTACACAAAGATTTATGCAGACGCTTCCTCAGGAAAAACTTCTCTTTTCGATAATACCTCATCAATCAAGCCATAATCTCTGGCTTCTTCAGCACCTTTGAAATTATCCCGTTCGGTATCCTTAGTAATCGTTTCCAATGACTGACCTGTATGCTTGGCAAAAATCATATTTAACTGTTCTCTCGCCTTCAGAATCTCACGCGCATGAATATCGATGTCAGATGCCTGGCCCTGAAAACCACCTAATGGCTGGTGAATCATCACCCGGGAGTGTGGTAGGCAATAACGCTTGCCCTTGGCACCACCCGCGAGTAACAAAGAGCCCATACTGGCCGCCTGTCCTACACACATGGTACTCACATCCGGCTTTATGAACTGCATGGTGTCGTATATCCCCATCCCGGCAGAAACTGAACCACCCGGGGAATTGATATAAAGATGAATATCCTTGTCTGGATTTTCTGACTCCAGATACAAAAACTGGGCAATAATCAAATTTGCAACATTGTCCTCGACAGGCCCTACCAGAAAGACAACTCTTTCTTTCAGGAGGCGGGAGTAAATATCATAAGAACGCTCGCCTCTTGGGGTTTGCTCAACCACCATAGGTACAAGATTAAGAGACTGTATCTCATTGTTTTTCATGATAATTTTGTCTTTATCCTCTTTTAACAAGTTCAGGCAGTTTCAGTCTGCCCTTAATTCATTAGTGCGTCAAACGCCAATTCCGTTTCATTTACTTTGGCTTTATCCATAATCCAGTCAACGACCTCCTCTTCGAGGATCAGGGCCTCAATCTCAGCCAGTCGGTTTTTATCCGAGTAATACCAGTTAATCACCTCTGAAGTATCTTCGTACCCTTCTGCCTCTTTTTCAATCTTGATCCGAACTTTCGAGGGATTAACCTTGATTTCATTTGTTTTTACAATATCGGCAATCAGCAATTGTAGCGTGACTCTCCTTTCCGCTTGCTCAATAAACATGGGATCATCCCCTGCCGGAAAATCACTTTCACTCAAGCCCTGCTGCTGCAATCTTGACTTGAATTGTGCCTGTAGTTGAGCAATTTCATTTGTTACCAATGATGTAGGCAAATCAATCTTGTTCGACTCATAAAGTTTTTCCATGACTGATTCTTTCACCTTGGTAAGTGCTTTCTGTTCAGACTCACGCACCATGTTTTTACGCACCTCTAGCTTAAATTCCTCCAAACCTCCCTCTGTCACACCCATAATGGAAAAGAATTCACTGTCCATCTCGGGTAAAACTAATTCATTAACAGTTTTCACATCCACTTCGAACTCAACATCCTTCCCCGCTTGTTCCGTATTGGTGTATTCGTCAGGAAATTTAAGCTTCAAAACCCTGTTATCTCCGGCCCTAGCACCCAACAGACCCTCTTCAAAACCTTCTATAAATCTTTTAGCGCCTAATTCAAGTGTAATGTCCTTTGCGGTTCCTCCTGAAAATTCCTCGCCGTCAATTCGACCGACAAAATCAATCACAATGGAGTCATCTTCAGCGGCCCCTCGTTCTACGGCCTCAGGCTTACGGTGTTGTTTACGCAATACATCAATCATCTTATTGACATCTTCATCTGATACCTTACACACCGGTTTTTCTATGGTCAGATCTTTCAGGGGTGATAGCTTTATTTCCGGAAAAACCTCAAATTTCGCAGTAAATACCAGGCCTTCTGTCTGCTCCAGATCCAATGGCTCCAGCTCAGGTTTACCAGCGGGTTGTAACTTTTCCTGTGTAATTGCTTCATACAAACTATTCTGGATTACTTCACCAATCACTTCCTGACGGACTCTTGTTCCGTATTTTTTTTGCACGATTTTTAGAGGAACCTTGCCTTGTCGGAAACCCTTGATTCGAGTTGTTTTTGTCATCGATTGCAATCTGTTCTGCACTTCGGTGGCTATCTTTTCTTCCGGCACTTCTACCCTTAATCGTTTTCCCAAGGGCCCGGTAGACTCAACTGATACTTGCATTTCTGTTCCTCAAAATTTCTCAGATTTAAATCAAATAAACCAACTTATAATGTTTTGTACCTGGTGAATAAAATAATGGTGCGAAAGGAGAGACTCGAACTCTCACGGGTTTACCCCACTGGAACCTAAATCCAGCGCGTCTACCAATTCCGCCACTCTCGCATTAGGCAATCGAAACGATATCGTCTTTTGGGATGAGGTTAAAGCGCGGCTATTATAAAGCCTGAACTATGCTTTGTAACCCCCGGATAAGATATTGATTTATGTATGGTTTGATGAGAACGTCAAACCTGTTGTAGAATTTTCAGGTCGGAATAAAGTAAGCCCTGGTACTTAGAAAAGCCTACTTAGAAACACTCTTTGCCGAATGATTTGCACATTCTTCGGCATTTTCGTGTGCCAGTTCTAGGATTGATAATGCAGTTTTTACCCCACTCATCACACACAGTCACACATTGCTTCTCTCTTCCCTCATTTTCTTTTGCGCCAGGGATGACTAAATCACCAGACTGAGGGTCAGAGTAAGTGATTGACTCCTCACTATTTTCAACGAGAAGCAGTGCCCCAACGATAGAATCATTGTGATTGAACACAACTGGTGCTTCATGGTGATAGTTTTCATGGGTGGCAGCGTTCACCTGCAATGTGCAAAACGCGAAGATATAAAAGACTAAAGATGTTTTTATGCTTTTCACAAATAACCCGCAATTGTTCAATATCAAAAATTACTCATCTAGGTTTTTAGAACGATTGCCGAATGATAGTTCCGAAACCAATACAAGTATATATATGGTTTTTTGGTATAACGCTAGAGTGCGATGCTTTATGACATAAATTTGGTGAAATTACATAAAGTTATCATTAAACATCAACTTATATCGAAATCACAAATATGAGACCATGCGCGCATATTCTTGACAATATTCTAAGGACGATGGCGTATGACCATAACATTCCGTTCATTTAGCAAGCTATTATTTATTCTCCTGCTTTCCTTCCAGTTCGCCAATGCCATGGCGAATACAGGTAAAGCCTTCAGTATCAAGGGCACTGCAATCATTAATGGGTCAGAATTGAGTTCCGACGATACCATCAGGAAGGCGACATCATCAAACTGGTGCCAATAGCTCTGTAAAAATTATCATGAAAGATAGAACGGTGCTGGATATCAGCGAGAACACGGATTTTGAAGTCAGTAAATATTGTTACAGTCTTTGTTTGTACCGACCATATTGACCAATGGCACCGGCTTTTTCCAAAGCATCCGCTACCTCCGGTGGCATGTAATTTTCATCATGCTTGGCTAACACTTCTTTAGCCTGGAAAATACCATTTTCATCTAGTTTCCCATTCGCAACAATTCCCTGACCCTCGCGAAAAAGATCTGGCAATATTCCTTCATAAGTGATGGTTACCTGATTAAGCGTATCTGTCAGTACAAATTGGACTTCCAATGTTTCCGGATCACGGACAACACTGCCTTCCAATACAAGACCACCAATTCGAAAAGCACGATCGATGGGTGCTTCACCTGCTACGATTTGTGTAGGGGCGTAGAAATATAGCAGGTTTTTTTCAAATGCAGTCAATATCAACGCAACTGCGACGCCCATGCCAAGCGTGATGAAAAAAACCATAAAGATTCTTTTTTTACGCGGGGTCATTTCTTTCTCTGAGTCGACGTAGCCGATTATTCAACTCACGCAAGGTTTTACGCTGCAGGGAAAGTGATTGGATTACATTAAATATTAAAACAATTGCTGTTAAACCATATGAGGACCAGACATAAAAGCCATATCCTCCCATGTAAAAAAATTCCTGAATAGACATTTATGTTTTTGACTCCACCTTGTTTAACAGTTCACTGACCCAGGTACTGTGACATTCATATTCCAGAATTTCTGTTCTGGACCTAAGCAGAACTATAGTCACAAAATATGCTTTAAACGCCAATGCCATGATTAAAAGAGGAATCAGCATGTCGATATGAATCGAAGGAGCATCAATCTTTGAGACAGTAGCTCCCTGATGCAGGGTACTCCACCATTCGACTGAATAATGGATGATTGGGATATTGACAAGACCAACTAGCGCCAATATTGCACTTGCCCGTGCTGCAACCCTGCGATCTTCAAATGCTGATTGCAATGCCATATACCCCAGATATAAAAATAACAAAATCAATTCAGAAGTTAGCCTGGCATCCCATACCCACCAGGTCCCCCACATAGGCTTCCCCCAGAGAGAGCCAGTGGCCAATGCAAGAAATGTAAATGAAGCACCCACCGGCGCACAACTCTTGGCTAGTACATCAGCGATCTTGATATGCCAGATCAAACCTACGCCCCCTGCTACTGCCATCACAATATATATAAACAGGGACATCCAGGCGGATGGCACATGCACGTAGATAATTCTGAAACTCTCACCCTGCTGATAATCAGCAGGAGCAAAAACTAACCCGCCATAAAGACCAGCAATCATTAACAGGGCAGTGAGCCATGAAAACCATGGTGTCAGCAGAACTGCTAGATTGTAAAAATACTTCGGAGAAACTAGTCGATGAAATTGTTTTAGCATTTATGTTAACTCATACGAATTCGCAAGGAATAAGCTGTCGCAATCGGCGCCAGCGTAACAGATAATGCTAGCATTCCGGACAAGAAATAAAGCTCGGCATCAACGGGAAGATCTACCATGGCATTTTCCACTGCCAACATGGAAAAAATCAGGGTCGGCATATACAGAGGCAAAATAATCAAGCTGAGAAGCATACCACCACTACGCAAACCTACTGTTAATGCAACAGCTATGGCACCAATCAAACTCAGCACGGGAGTCCCCAATAAAAGCGTTAAAAAAAGTGCCTGTAATGCCTGTGTCGATAATGACAACAAATAAGCCGTCAACATTGCAATAATAATCAGTGGCAATCCTGTCAGGCACCAATGTGCTGTAATCTTTGCTGCAACCAACAGCGTCAACGGACATCCGGAAAGTACCATCTGTTCAGCCGAACCATCATCATAATCAGATCGAAATATACCTTCGAGTGAAAGACTTGAGGCCAATAATGCGGTGATCCAGATCATTCCTGCCGTCACTCTCCTTAACAATTCTGGATCCGAACCAAATGCAAACGGAAACAAAACAATGACCATAATAAAAAAAATAAGTGGGTTGGCAAGTTCCGCACGATATCTGGATGCGAGAATAATATCTCGTAAAAAAATAACCCTGAAGACATTCCAGTAAGAGTACATTATTTCTTCCCGAGATGAATATGCATTATGGAACAATTTTCAATTTCCATGGGCTGATGAGTCGCAAAAATAATAATACCTCCGCGAGCACAATGCTCCGCGATCAGCCGCTCGATAACCAATTTGCCCGACGCATCCAGTGAAGTAAACGGCTCATCCAGAAACCAGATTGCAGCCTTTGTTACAAATAACCGTGCAAGCGCTACGCGACGTTTCTGCCCTGCTGACATGCGACTTAAAGGGATTGTATCCATACCAGCCAGTTCAACCTGATCCAGAGCATTTGATAATGGGATATCTGGCTTTGAACCCGCTAATGCCACCATCACTCGAAGATTTTCCAATGCAGTTAGGGCGTCTTTCACTCCGTTCAAATGGCCGATATAAATGATCTCTTGCTGATATTCATAACGGCATCTTGATATTTCCTTTCCCTGCCAGATTATCTCTCCGGCATTTGGCTGCATAAGGCCAGCGAGTAGTCGCAGCAGACTGCTTTTGCCACTTCCATTTACTCCATCGATCTGAAGCAAGTCTCCTGTATGCAATTTGAAACTAACATCTTGAAACAAAATAATATCCTGACGAATACATTCAATTCCTGATACTTCAAGCTGTGATAACTCATCTTCCTTGCAGTTATATTGTATTGTTTTTAAGGCGTTCAATTTCTGTATGCGATTCATCAAGTGAATTATTCTTTAATAAAGATCTGTTCCTTACTCATTTATCTTAATTACCGCATCTATAAGATATAATGAACTCGTAGTTTGATAAAGATTAATTAATATTGCTCTGTATGACTTTCTTTCACGCTTTGAATAGCGTCCAAAACCCGATACAGACAAAGCCGAGCCCGGCAATGTAGTGTAAATATTTTTCACTCAAGTAATGTGAAATAAAACCACCTGCTAATACTCCAATTGCAGATGCAAGTATCAGTGCCAGTGAGGCACCAAGAAATACTGTGAATTTATTCACTTCTTTATCTGCTGCAAAGAGCATTGTCGCCAGTTGAGTTTTATCACCAAGTTCAGCAATAAAAATAACTATAAAAACGCCTAGCAGTAGTTTTATATCCATTCCGATTTTGTTCTCAATATATTGGAAATATGTATTGCCACCAACCAGTTTAAAAATGCCAGATACAGTTAACTATAATCTTTATAAATAATTCTAGGGCAGGATCTGATCTATAGTGATGTTTACTCCAGTCACTTCCCCTAGTTGAATGTCAGCACTCGATCCGGACAGATCTCCGCTGCGTGGTGCGGCATCACCACTTTTAGAAACACGCGCGCTGATGACAACCTGTTTGAATTTTGACAATCTCATGGCAGGTGACATGGCCGTAGAATCGTCCAATGTTACCTTAACAGGGAGATCTTTTACCTGTTTGCGAACAATCGCCAGTGGCATACGCGGGCCTTCAGAAGCACGGGCAAAAATAAATACCGTGTCTTCCGGACTTGCTTCTTTCAGTAGTGCTGAAGCCAGATTTACCTGTACATCAATTGCAGTAATCGATGTTTCTGTCACCTCAGTAACAGCAATACCCTTGTCAGGAGATATTGCATTGGCGTTTTGTTTAATTTGATTTATATTCTCTACCAAAGATTCCGACTCATCACTTCCCGGCGGTAAAACATTCAACAATTGTTCCCAATAGTGAAGTGTTTTTGCAATATCTCCTCGCTCGAAACTGGCATAACCTGCGATCCGGAGCGCTTTTGGTTCATTCGGGTTTGCCTGTAAGGAGAGATTAATCAGATTTGCTGCCTCTTCTGTAAAGCTGTTGTTATTTGCCAATATCAACGCTTCTGAATAGTCTGCCAGTAATTGTGGGTCATCACCGATATATTTGCGTGCATTCTGGTAAGCAATCACTGCATCCTGATATCTATTCATCACAAGATATGTACGCGCCAAAAGTCTCCAGCCTTCACCATTTTCTGGCTGTTCCTGCAGATGTGCGCTTAAGTTTGCAACCATTTTTTCAATGGAATGTATCGCGCCCTGGTTTGTTTGTTGTTCTTTTTTATCAACCTGGACGCTCACCATATCAATGTTTCCCAGCATTAGATATGTGACAATGACAAACACCGGGAAAACAACAATAATCGGCACCATTGTTTTGAATGAAATACTTGTATCGACGTGGTTATTATCTTTTCCAGTATCTGTAATATCCGTTAGTAAATTTCGTTCCAGTTCATGTTTGGCACCATTGAATTCATTTTCATCAATATTGCCTTCCTTTAAATCGTTTTTTAGTTCCTGTAGATGTTCTTTATGGATATGGATGTTTAGCTCGTTACGAATCCCGGTACCATTATTATGATGGTGGCGGATTATCGGTACCAACACAAAGGCAAGCGCTAGCAGCAACATACACGCATTAACGACCCAAAAGATCATTATCATTTTTTGTTCCCCAAAAGATCTCCGTTCAGTATTTGATCCGCAACTTCCTGTTCTTCCTCATTCAGCGCGTGAAATTGTTGCTTGCGTATCAATAAAATTGTGATGCAGATGCCAATTATTAAAAAGATAACGGGAGCCAACCAAAGCAAATACGTTGTCGATTTGAATGGCGGGCGGTACAGTACAAAATCACCGTATCTTGCAACCAAGTATTTAATGATGTCTTCATTGTTATCGCCTTCAATCAACAGGCGATAAACCTCCTGTCTTAGATCCTGCGCAAGATCAGCATTGGAATCTGCAAGTGACTGGTTTTGACAAACCAGGCAACGCAGTCCTTCTATCAGCACCGTATACCGTTGCTCCTGTGCAGGATTTGTAAATTCCAGTGGGTCATCAGCAGCATTTACACTTGATGACAGTGCAATCAGAAAAAAGATTAAACCATATACCAAACTGATCTTCATAAGCCGACAGCCTTGAGTTGTTCAATGATGGGCAGTAGTTTATTTTTCAATATATCCTCAGTAATAGGGCCAATGTGTTTGTAACGAATGATACCTTTGTGATCAATGATAAACGTTTCCGGTACACCGTAGACACCAAAATCGATTCCCAGCTTACCATTAAGATCATGAGCACTTTTTGTATAGGGATCACCATAATAGTCGAGCCAACGCAATGCTTCTTCACGTTTATCCTTATAATTGAGACCATAAATATTGACGACGCCGGTCCGTGACAGATCAAGTAAAACGGGGTGTTCAGATCGGCATGCAACACACCATGAAGCCCAGACATTAAAAAGAGACACTTCATTAAGGAAATCAGTAGAGCTTAGTGTCTTGTCTGATTCTTTTAGCTGAAGTAATGAAAAGACGGGCATTGGTTTGTTAATCAGGGGCGATGGGATCTCGCGCGGATCTAATGTCAGGCCTATACCCAGAAAAACAACAAGCACGATAAAGATTAACAACGGGGCCAGTTTTTGCAACATTCTTAAGCAGCCTGTTACGGTCCTGTATGTCCGCTGCTAGATGACTCTAATGAGGAATGCTGCCGAAAATTCCTGGACAGTCTGTAGCGCTTGTCAGTAATGGCTAATAATCCGCCTAGCCCCATGAGAATAGCACCTAGCCAAATCCAGCGAATGAATGGTTTGTAGTAAAGACGCAAACTCCAGGCATCAGCACCGATGGGCTCACCCAAGGACACATACAGATCCCGGGTAAAGCCGGCATCAATCCCTGCTTCTGTCATCGGCATGTTACGAACATGGTAAACGCGCTTTTCAGGATGTAGCACCGTTATTTGTTTACCATCCTTGAAGACTTCAATTTTACCGATTTTTGCTCGGTAATTCGGTCCTTCAAAATCGCTTACATCAGCTAAGCGATAGGTATAGCCGCTTAAGGTGAAACTCTCACCAGGGACCAGTTTCACGTGTTTCTCGGTACTGTAGAGACTGGATATGGTGATGCCGATGATAGTGACACCCAGCCCGATATGGGCAAGTGACATGCCATAGAATGAGCGTGGTAATTTGCGAAGTGAGGACCAGTTTTTCTGGTTTTTCGAACCCTGATTAACAATAATTTGTACACTTCCAAATATAACCCATGCGGCCAGAATAATACCCATGGCAGCCATCAGAGCAGTGACATCGGCAAGCATAATGACAAATAAAACCCCTATCAAAATACTACCGATAGCAGCATGGCGCAGTTGTTGTATCAGCCTTTTTATCTTGTCCTGCTTCCAATGGGATAGTGCACCGAAGACCTGAAATAGCGCAACAAGAGCCATCAAAGGAATGAATACCGTATTAAAATATGGGGGACCAACAGACAATTTTCCAAGACCCAGTGCGTCCAGTATCAGCGGGTAAAGTGTGCCGAGCAGTATGGTGACCATGGCTACAATCAACAGAATATTATTAATCAATAATAATGTTTCACGTGACACAAGTTTGAACGTTCCACCACCAAGATTACCTGGCGCCCGCCATGCATACAGGGTTAATGAACCACCAATAACCACACCCAGATAAATCAGAATAAATACACCTCTGGCAGGGTCAGTCGCAAAGGCATGCACCGAAGTTAAAACACCGGAACGAACCAGAAACGTTCCCAACAGACTTAAGGAAAATGCGCAAATTGCTAACAGGATAGTCCAGCGCTTGAATACACCGCGTTTTTCTGTTGCTGCAAGTGAGTGTATGAGTGCAGTTCCTACCAGCCAGGGCATAAAGGATGCGTTTTCCACAGGATCCCAAAACCACCATCCACCCCAGCCCAGTTCGTAGTAGGCCCACCAGCTACCCAACGCAATACCGATGGTTAGAAAAATCCATGCTGCGATCGTCCATGGTCTAGACCAACGCGCCCAGGTGGCATCAAGCCGCCCATCCAGCAATGCTGCAATTGCGAATCCAAAGGCGACAGAAAACCCAACGTATCCCATATACAACACTGGCGGATGTATAATAAGGCCGAAGTCCTGCAACAAAGGATTGAGATCGGCACCATCCAAAGGTTCCGGCCACAATCTGGTAAAGGGATTCGAGGTCAGTAACATGAATAATAGAAAACCAATACTGACCAGTCCCATCACTCCCAGTACTCTCGCAACAAATGCCTCTGGTAAGCTGCGACTGAAAATACTAACAGCCAACGTCCAGATGCTCAGGATCAGCGCCCATAACAGCAGTGAACCTTCATGCCCCCCCCAAACAGCCGAGATACGATATCCCAGTGGTAATGCAGAGTTAGAGTTTTGTGCAACATATGCCACTGAAAAATCATAGGTAATAAAACCATGCACCAGACACATGAATGCAATCGCTATAAAAGCGAACTGGCCTCTAGCCAGCGGACGTGCCATCGCTACCCAGGTGGAAATACCCATCGAAGCCCCCAGCAGAGGGAAGAACGCCAATATGCAGGCTAGCCCCAAGGCAATAATCAGCGCAAAGTGTCCTAATTCGGGGATCATATCTGATTATTGCCTATGGTTTTACTTACGTATTGATAACAACGGTTCGATTTTAGATCTGTTAATTTGAACATCTAGAACGATTCTACACAGTTTAATTCACACAGTGTTTGATTAATGTCAAATGAACAAAATAATTCCGGGTTATTGCATCGCTTATAAAACACTGTGGGAGGCTGGATACACGCGCTTACCACCAATACTTCCCATCCAGGAATCACTATTGTTCCCTGCAAAGTGACGTAATTATGTTAATTTTCAATCAATTTTAATTTATTTGGCCGCATCAAAATCATATGCAATCATTCATCGAATGCAAAAAAACATGCTGTCATTCAGCTAATTCTATTGAACTGAGACTTTCGACATGATCAGACTTCCATGTCATCATCACCAAGATAGCAAAAACGTTGCAATTAAATTAGGAGCGATTTATAGCTGTCCTATGCACTCTGACGTAAAACAGACCGTGGCAAGTAGTAGTCCTCAATGATTGCTGCAACGGCCACGAGTTTTAGTTCATTGTCCGTAATTATGAATGCGTTACGCCTTAATATACAAAGCTATAAACATTCTTTTTAAATAAAAATGAAATACTATTTTTCTCTCCCGCTTGCACAACATACCCATTAACTTACAAATTCATCAAAAATGACCGATACGTCACAAAATTCATATAACTGACAGTTGTACCTAAATTTGTCTTGCTATACTCTTATCGAAAAATAGGAAAAACCCTTGGGCATGAAAATTGCGAAAAAAAACTAGAATGGGTACCCATACGAGACAGATATTAGTGTGCGTAAGGACACTGAAGACAAAAATGACCAAATAAAAGCCGGCCTAGAGTATTTGTTGCGTAGTAATTATGTGATTGATCAAATTCATGATGCGGTAATTGCGACTGATTTGACGGGTAAAATCATTTCCTGGAATAACGGTGCTGAACGCCAGTTCGATTACACTTCTGACGAAGCGTTAGGTCTTACCATTTACCATCTATACCCTGAAGAGCGCCACGGATATTTAACCTCGGATGTCTTGGACATCCTACAGACAAAAGGGAACTTTGAAATTGAATCTACGATGCGAAGGAAATCTGGCGAGGTTTTTTTCGCGCATACTTCTTTATCACCCCTGACTGATGAAACAGGAGAAGTTATAGGCATCATCAGTTATTCACTGGATATCTCTGAACGAAAAAATATCGAACAATCACTCAAGGAAAGTGAAGAGAGACTTAAACTTGCCATAGCAGGCGCTGATGATGGTATTTGGGATTGGGATATTGATACAAATACAGTTTTTTATTCCTCTAGATATAAAGCATTAATAGGATATACCGAAGAAGAATTTTCTGATGTTCTCAATTCCTTTGTTGATCATCTTCACCCTGATGATTACGAAGATGCCTTGAATGCCATTAATAATCATTTAGATATTCGCCCTCCCTATGATGTCGAGTATCGTCTCAGAACAAAATCAGGTAGTTACTGTTGGTTTAGAGCAAGAGGTCAAGCACTATGGAATGATGCCGGGAAAGCAATTCGTATGTCAGGTTCAATACGAGATATTGATGATAAGAAGAAAACGGAGATTGAACTCGCTAACTACCAAAATAGACTGGAAGAATTAGTCAAAGATCGTACTGCTGAATTAGAGCAGGCACGCTCAAGCCTGTTAAAATCAAATCAATCCCTGAAGGCGCTTAGTCAAGGCAATCATGCCCTAGCTCGTGTTACAGATGAACAGGAACTTCTGGATGATATTTGCCGAATCATTGTCGGGGTGGGAAATTACAAACTGGCCTGGGTTGGTTATGCAGTGTATGATGAAAACAAAAACATACAACCTGTTGCACAGTATGGATGCGAAAAAGATTACATCGAGAATCTAAATCTAACCTGGGCAGATCAAGTACATGAGCGAGGATAAATTGTTCACTGAATACTTACTCAATGAAAGCGAACAAAAATATCGTGATCTGGTCACAAACATTCCTGGTGCTGTATATCGTTGTGCAAACGATGCTGACAGGACCATGCATTATATTAGCCCAAATATTTACAGTATATCTGGTTACCCCGCAGACGATTTTATCGATAATACAATAAGATCATTTGCAAGCATCATTCATCCAGACGATACAAAAATGGTAGCGGATAAGGTATCAGTTGGGCTCGAGCAGAAGAAGCCCTATGTAATCGAATACAGAATAATAGATAAGGAATCGAATATCAGGTGGGTTTATGAAAAAGGTCAAGGAATTTATAGTGAAGACGGTGAACTTGCATACACGAATGGTGCTATTTTTGATATTACAGAATCTCATGAATTATCAGAAAAACTGTCATACCAAGCAACTCATGATGTATTAACCGGACTGGTAAACCGCAGCGAGTTTGAACACCGCCTTAATAGAGTCTTACAAACAATTTATAAGCATAATTCAGAACACGCACTTTTATATCTCGATCTGGATCAATTTAAAATAATTAATGATACATGTGGCCATATCGCCGGCGATGAATTACTTCGCCAGCTGGGCCTCCTGTTATCAAAAGAAGTCAGAAAAAGAGACACCGTGGCAAGACTGGGCGGAGATGAATTTGGTGTTCTTATGGAGCATTGTTCACTCAAACAGGCAAAACGTGTTGCTAACAAATTAAAAAAATCCGTAGATCAGTTCAGGTTTTTATGGGAAAAGAAACAATTTAATATTGGCGTCAGTATCGGACTGGTCATTATTGATGAAAGCGCTGGAGATATCACAGATTTACTCAAAAAAGCGGATGCCGCCTGTTATGCCGCTAAAGAACAAGGTAGAAATCGTATTCATATATTTAAAGACGACGACAAACAGCTTGCAAAACAGTATGGAGAAATGCAATGGGTTAACCTGATTAATCGAGCATTAGAGGAAAATACGTTTTTCCTGGCCTTTCAGGCAGTGATCCCACTAAAAAAATCGAAATCCAAAACCAAATACGATCGCTTCGAATTACTGATCCGGATGAAACTGGATGATAAAATCATATTACCTGAAAAATTTTTACCCGCAGCAGAAAAGTATGGTTTAGCAACAAAAATTGATCAATGGGTAATCACGACTGCATTTGTTCATTTTAGCAAAAACAAGGAACTGCTTGATGCTACTGTAGAATTTTTCATTAATCTTTCGGGCCAATCAATTAGAGATGATAAATTTCTTGAGTTTGTAAAAAAGGCTTTTATAAAACATAAAATCCCACAAGATAAAATATGTTTCGAGATCACTGAAACAGCGGCAATAGCTAACCTTGCCAAGGCAAATATATTTATTGACGCCCTCAAAAAAGGGGGGTGTAAATTCGCACTGGATGATTTTGGAAGTGGTCTTTCTTCTTTTGCATATTTAAAAACATTGCACATTGATTATTTGAAGATTGACGGCTTCTTTATCAAAGGTATTGTTAATGACCCTATTGACTATGCAATGGTTAATTCAATCAATGAAATTGGCCATAAAATGGGATTAAAAACCATTGCAGAATTTGCTGAGAATAAAAAAATACTGGATAAGCTGAAGCAGATAGGCGTGGATTACGTTCAGGGATACCATTTTGGCGAGATCCAGACTTTAATTCAAACAAGCTAATTTAATTGATATCCGAATAATTATTTTAGTCATATTTTTTTCCTCCCAAAACATTCCCTTCAAGAATTAATATACTAGACTTACAGTAGCTGTTACGAATAGGCCGACTCTCGTTGGCTCGTGGGGGACCGCAAAGAGGTTCCCTGTATTAATGACCATAGTACTCGAACGCGACAGCTAAAAGCCCTGGAGGTTAATGCCTCCGGGGCTTTTACAAGCAATATCAGGTGCTAGGCTGCTACTCTCTTGCCGAGCCAAACTTCAAGTGCCTCTGAATCTCCAATATGTTCCCCGTTAACAAAAATCTGAGGTACAGTTTCTGTGCCCGAAATAGCCCTTAAACTCCGGTCTGTATAATCCTTATTCAATACCAGTTCCTCAAACTCAATATTTGCATCTCGTAACAGTCCTTTGGCCTTAACGCAGTAGGGACAATCTTTGCGCGTCAACATACTGACATCCATCGGTGCCGTTGCTTGCGGTGCAATATAGGCAAGCATTGTATCGGCATCTGACACCCCATAGGGGTCCCCTGCGACATCTGGCTCGGCAAATATTTTCTTGATCACACCATCCCGTACCAACATGGAATACCGCCATGAACGCTTACCAAAACCCAAATCATTCTTGTCTACCAACATGCCCATTGCTTCGGTAAAATCACCATTCCCATCCGGCAGGAAGTAAATGCTATCGGCTTGCTGCTCTCTCTTCCATTCATTCATGACGAAGGCATCGTTGACTGCTACACAAATTATGTCATCTACTCCATGATGCCTGAACAGTTGTGCAAGCTGATTATATCTTGGTACATGTGACGATGAACACGTCGGGGTAAAGGCACCCGGCAACGAAAATACGATAACCGTTTTGCCAGCAAATAGATCCTTGCTTTCTACATCAATCCACTCGTGATCATGACGTGTATGGAACGTAACCTCTGGAATAGCTTGACCTTCTTTTAAATGATTCATAATGACTATTTCTCCTCAAAATAATTAATGTGGGCATACCCACGGCTAAAATAAATTTGTCAGTTAATTGACTGTCTCAAGCAGACTGCGAAGCATCCAGGCGTTTTTTTCATGTATCTGCATCCGCTGTATTAACAAATCCGCAGTAGGCTCATCGTTAGCTGCGTCAACCACTGGCAATATCGAACGCGCTGTACGCACAACAGTTTCCTGCCCGATAACGAGTTGTTGAATCATTTCATCTGCATTAGGAATACCTTCTTCTTCCTCGATCTCGGTGAGCTGTGCAAATGCCTTATAAGATCCTGGCGCAGCAATCCCAAGAGCACGGATCCGTTCTGCGATTTCATCCACTGCGGTGGCTAACTCGGTATACTGCCCTTCGAACATTAAATGCAGAGTGTTGAACATTGGACCTGTCACATTCCAGTGGTAGTTATGTGTCTTCAGATAAAGCGTATAACTGTCAGCAAGTACTTTTGCCAAACCATCTGCAATGTTCTGCCTGTCCTGCTCTGATATTCCAATATTGATACTCATTAGATAACCCTCCAAATCAGGTTGTGATTAACTTGAGAGCATTATAGGAGGAGATGTTTAATAAATATAATAGTATATTTATGTTACTATGATACATTTTATAGAATGACAGGCATGGCTGATATTGGAGAAATAAAATGCAGTATCTTCCCACGATTAAACAACTTAGATATCTAATTGCCCTAGATAAACACCTGCATTTCGGTAAAGCCGCCGAGGCATGTTTTGTTTCCCAGTCTGCCTTCAGTGTTGCCATCCGTGAGCTTGAATCGACATTGGGTGTGCAGCTCTTTGACCGCACCAATAAAAGGGTAACCATTACATCCACGGGTCAAGAGATTGTGGTTCAGGCACGACTGGTACTTAGGGATACTGAAGCTTTGATGGATATGGCACGGGTAAATAATGAACCCCTGTCCGGCAAATTGAAGTTAGGTGTCATTCCAACAATATCACCATTTTTACTGCCCAAAATACTCCCTAAACTTCGTTCACATTTCCCTCATTTACAACTTTTTTTGCAGGAAGACACAACGCTGCGAGTCTATGATAAATTGATGAGTGGGGAGCTGGATTTGATCATAATAGCGCTGCCTTTTGAATTACGTCACGTTGAGAAAATGACACTCTTTAAGGATCCATTTCTCCTGGCGTATAAAAAAGGCAGTAAGTTTATAGAAACACAAAAAGTTACGGCCGATCACATGCAATCAGAAAGTATCCTGTTGCTTGAGGATGGCCATTGTCTTCGGGGTCACGCACTGTCTGCCTGTAAAATTCGTAACCTGAATAAAGTAAGTCAATTCTCTGCAAGTAGCCTGTTGACCTTGATCGAAATGGTTGAAGCTGATCTTGGGGTCACCTATTTACCTGAGATGGCCAAAGATTCTCCTATGCTCAAGAATACAAATATAAGAACACAAGCAATGCCTAAAAATAGTCATCGGGAAATCGGCTTAATCTGGCGCAAGGGAAGCGGCAGAAAAGATGAATTCATAATGTTGGGAGAATTTATCCAGAAATATAGAAACAGGAAAAACAGAAATAGGAAAAGATAGTTATCTTTGCTACCTAGTATTTCCCTCTGAAATCTGCATATGAAAATTCTTTTTGAAGAACAAGCACTCCGTCAGACTTTAGAATAATAACCGCTGGTAAATTAATTCCATTGAACGTATTTGCCTTAACAAACATATACGCACCGACATTTTTAAAGATCACTCTGCTACCAATGCTCAGTACTTGCTCAAACCGATAATCCCCAAACATATCACCACTGAGACAACTACATCCTGCCAGGCGATATTCATAACCCCCCTCAGAATTCTCCTGCACAATTTCAGGTTTATACTGATATTCAAAAACTTCAGGCAAATGGTTTACTGTGGTATCAAGAATTGCTACCTGTTTGCCATCAGACTCAAACATATCTATAACAGATGAAACGAGGGAGCCGGCTGACCCAACAATCCCTTTCCCCGGCTCAATAAAAACATCCAGGGTATATGTGTCTTTCAGATCTTGAATGATCTGCTCAAGTTCATGCTGTTGTTTTTCATTATCTATAAAGTATCCCCCACCCAGATTAATCCATTGCATACGTTCAAGTGTTTGGCCAAGTAACAGACAAACGTGATCCACCGTCTGTTTCAACTCCGTATAGTCACTGGATTCACAATTATTGTGTAGGTGTAGACCTTGGATATTCTCGAGATGTTTAATATTTTCTAATTCAGAGATCGGAACACCCAGTTTTGAATATTTACGGCAGGGATCATAACGTTCATCTTTGACAAATGATATTTCCGGGTTAATACGCAAGCCACAATTCAGTTTTTGAATTTCATCCCCCAAGATATCTTTCTGGATATGCCCTTGATAATATTGCCACTGGCTCAAGGAATTAAAGGAGATATAATCTACATATTCCACGATTGACCCAAACTCGTCATCTCTCAAGCCGGGGGTTGTAAGATGAACGGTCCCCCTATCCCCTATTATTTCTCTTGCTATCTGACACTCAAACAATGAACTCACAGAAAACCCATCAACACGATTAGCAATCGTTTCCAACAAGCCTCTCATGGGAGCGGCCTTGATTGAATAAAGGATCTGGCAGCCACTATTCTTCTTAACCTCAGATAACGCTGCCAGCCTGTCTATGATCACAGATTCATCATAAACAAAAGCAGGTGTCTGATTGATTTTGTCACTGGCTATTAAGATACGTTCGGAATCAACTTTTTTGGAAACAGAGATCATATGATTGAAAATATAT
>SMUY01151474.1_pt1 | contig 19871 bp, 14 predicted proteins | sample 2456441 | NCBI WGS metagenome assembly SMUY01 (sample SAMN11095931, study PRJNA526329) | marine sediment metagenome | biome: Marine sediment; feature: Surficial sediment; material: Deep marine sediment; isolation source: Hadal surficial sediment | place: Pacific Ocean | collected 2014-11 | depth...
AGCGAGCCCAGTCCCCACCCAGAGTCAGCCCATACTGATACTTGACCCATTCCAGATATTCCGGTTGCCATCCGCGTGGGTAATAACGCATGTGTCCACGCAACACTGATTGATAACTTGTTTTCAGCACGTTCTCATAGACGATCTGAGGATCTCGCCAGGGACGGGTGCGGCTTGGGTCGGTCAGACCGATCTGGTTTACCATCACAACGTGCGTTGTTGTGTCTGGATACGTAGCGGCAAATCGTGTGGCCACCATCCCCCCCATCGAGTGTCCGACGATAGCAGCCTGCTCGATACCCAGTTCGTCGAGTAACGCTTTGGTATTGCGTGCGGGCATGTGCAGGTTGTAGTGAACGATGGGTTTGGATGATCGCCCATAACCGAGGCGGTCTACGGCGATAACCCGGAAGCCTTCTTTGCGAAGCGCTTCGATGGTTGGCCGAAACGCAGCGGCAAAAAAATTCATGCCGTGGAACAATACGACCGTTTGCCCAAGCGGTCTGCCTTCAGGCGCCACGTCCATGTAGGCCATTCGAAGCTGTTTGCCGAAGAGAGATAGTTCAAGAAATTTCACCGGGTGCGGATAGGGTACATTGCTGTAGTCGATTGCGGTGGGACCCCAGTCTCCCGGGGGTTCGGTGGGCGGTTGTGCCGCCAGGGAAGGCGTCCAGGGAGTAAACAATGCGACAAGCGCGATGGCCAGTACAATGGGTGTGGTGCCGTGCATAATCGTTGACGTTTCGCATCCGCAGCGTCAACGATTATGCATGGCACCAGCCACCTGTAGAAGCACTTGTTTTAGTTGAGATTTCGACCCTAAACTGCGGCCTTCTTACCGAGCTCGAAACAGGGATCACCATGTCTTTCTATGTTGCCGTCAACTTAGTCGTTTTCGTCGGCTTGATTGTTTTTCTCGTCAGGTTGCGCAGTCCCGAATTTTCTCTTTCCAGGCAGATTCTTGCAGGACTCATTGCGGGAGTGGTATTCGGTTTAGGGTTGCAGTTTATCTACGCCGGAAATCAACCGGTGATCGACGGGACGCTGACGTGGACGAACGTCGTCGGCAGCAGTTACGTCAACCTGCTGCGTATGATCATCATGCCGTTGGTGCTCGTGATGATGATCGCGGCAGTCGTGCGCATGGGAGAAGTCGCGGTACTCGGGAAGATCGGCGGCATGGTAATCGGAATCCTTATAGGGACGACCATTATTGCCGCGCTCGTCGGCATTGCCGTCACCAACGTATTCGGGCTGACGGCGGACGGGCTTACTCAGGGCGCAAGGGAACTCGCCCGTGCGGATGCGCTCTCCGAGCGATACGAGAGTGTCGCCAATCTCGGACTGGCAGACATGCTGGTTCGATTCGTTCCCGCCAATATATTTCATGACCTGACCGGTGCGCGACCTACCTCAATTATCGCTGTTGTCATTTTCGGCATTCTTTTCGGGATCGCGGCGCTGGGTGTTGCGAAAGACCATCCACAGCGCGGTGAGGCGATCAGCAATTTCATCGAAACCGTACAGTCCATCATCATGAAACTCGTGCACATGATCATGGCACTCACCCCGTATGGTATCTTCGCCTTGATCACAAAGGTTGTTGCTGGTTCAAATGGAGCCGACATCCTGAACCTCATTACCTTCGTCATCGCGTCTTACGTCGCCATCGCGATTATGTTTGTCGTACATGCGCTGCTGCTGAGTTTTGCCGGCGTCAACGTTTTTGAATATTTCAGGAAGGTCTGGCCCGTGCTGACGTTTGCCTTCTCCTCTCGGAGTTCTGCCGCAACCATTCCATTGAACGTCGAGACTCAAGTGGAACAACTCAATGTACCAATCTCGGTTGCCAATCTTTCCGCGACATTCGGCGCCACCATCGGTCAGAACGGTTGTGCGGGGATTTATCCGGCCATGCTGGCTGTGATGATCGCGCCGTCCATGGGGGTCGATCCACTCAGCCTCTCGTTCATTACGGGTCTCGTCGCCATTGTCGCCGTGAGTTCGTTTGGCGTAGCAGGGGTCGGGGGAGGTGCTACTTTTGCCGCTTTTATCGTCCTGCCCGCGATGGGATTTCCCGTCACGGTTGCTGCATTGTTGATTTCTATCGAACCACTCATCGACATGGCGCGTACGGCACTGAATGTGAATGGTGCCATGACGTCTGGTGTGCTCACCAGTCGAGTCCTGAAGGGGCTTACAGAGGTAGCGAACGATGCAACTCTGCAGGAGAGCGCATAACGGTGGGTCTGTCCAGGCTGGAACCTTGCCGAAATGTAGTAGCATGCGAAGTATGACGCGACTCAAACTATTGGTAACGAGCCAACACACAGATTGGCAATGCTGGATTCTGGTGTTGAGCCTCTTGTTTGTTGGTGGATGCGCTCCAAAGGATGCTCAGCCAGCGGCTTTGCAGCCGGTGACTGCCCGAGACGTATACGGCCACCCCGATCTGAACGGAATCTGGCAGGCAATGGGTTCCGCCCATTGGGACATCGAAGCGCATGCCGCTCGCTCAGGACCAATCGTCAATTTGGGCGCATTGGGCGCAATATCCGGGGGGCTGAGCATAGTCGAGGGGGGTGAGATCCCCTATCAGCCATGGGCGCGGACCCGCCAACAGGAAAACCTTGCCGATTGGTTGGCAAGAGACCCCGCAGTCAAATGTTATATGCCGGGTGTGCCACGGGCGACCTACATGCCTTTCCCGTTTCAAATTGTCCAGAGTAACGAACATATTCTGATGACCTATGAGTTTGCGGGAGCGGCTCGCATCGTTTACATGAATCGGCCGGATTTTGAGCATCCCTTCGAGGCGTGGATGGGCCACTCACGCGGCCGGTGGGAAGGCGAAACGCTGGTCATTGATGTGGCCAGTCACGTTGCAGACACCTGGTTCGATAGCTCCGGGAACTTCCACAGCGATGTACTGCGGGTAGAGGAACGTTTCACGAAGGTTTCCGACAATGTGCTTCAATACGAAGCTACCATCGAAGACTCGAAGGTGTTTACCCGCCCGTGGAAAATCAAGCTGCCCCTCTACCGGCGCCTGGAAGCCAATGCGCAACTCCTTGAATTCAAGTGTGTCGAGTTCGCAGAGGAACTGATGTATGGGCACTTGGTGAAACAAGCAAACGAGTAGGCGTGGGGTGCTGGGGGTTGTCTAATCGCCTTCGCGAGGATCGGAGCCGTCGCGGGGTGCGCCGGTGCCTGACGAGCCCATAAATAGCTTGCGTCCGTCGGGGAATGTCATGTCGCGACCGTTTGCCTTGCAGGCAGGCGTGCACTTCTTGTCCTTGCTCTGGTAGCCGCTGACCACAATTTCAGCACCGATCGCAAGAGAATTTCTATTGATTCCGGTACGCATCAACGCATTGGGGGTGCCGCCCTCGATCATCCACTCGACGGTGGAGCCATCTTCCTGTTCGGCCGCGATATGTATCCAGGCGTGGGGGTTGATCCATTGGATGCGGGTGACTTTGCCATGCAGCTGAACGGGTGCAGTGGCGTCGAACTCGGCGGAGAACGCGTGGTGGGCAATCGCCGGGACGGCTGCGAGGGAAAACCCGACAACGAGGAGCACTGTCGGGATAGGTAGGGTCTTAACCACTATTTGCCCCCGCGGTTTGTGCCATTTCGTCCGACCGGGCACCGGACAGGATGCCTTCCATGGCGTAGTTACCCTCGTGACAGGCGTACTCGAAAATGTCGTCTTCAGATTTGGCAAGGAGAATTCGCACCGACCAGGGTTTCGTCCACGTCGTTTGGTCACTGATGGTCAACTCCCACCGCAGCGTCTGCGGACCGATCCGGGTAAACCTTTCCAGCAGATGCAGGTTTTCGCTGGATTGCAGGAAGCGGCTTTTTGAGGAGAAGTTTTTGGTTTCCACAACGAGCGTATCACCCTCCCAATGGCCACGTGGGTCCCCCGTCCACTGACGAATCGCCGCATCCAGGTGTGGGCGACCGTCCAGGGGAATCACCCGTGCTTCGTGGATCATCTCCTGGAGAACGACAATGTGGTCGGGTGTCTGGGCAATTTGAAAATAGCCGTTGTATCCGGCGCCGAGGAACGGCACGCCATAGGTGATACAGCGGTCGGAGTTTATGCGGTCCTCGTAGGAATCAGCCGGATGTTCTGCCAGATAGGCTTTCCGAGCTTCTGTCCGTTGTTCTGCGGCAGGCGTCAGAGCCGGAATTTTTCCATCGGGCGGGTCCACGACAAGGGACGTGCGGTTGTCGAAATCCCGCTCTACTACCCAGAAGTGATTGTAGTTGCCAGTGGTCGGGTCGTAGGAGACGTGTTCTTCGTCACCCGCAAGCGCGGCTGTAAACACCGAATCGCCGAATGCTGCGTCGCTTTCGCCATTAAACAACTTGTCTGACCTGGCCTGCAGCTGCGCTACTTCAGCGTCCGTCAAGCGTTCTCTGCCGGCTAACGAGTCCGGTCGCTCCATGGGTGTGGCGCTATTGTTGGCCCACACACCCTGCAGGTCGGGACGTCCATCCGGAGTGCGCGGAACCTCCCAGCTGTCCTCGGCCGTCCAGGCCACTGGAATCAAGCACATCGAGGCGATCAATGTGGTCAGCAGAGCGAGACGTTGGTGGTTGCTCATCAGGCACTTCCGGTGGGTTGATTGGCTTGGGTCAGTATCCGACGCTAGCCGCTGAATGCAAGTCTCCCAAGGTCTTCTTTGCATCTCGCCGGCCCCGAAACGCCGTCATCCGGCGCTTTGGGTTGGTTATTGGCGCCTGGGTTCATGCCGGTGCAGCGCGGGCGCGCGCGGGGGCAGCGCGACTGCTGAAATTGTCATATAGTTGCCCTCCACCCGTGGGAAGGGGACAAAACATGGCATACACAACTGCTGATATTCGTAACGTCTGTCTGGTTGGGCCTGGACACTCCGGAAAAACTCAACTCGCCGAAGCGCTGTTGTTCGCAGGGGGCGCCATAGCGAAGCCGGGTTCTGTGGAAGGTGGCGATACGGTTTGCGATTTTGCTCCTCGCGAACGTCAACAAGGCCATTCGCTGTATCCGTCGGTGTGCCACTTCACGCATGCTGACATTCACGTCAATTTGATCGATACCCCCGGTTACTGGGATTTCTACGGTCGGGCGGTGTCGGTGTTACCGGCAGTGGAGACGGCGGCTGTCGTGATCGACGCGGTGGCGGGTATCGATACAGTGGCTCAACGAGTTATGGAAGCCGCAAAAGAGCAACAATTGTGCCGCATGATTATCATCAACAAGATCGATGCGGAGGGCGCAAATCCCGGGGCGATTCTGGATCAGATTCAGACGACTTTTGGACCGGAGTGCCTGCCACTCAACTTACCTACGGAACTTGGCAAAGGCGTGGTGGATTGTTTTTTCCAACCCAAGGGTGCAACCACGGCCTTTGGAACCGTCGAATCGGCACATACGCAAATCATCGACCAGGTCGTGGAGGTTGACGAGGATCTCATGGAACTCTATCTCGAGCAGGGTGATGAACTGGAGCCTGAGCAACTCCATGCACCCTTCGAAAAAGCGCTGCGAGAAGGACATTTGATACCGGTGTGTTTCACTTCCGCGACTACGGGTGCCGGGATACCCGAACTACTTGAGGTGTTCGAGCGGCTGATGCCCAACCCCACGGAAGGTAACCCACCACGTTTCTTGAAAGGCGAAGGGAGTGAGGCTGAGCCGGTCAAAGTGATACCGACAGCGGATGAACACGTCATCGGTCACGTATTCATGGTGAGTATTGATCCCTTCAAAGGACGCCTGGGTATTATTCGTGTTCATCAGGGCACGATTCGCGTCGGTGCTCAGTTGTTCGTCGGTGACGCACGTAAACCCATCAAGGTCACTCGACTGTTAAAACTGTCTGGAGAACAACACAGCAAAATAGAAGAATGTGTGCCGGGGGATATTTGTGCGATTCCGCGCGTAGACGAGGTGCACTTCGATGCGGTGGTGCACGATTCCCACGAAGAGGATCACTTTCATCTGAAATGCAATCGCTTGCCGGCTCCGATGTACGGGCTTGCCATCAGCCCGCCTAACGACGCCGATGCTCAGAAAACCTCCGACGCGCTGCATACACTCCAGGCCGAAGATCCTTCGCTCAAGGTGGAACACGTCGCTTCGTTGAATGAAATTGTGCTGCGCGGTCTCGGTGAACTCCACCTACGAACGGTGTTAGAGGAAATCGAGGATCGTTATGGTTTGCAGGTGAAAACGTCACTGCCGTCTATCGCTTATCGAGAAACCATTACGCGACCAGCGGAAGGTCATTGTCGTCACAAAAAGCAAACCGGCGGGGCTGGTCAGTTTGGTGAAGTGTTTCTCCGCGTAGAGCCACTGCCAGCTGGCAGTGGATTCGAGTTTGCCAATGCGGTTGTCGGCGGCTCGATTCCTACACAGTACATCTCAGCCGTGGAGTCTGGTGTGCGCCAGGTTTTGAGTATGGGCGCCATTTCTGGTTACCCGATACAGGATGTGAAGGTCACGGTATACGATGGTAAACACCACTCGGTAGATTCGAAGGAAATTGCTTTCGTGCAGGCAGGGAAGAAAGCTTTTCTCGATGCTATTCGTAATGCGGCGCCGGTTGTCATGGAGCCTATCGTTGATGTCGCGGTTACGGTGCCGGACGATTGTGTGGGAGGGGTCGCGGGAGATCTCGCTGGTATGCGGGGTTCCGTTAGAGGCACTACGATGCTTCAAGAAAACGTCATGGAGGTTTCCGGCAAGGCACCTCTGAAGGAGATACAGACTTATCACTCTCGGTTGAAGTCTTTGTCCGGTGGCGAGGGCAGCTTTACGATGGATTTCAGCCACTACGCAGAAGTAACGGCTCAGGTACAACAGGAACTCGTGAACGCTTTCCGAGGATCAACCAGCGAGTAACGTTGCCTCGGTTCACATGGAAATTTGCGAGTTCCCGTCCAGAATCACGGGAACTTGCATAGGCATGGACGCTGTCCGCAGACTCCTAGCAATACATTAATAGCAGGATTGGGAAAACAAATATGACACTTCAATTGCGTTCAACCGTGAAGGCCGAAGGTACGCTCGAGATATCGCTTGCCGACATCGAGGTCCCGGAGCCCGGGCCGAATGAGGTTGTGGTTCAGGTCGAAGCCTCCCCGATAAATCCTTCAGATTTGGGGCTCCTGTTCGGCATGGCAGACATGACAACCGCAGAAGTATCCGGCCCGGCTGATAACCCGGTCGTAACTGCCAACATTCCAGAAGGGCTGATGCGCAACGTAGCAGCAAGGATGGATCAGTCTCTCCCGGTGGGTAACGAAGGCGCCGGGGTGGTTGTAAATGCTGGCTCATCGGAAGAAGCTCAGGCGCTCATGGGTAAAACCGTGGCCGTATTGGGTGGCGCCATGTACTCGCAGTTGCGCTGCCTCAAGGTTTCCCAGTGTCTTTTGCTTCCCGAGGGCATTACGCCGCAAGAGGGTGCCTCGTGTTTCGTCAACCCGCTGACGGCGCTTGGCATGGTAGAAACCATGCGTACGGAAGGCCATAGCGCATTGGTACATACGGCCGCCGCCTCCAATCTGGGGCAGATGCTGCAGAAGATCTGTCTCAAAGATGGCGTGGAACTGGTAAATATCGTCCGGAAACCCGAAAACGTCGATCTCCTGAAGTCCATTGGCGCGACCCAGGTCTGTAATTCCAGCGCTGCCTCGTTCCTGGATGATTTGACCGACGCACTTGTCGCCACAGGGGCTACGCTCGCCTTCGATGCCACGGGTGGTGGCAAATTGGCCGGTCAGATTCTTGCCTGCATGGAGGCTGCGGCCAACAAGACTGCGAAGGAGTACAGCCGCTACGGATCCACCGTACATAAACAGGTGTACATATACGGTGGGCTGGATCGCAGTCCAACCGAACTTACCCGCAACTTCGGCATGGCCTGGGGTATCGGCGGATGGCTACTGACGCCATTTCTACAAAAGATAGGCGCTGAAGAAACTCAGAAGCTCAAGGAGCGTGTAGCCGCTGAAGTAAAAACGACTTTTGCCAGTAGCTACACACGTGAGGTTTCGCTTGCCGAGGCGTTGCAGTTGGACGCGATTGCCGTGTATGGCAAGCAGGCGACTGGAGAGAAGTTCCTGATCAACCCGAATAAGTAATTTGGGAAAGCGCATGAGGAGCCGGGCTTGAAGACGATTATTGATCGATCGATCAAAGAGATCGTACGCGATATTTTTGCTGGCGCCGATGGTATTCGAGGAACTCAGCGACGTGAAGGATTCGCTCGGACATTACCGGATCGTTGAAGAACCTGCGGCCATGCGCCACTTCACGGCAAAATTCGAATTAGTTGGACGGGAGAGTTGCCCGGGCGACTAACGGCTTCGGGCTTGAGTGCTGGTCCACGGGAACTGCCGCGGTCCGTCGGTCGAGCGACGACCCGGGACCAGGCGTAGGTCGGGTCCTTCGAAAAAGCTGTAAATACCATCGTCTTCTTCTCGGCGGATCTTGTGACGCCGATCTTCCAGATGCTGGTAGGTACAATTACAATCTAGTGTACAACCAGACAGTGGCAACCGAGGGGCTTCGTCCGACAGGAACGGATAATCCTCAAGCGATTGAACCAGCGTGCAACTCTCCGGAGTCGAACAGATTACTACTGCATGGTAATCGGAAGTTACCGATGGTGTTTCTTTCTCAGCCAAGTTAGATCCCTCGATCTACTCAGACCAGCAATTTTACTGTGAATCAAAGTGGGCTGTCTCTCCATTTGAGAGGCAACCGTGAAGGAATGTAAGTGGTTTGTAGGTTTTTTGGGTTGGCATTTTTGTCAGAAAACCTACCAACTCGGCTCATCTGGGTATACTAGCCCGGCTGAGATTTTCTTTCCTGGAGTGCCCGAATGGCGCGCGTTTTCTGCACATTTGGTTGGTTTGTCGTCGTTTGGTTTACGGCAAGCTGTGGAGGCGGCGGCGGTGGAAACGGAAATGTTGTTGTCGATCCTCCCGTCAGCAACCCGCCTGAAGATCCGTTTGGACTAACCAGCCGGTCGCCACTTGCTGTGTTTATGTTGCCAAGTGGCGAAATTGGGCTCGGCACCTACAACCTGATAGCCGCGTTCCCGAACCTGATTTTCCCGGACGCGTTGTTCCTTGCTGGGGTGCCTGGAGAAAATCGGTTGGTTGTGGTCCGGCAATCGGGTCGGGTACATGCCTTCGTCAATGACCGAGCGACAGTCACGTCGTCGATTGTTTTCGATCTTTCCGGTCGTGTGTTGTTCGGAGGCGAGCAGGGCTTGCTTGGCCTCGCCTTCGATCCGGACTTCGTCATGAATCGAACGATCTACGTACATTACTCCGCAGACAATCCACGCCGGTCGGTCATCTCCCGTTTCACCTGGTCGGCCGGGTCCAGCATGGTGGATTTGACCAGTGAGAAGATGATTCTCGTGGTAAATCAACCATTCTCGAATCATAACGGGGGCATGCTGGCCTTTGGTCCGGACGACTATCTGTACGTGGGTATGGGTGATGGCGGTAGCGGAGGAGATCCGAACAACAATGCTCAGAACCCCGCAAACCCGCTCGGAAGCATGCTGCGAATCGATGTACATCCCGCGAATTCCAATGATCCATATGACGTGCCAATCGACAATCCGTTCATTGGTGAGCCAAATTTCATGGCAGAAACGTACGCTTACGGACTTCGTAACCCTTTTCGTTATTCCTTCGATCGTCAGACCGGAGATCTGTGGCTGGGGGATGTCGGGCAAGGAAATTGGGAAGAGATCGACATCGTTACCGCGGGTGGCAACTATGGCTGGCGTGTCTTTGAAGGGACTCAAGCTTTTGATGACAGTGGCAGTACGCCTCCGAATTCGACGTTCATCCCGCCGATATTCGAGTACAGCCACGCGAGCGGAGGGGTTGCGATTATTGGTGGCTACGTATACCGCGGCAATATGCTGCCTGGCCTGCAGGGCCGCTACCTCTACGCCGACTTTGGTAGTGGTGCGCTTTGGGCGCTACGCTTCGACGGTGCGAACGTTTTGAGCAACGACCAGATAGCCCAGGCCAACACACCTACCTCGTTTGGTGAGGACAATCAGGGCGAGCTGTATGTTGTTTCTGGGGGCGGCACTATCTCCCGGCTGGAAGAAGCTACCGGTGGGGGAAACCTTCCCGATCTACTGTCAGAAACGGGCCTCTTTACCGATCTCAATCAACTCATCCCCGCATCGGGGTTGATCGAATACGACCTCAATCATCCGTTCTGGTCAGATGGCGCCACTAAACGTCGTTGGGTGGCCCTACCGGATGCGAGCCGAATTGGGTTTACCGACACCGATGCGTGGAACTTTCCGGAAGGTGCGTTTGTCGTCAAGCACTTCGAAATGGAACTGACCGAAGGTGATGCAAGTAGCCTGCGAAAGTTGGAGACGAGAATCCTGGTCAATACGCAAACCGGTTGGCAGGGGTTCACTTATCGATGGAATGCTGATGAGAGCGATGCAATCCTTTTGACAGGTCGTGAAACGGAAACGATTACGGTTAATCTGGCCGGTGGTGGAACCCGAGATCAGCTATACAGTTATCCCAGTCGAACGGACTGCCTGCGGTGCCATACGCAAGTGGCGGGGTTCACGCTCGGCTTGAAAACCCGCCAGCTCAACCGGGATTTCGACTACCTCGACATCACTGATAATCAGCTGCGCAGCTTCAACCACATCAACCTCTTTAGCACCGATATCGGCGATGCGGCGGATTATGAGGCGTTTGCAGCACTAGCAGATTCTACGATCGACCTGCCAACGCGCGCTCGAACGTATCTAGACGTCAACTGCGCGCAATGCCACCAGTTGGGTGGCCCAACCCCCGTCGACCTGGATCTGCGATTCGACACCGTGGATGGATCGTTGAATGCAATCGGCCGATTACCGGCCGTTGGTGACCTTGGCATCGCGAACGCCGAGATAATTGCAGCCGGCGAAAAGGAAAGAAGCGTGCTGTGGCAGCGAATGCAGGCGTTGAACACCGACCGTATGCCACCACTGGCGAGTCATCTGGTTGACAGCGAGGGCATCGACCTTGTGGGCCAGTGGATCGATGGCCTCTAACATCTCCGGCATTTCTTATATTCCGTTGTTTGGCAATTCAGATCTGGCTGTTTAAATATGCACGATTCCAGGAGGCTAGGGGAACCCGGGATGCAAGGGAAGGCCCCTTTTATTAACCTGATCAAACCTGATCCGCTTTTACGGTTCGACTCAGCGGCTCTCAATTGATAAAAAGAGACCTGTAATAAGGGAGGAAAGACGATCATGAGCGGACTACCGAAATCCGTGGTGATAACCGATGACACGATGCGCGAGGGATTGCAGATCGAAAGCGCCGATATTCCGGTCTCTGAGAAGCTGCGTCTTCTGGATGCGCTGGGGGAGACTGGGGCGAAAGTGATCTCAATTGGTTCTTTTGCACATCCAAAGTGGACGCCGCAGATGGCGTGTATCGATGAGATTGCCGAGCAGTTCGTGCCTAAGCCGGGTATCCGATACACGGCGGCGATATTCAACCGCAAGGGCTTCGAGCGTGCCGACAAGTACTATCCCAAGATCGATGTGCGTGCGAAACGTTACGGCACTCACGTGGAGCTTTGCGATACCTTCGCGCGGCGAAACTACAACCGTACGCAGGCCCAGCAGATTGCGGGGATGGACGCCACTATCGCCGCTGCCCGGGAAGCGGGAATGGAGTACGGTTCGGTTGCGCTCGGTAACCCCTTCGGTTCCAACTTCGAGGGTCCGTTTACCCTCGAGCAGCGTATGGATCTGCTCGAGCTGATGATTAAACGTTGGCACAATGCCGGGTTTAAGGTTAAGCGGTGTTCGTTTCTCGAAGCCATGGGCTGGAACCTGCCGCACCAGGTCAGGGAGACGCTGCTCGAGATACGCGATCGTTGGCCCGAGATCACGGACTTTCATTGTCACCTGCACAACACCCGGGGAGTGACGATCGCGAGTTATTACGAAGCACTCACTCTGGGTGTAGCGGAATTCGATACGTCCCTCGGCGGTATGGGTGGTTGCCCTTATTGCGGTAATGGCCGCGCGGCCGGACATGTTCCGACGGAAGACTTCGTTGATTTATGCCATGAGATGGGGATCGAAACGGGATACAACCTCGACAAACTCCTCGATGCGGCGGCAATAGCTGAGGAAGTGGTCGGCCATCCCCTGTGGGGTCATGTTTCCAAGTCTGGACCGCGACCGCGCGGCGATCGAATTTATCCCGCAGATATGCCGTTTGTCGAAACCCTCGAAGAAGCCGCCCACTATCGAAATGGACCGGACGTGTACGCCGATCAGTTGTCGCCCTGGACAGATGGGGATGCGCTCACGCGAGGACCCGCCGCACCTGTGGCAGCAAAATGACATGAGTGATACCGATATCTACAACAATTTTTACAACAATGAGATTCTCGGAGCATAAGTAATGCCGATACTAGAATCGAAACTCGACGTGCGCACGGAGGAGTTTCAGAAAAACCGAACCGACATGCTGGAGATGCTCGCCACCCTCGATAAGCTCTATATCGAAGCAGAGGCCGGTGGTGGTGAAGAGGCCATGGAGCGATTGCGCTCCCGTGGCAAGATGCCGATTCGCGAACGCATCAGTCTCGTACTCGACGCCGATTCGCCGTTTTTAGAGATCAGCCCACTGGCGGCATGGCGTTCGAACTACAACGTCGGTTCAGGGTTTGTGGTTGGCATCGGCGTGATCTCGGGCACAGAGTGCGTAATTCTCGGTCACGACCCTTCCGTTCGAGCGGGGGCCTTCAATCAGTTCAACTCGAAAAAACTGATGCGTGGGTTGGAGATCGCCCGTGAGAACCGTATGCCCTACATACAGTTCGTCGAGTCCGCGGGCGCCGATCTTCGCGGCCAGGGCGGAGGTGGGGATCCTGAACAGGCGATCCGGAGGGAAGGGGGACACTTCGGAGAATCGGGTCGATTGTTTTACGAAATCACCGAACTTTCGAAGATGCGGATTCCGACGATATCCGTTGTGTTTGGTGCTTCAACTGCAGGCGGTGCATACCAACCCGGTATGAGCGACTACAACATCTTCATTAAGGGGCAATCGAAAGTATTCCTTGGTGGTCCGCCGCTCGTTAAAATGGCTACGGGCGAAGATGCAGACGAGGAGAGTCTCGGCGGCGCAGATATGCACACAACCATCTCCGGACTCGGTGATTACCTCGCCGACGACGAGTTGGACGGTATCCGCATATGCCGGGAGGTCGTCGCACATCTCAATTGGCGTAAGAAAGGACCGGGACCCACCTTACCGGCAGATGAACCCAAGTACGATCCCGAGGAGTTGCTGGGCATTGTTGGCCAGGACCTGCGTGTTCCATTTGACATGCACGAGGTCATTACGAGGATTATCGACGGGTCGAGGTTCGAGGAATTTAAACCGCTTTATGGTCCGACGCTGATTTGCGGGTGGGCGTCCATTCACGGGTTTCCCCTTGGCATTCTGGGTAACAACGGCGCGCTGTTTTCCGAGTCGTCGGAGAAGGCTGCGCAGTTCATCCAACTCTGCAACCAGATCGATGTGCCGTTGTTGTTTCTGCACAACATCACCGGCTACATCGTGGGAACCGATTTCGAACAGGGTGGGATCACAAAAAACGGATCCAAGATGATCAACGCGGTAGCCAACTCGACGGTACCGCATATTACGATCATCGTTGGCGCATCGTACGGTGCGGGTAATTACGGCATGAGCGGTCGTGCTTTCGGTACTCGTTTCACCTTCATATGGCCGACCGCAAAAATCGCCGTTATGGGTCCTAAGCAGATGGCAGGTGTGATGACCATCGTTCAGCGTAACGCTGCGCTGCGCCGAGGTCTCGAGTTTGACGAGAAAGCGAACGATGAACGCGCCGCGATCGCAGAATATTGGGCGGAGGAACGATCCAAGGGCTTGTTTGCCACCTCACGCGTATCCGACGATGGGATGATCGACCCGCGCGAGACGCGCACGGTTATCGCCATCGCATTATCCGCTTGCCACAACGATGTCGTTGCAGGCACTAAGGAGTTCGGCACATGGCGGATGTAACGGTCAAACCAATCACCCGGTTACTGATCGCAAACCGGGGAGAAATAGCGAGACGCATCATCCGTACCGCCCATGAGATGGGTATTGGCACGGTGGCAGTGTATGCAGATGGGGACGCGACAGCGCCGTTCGTGAGGGACTCTGATATGGCAATAGCGCTGGGCGGCAGCACCTCTCTTGAAACTTATCTCGACATTGACAAGGTGATAGATGCCTGCCGACGCTCTGGTGCCGATGCAGTTCATCCTGGGTATGGTTTCCTCTCTGAGAACGCAACCTTTGCCGAGGCCGTCGTAGCCGCGGGCATGCGGTGGGTGGGTCCAACTCCTGAGGCGATAAATAAGATGGGTGACAAGTTATCAGCTAAAAAGCTGATGCAGGAAGCAGGTGTGCCCACGTTAGCAGCGCTGCAGTTTGCGGACGGCGAAGATATAGCAGCCATGGCACGTGAGATTGGTTATCCGGTTCTAGTCAAAGCTTCGGCCGGTGGTGGTGGACGCGGCATGCGGGTGGTAGAAGCGGAAGAAGATTTGACCGATGCGGTGGACGGCGCAAGGCGGGAAGCAAAAGCTGCGTTTGGTGACGATCGCTTGTTTCTCGAGCGCTGGTTGACGTCGTCGCGTCACGTAGAGATTCAGATCCTTGGCGATAATCATGGCAATCTGGTGCATCTTTTCGAGCGTGAGTGTTCGATTCAGCGACGTCATCAGAAAATCATCGAAGAGGCGCCGTCGCCGGCCGTTGACGAAGAACTCCGCGAGCGTATGGGCGAGGCAGCACTTATTGCAGCGAGATCCATCGGCTACTCCTCTGCCGGTACTGTCGAGTTCCTGCTGGATGGGAACGAGTTCTGGTTTCTCGAAGTGAACACCCGGCTTCAAGTCGAACACCCGGTAACGGAGGAAATCACCGGGCTCGATCTGGTGCGTGAACAAATCCGAATCGCCGAGGGAGAAGCGCTCGGTTATACGCAAGCCGACCTCAGTTTCGACGGACATGCGATTGAAGCACGGATTTACGCGGAAGATCCCAACAATAATTTCCTGCCTTCTCCAGGAAAACTGGTTGCCTGGGAACCTGCGGATACGTCGCTTGCACGTTTCGATTCCGGCGTTGAATCGGGCAGCGAAATCGCCATCGAATTTGATCCGATGATGGCTAAAGTGATCGTCAAGGCGCCAACGCGTCGAGAAGCGGCCAGCCGTTTGGCTCGAGTACTGGAAGGCACGAGGATTCAGGGAGTCACAAACAACCGGGATTTCCTGGTTGCGACCTTGCGCTCCCCTGAGTTCATTGAAGGTGATACGACGACGGACTTCATCGAACGAGTCGCTCCCAGCCGGGTGCGAGTTATATCGCTTGACGAGTTGGACGAAGCGCTCATTGCGATCGTCATACATTCCCAGGCGCATCGGCGAGTCGAGGCGCGCGTGTTGCCTACGATTGCAAGCGGATGGAGGAATTCCAGGATGCCGCCGGAAATTACCCGTTTCCGATCCTCGCAGGTAACGAACGGGGGAGATGGGGGCAAAGGAGGAAAAGATGCGGATGTGGATATCGTCGTCGCCTATCGTGCGCTTCGCGACGGCACCTTCGAAGTACATGTCGACGAACGCGAACATGTGGTTGCCGTTTACACAGTGGACGAAAATGGCGTCGACGTCGAGATCGATCGCCGCAGAACTAACCTTGCAGTTACGGCAGATGGGGACGTTTGGTTTGTACACGGCCCCCGTGGCGACGTAACCGTTCGGGAACTTCCGCGTTTCCCTGTACGCGGTGCCGGTGATTTTCAGGGAGGGCTGGTCGCGCCGATGCCGGGTAACGTGCTCGCAACCCATGTCAACGAGGGCGACACCGTAGAACAAGGTCAATTGCTGTTGATTCTGGAGGCGATGAAAATGGAGCACCGGATCACAGCACCGATCACTGGTACCGTAACGAAATTACTCGTCGCCGAAGGTGATCAGGTGGCCAACGGTGAAATGCTCATCGTTTTAGAAGAGCTGCCTGCAACCGAAGGGGGCGACTAACGTGGCAAATACCGAAGCGACCTTGTATGAGATCCGCGACGGCGCGGCGTGGATAACCCTGAATCGACCGGCGAACCGTAACGCATTGTCAGCTGTGCTGGTGAACGAACTCTATGAACATCTTTGTGCCGCCAATGAGGACACAACGGTGCGATCTATCGTCATTACCGGGACGGATCCAGCGTTCTGTGCCGGAGCGGATTTAAAAAGCCCGCCGGGGCAGGTGGTTGACGGCGCACGCTCGGTTCCTTACCCGCAGGTTCTGACGACAATTCTCGAGAGTGAGAAGCCTGTGATTGCCGCGGTCAATGGTGCGGCATTTGCGGGTGGCTTAGGCCTGGTGGGCGCGGCTGACATCGTCATTACCCGCGAAGACGTCCAGTTCAGTTTCAGCGAGGTGCGTATCGGCGTTATTCCAGCGGTCATATCTGTGGTGTGCCTCCCCAAGCTCGGTACTCACCATGGTATGAAGCTTTTTATTACCGGAGAACGGTTCTCGGGGAAGCGGGCAGTAGAAATGGGATTCGCTCATCGTGCAGTACCTGATGGCGAACTCGTCAGTGCGGTGGATGAAGAGATAGATGCGATCAATCGGGGTGGTCCGATCGCCGTTGTGGAATGCAAAAAGCTGGTTCGCCGGATGACTAAGTTATCTATCGAAGAGGGTTTCGCTGAAGCAGGTGAGTGGAGTGGAAGAATGTTCCGCTCCGAGGAGGCCGCTGAGGGAATGGCGGCATTTCGTGAGAAACGAACACCATCGTGGATAACAAGTACGTAAAGCAGTTGGAAGAGGTTTGCGGATCCGTAACTTACGTTAGCGAGGGTTGGAAATCACAACACTGAAGGGAGCCTTGGGCAACTTCGCCTTGGTTGTCTGCTCATTGTTGCTTGTCCTACTGGTAGCAGAAGCTTTTTTTGCGATCAAGGCCGCCCGCACACACAGCCGCCTCTTCGAGCGTTATGAAAACATCGAACTTTGCACTAAGCCCCACGATGATCCACGGCTGATCTATACGATCAAACCCAATCACTGTGGTGCCAACTCACTCGGGTTCATCGATAGCGAACACGAAGTAGCGAAACCTCCAGAAACCTTTCGCATTCTCGTCATCGGCGACTCCGTCGCCCAGGGGTTGGGTGTTCCAAACGGAAGTTCGTTCGGAATGCAGCTGCAAACTATCTTGCGCGAGGAACATGCGCTTCCCAACGTCGAAGTGATCATCATGGCTCGCTCCGGCTACTCAACATCTCAAGAGCTGATCGTGCTCTCCGATACCGGTCTCGATTTCGACCCCGATCTGGTTGTCTGGAGTTATGTGCTCAACGATCCCGCGCATCCAATTTTTAACCATACAAGCGGAGACCTCGGGCGATACTTTTTCGTTCCGGCTTCACACACGCTTCACTACGTACATCGAAAAGTGTTCGAGATGCAGGAGCGATTTGCCGGTAGGACTTGCAGCAGGAAGTTTCACCTGTTTCTGCATTGCGCATACCGGGAACAGATTGAGACTCATCTCGTGGACCTCGGCCGGATGTCGCAATCCAACGGTCTTCCGGTTTTGTTTGTTATCCATCCAGTCTTCGAGGAGTTCGACGAGGAACTCGAGGGGCTGGCTGAAGTTCATCGGGATCTCGCGATGATGGCCAAGCGAGAGGGCATGGAAGTAATCGACATGCTTGATGTATTGCGCAACGAAAATCCAGACCAGATTCGTCAAAGGCCGGAACAACGAGATCCGTGGCATCCGAGTACATACGGAAACAGCCTGATCGCCGACGCGCTGGCAAAAACGATCGTTCCTGATTATCTGAAACCGCTTGCTCGTTAACGAACTCGAGGCCTTCATCGCTACTGTCATAGATCACAAGCCCTGAAAGCCAATACGGCATAGAATCTAACTTCACGGAAGGGGGAAACGATGATCAAGTACCTATTGATTGCACTGTGGGGGCTGTGTCTGTCTGGCAATGTTTACGCATCTCAAGGCACGGTAGCGTTGCGCACCGCAACGTTGGACTTTGTCGAGAGCCTGAATGCGGGTCAGCGCAAGACCGCAATGTTTGCGCTCAAAGACGATGTTCGGGCCACCTGGTCCAACCTCCCGACGTTGATGGCACCACCGGCGGGATTGCTGCTGAAGGATCTGAATGTTTCCCAGCGCGCAGCCGTGCACCGTATGCTGCGGGCGTCACTCTCGAGTCAGGGTTATGCAAAAACCGCCGCCATCATGTGGCTGGATGATGTACTCCACGAGGCGGACACTCGTCGTATGGCAGAAAGTGCTGAAGCCCGGGCAAACCCCTTTTCAGTAGCCATGACTGCAAACCGTGACTCCGGCAATTATGCTGTAGCCGTATTTGGCAACCCGAGTGATCTTAAGTGGGGCTGGAAGATTACGGGACATCATTTGGCCGTGAACATAACAGTCGCCGAAGATCAGGTGGGTTTCATGCCGGTATTTCTCGGCAGTAACCCGATGATCGTGAAGGATGGACCCTATGCTGGATGGATGGCCCTCCCGAGAGAAGGCTCGATCGGAATAGAAATGATGCGGTCGCTCACGCCGGCGCAACAATCGACTGCACGTATCGGCGATGTGGTCCCGGGAGATGTTTTCGAAGGACCAGGTCGTCGGGCAAGCCTTGAGAAATTCGAAGGGCTGTCGAGCAGAACACTCAACCCTGATCAGCGAGAACGATTGAAACAGCTTGTTGGAGAGTATGTGAGCAATGCCAATAGCGTTAGCGCGCATGTTCAGCTGGACGCCATCGACGCCTCCGGTTGGGATAATCTCTGGTTTTCCTGGCGCGGTCCGATCGATATCAACGGCAGGTTTTATTATAGAGTCCACGGTCCGCGTATTCTCATCGAATACAATCGCCAGAATGAGAACCATGACCACGCGGTCGTGCGTGATCCGGAAAATGATTACGGCGAAGACTGGCTCGGCCACCACTACACTGAGTTCCATCCAAAGATGGAACAGGTCATGCGGGATGTCAGAAAGCGACTGGGCATAGAGGCACAGTAGAAGCGGTCTCAAGTAGTAGTTTATCGGTCTCTACAGATGCGAGGGGTTAGTCGGATTGCCTATTCGCGCGGCAGGTTATCGTTCACGTCAAACCAGGATATGTGTTCGTCAAAGAAAACATGTTTTTGTGGTGTGAAGGCAGCAGGATCATCAAACACATTCAGATAGAGGTCGATTTCATCCGAACGCTTCGAGGTTTCGTAGGATGTTGGTGTACCGCACTGAGCGCAGAAGCTGCGCGTAACACCGGGAGATGATGCAAAAGTCGAACGATCTCCGCTAAAGGTTACGTTGTTTGATTTATAGTTCACAAAACAGGTCACCGGTGAAGCCGTATGGCGTCTGCAACTGGCGCAGTGACAGTACATGATCCAGTTGGGTTTACCCGTTGTCTGAAATGTCAGTTGTCCACACAGACAGTGTCCGTTTGCCATCTAATCCCCTCCGCCACGTTCAACCACAACTTTCGACCGTGGCCTTGATGGCAAGCGTTGCCATCGACGTGGGCATGTATTCGTTTAATGGAGTCGCCTCGATGTTCCACCGGTCCTCATAAAATCCTGCAATCAGGAATCCAGCTTCCAACTGGCCGCCAATCTGATCATTCAAGCTGTGACTGAATTCGAGCGCTTCACGCCGATCAATTCTGGCTCGCAGGCTGCCTGGCGATAGGTCTTCGACGTCACAATACGGGAGCGGG
>SMUY01351877.1_pt1 | contig 19778 bp, 9 predicted proteins | sample 2456441 | NCBI WGS metagenome assembly SMUY01 (sample SAMN11095931, study PRJNA526329) | marine sediment metagenome | biome: Marine sediment; feature: Surficial sediment; material: Deep marine sediment; isolation source: Hadal surficial sediment | place: Pacific Ocean | collected 2014-11 | depth 0-1...
ACTTCACCCTGGCGTCCAAGGGCGGTCACCGAATCACCATCGGGACGCGGAACGAGTTCTACCGGGTGAATAACCTGTTTGCCCAATCTTCTTTTGGAGTGTACTCGTTCGACGATTTGGGGGCCTTCCAGAGTGGTGCCAGTGCGGACGTTGCCGGTTACACGGTTTCCGGCAGCCTAACCGGCGGCTCGGTTGAGCCGGCTGTGTTCAATTCGGCCACCATCGGGCTCTACGCCCAGGACCAGTGGAATGTTACCCCCAAGTTCAACCTTACCTTCGGGCTTCGGGTCGATATTCCCATCTTCTTCGACCAGCCGACCTACGCGGCCCAGGTCAACACGGATTTCGGGGACCCCGGCGTGCCTTCGGGTAAGCCGTTGTGGAATCCACGGGCCGGTTTCAACTGGGACATCGACGGCCTCGGCAATCAGCAACTCCGAGGCGGGCTCGGCATGTTCACCGGCAACCCGGCCTACGTGTGGGTGTCGAACGCCTACAGCAACAACGGAACCGGTATCGGTATTCTCGGGTGCGGTCCGACCAACCCGAACGGTTTCGCGCCGGCGTTCAATCCGGATCCCAATAATCAGACGCTGACGTGCGTCGATGGCGCCGGCAACCCGACGGTCGGTATCGGCGACGGCACCTTCCTCGGTGAAGTCGACATCATCGGCGACAACACCAAATACCCGCAGGTGCTGCGCGGCAACCTGGCCTATGACCGTCGGCTTCCGGAAGGTTTCATCCTTACATTCGAGGGTATGTACAACAAGGGCATCAACGACTACTTCATCGTCAATCGCAACGTGCCCACGGCCCAGGGGACGGACCAAAACGGCCGCACGGTCTACGGGACACAAAACGCCACCGGCCGCTCCGACCCGGTGTACTTCAACTCCTCCGTGTACGGCACCGGCAGCTCGGGTGTGTTCGACCTTGGCAACACCAGCAACAATCGGTCATACAACGTCACGGCACAACTGAGGAAGTTGGTGGGCAACAGCCTGGTTCTGACCGGGGCCTACACCTATGCCCAATCCAAAGACGTCCAGAGTTTCACCTCCAGCCGGGCCACGTCCAACTGGCGGTTCGGCCGGACCAACTCCGGCGACCAGTTCGCGGACGAAACGACGTTGTCATCGTTCGACCGGACCAACAAGGTCACCTTGACGGGGACGTATTTGTTCCCGTGGCAGTCGTGGCAGACGCAGTTTTCGGTGACCTACATCGGCATGTCGGGGACGCCGTACACCTACGTCGCCGGCGGGTCCAGCGGCCGCGGGGACCTCAATGCCGACGGCACCAACGCCAATGACCCGATGTACGTCATTCGAGACGCCTCGGACTCTGGCATCGAATGGAACGACCCAGCCGATGCCCAGGCCTATAATACCTTCATCGGCAGCCTCGACTGCCTCAACAAGCAGCGCGGCACCATCATGACGCGAAATAGCTGCCGCAACCCGTGGCAGAACTTTCTCAACCTGAACCTGCGGCAGGCACTGCCGGCCATGGGGAAGAACCTGATCACGCTCGAAATCGGCTTCTTCAATTTCCTGAACTTGCTCAACAGTGATTGGGGCGTCACCAAGAGCGCCGGTGGTGGGGTGTTCTCCACCCAGACCATCGGACGGGTCACCAGCAGTACCGACGACGGTAGCGGGGTGTTCATTCCCCAGTTCGACTACACCGGTCCCACGAACGATGCCAGCGATCCGTCGACGGCCACCTACGTCAGCAATGGCCAGGCATCGAATTCGTGGCAGCTGATGTTTTCCCTGCGCTACGAGTACGGTGGGGGGATTTTCTAAGCGGGGCAGCGGGGCAGGAGGACGGCGAAGGCCGTTCTCCTCCGCCACCCGACGGTGGCAGGTCACCAAACAAGAGCGCCCGGTATCCCCGGGCTCTCTTGTTTCTTGGTTCCAGCTACGTCCTCACCCGCCACAGTAGTACCAGGCCCACTACCAGCAGAATCAGGTTGGGGATCCAGGCGGCAAATCGAGGGTTGACGGCGCCGCTGGTGCCGACGGCCTCGGACAGCTGAATGAACAGCAGGTAGGCCACAGTGGTGCCGAGCGAAATGGCGATGCCGTACGCGGTGCCGCTCCGGTGTGAGGTGACGGCCATCGGTGCGCCGAACAGGGCGATGATGAAGCACGCCCCCGGGAGCGCCAACTTCAGGGCCTGTTGCACTTTCAGCTTGTTGGTGTCGTTGCCCGACCGGTCGAGGGCCTCTATGTACCTGCCCAGCTCAGCGTAGCGCATTTCTTCCGTGGCCTTCGGCGCCACCAGCAGGTCCTCGGGCCGCTGAGTGAGGGCGCCCAGGATCATGCTTTCGAAGGCGACCGCCGAATAGACACTCTGGTCGACGATCATGCGGCTGGACCCATGCCACAAGCGCCAGCGGTTCAAGGTCGAATCGAAGGTGGCACTGTCGGCGGTAATCGTCAGGCCCGGGTACTCGAGGCTGGAACCCGGGCGCTCGAAGATCGCGTGCTGCAGTTGCTGCTTCTGCAGGTCCAGTGTGCGCACGGAGTAGACCCAGCCGTTGTCCCCCCGGAATACGAAATTGTAGCGGAACCGGGTGGGTGGCGGACCCTCCCCCGCCTGGATTTCGACCTGTTTGGCCGATGCCCCGGGCGACAGTTCGCCCACCACCAGGGCCAGGACGGTGGCGGCGGCGCCGGCAATGAAGATGGGAAACACGATGCGCCGGAAACTAAGGCCCGATGCCTTGGCAGCGGTGATCTCCGAATGCCGGCCCATGGTTCCCACCGTGAACACCGTGGCGAACAGTACCGCGGCCGGCATGACCAGGTAGGCGTTTTCCGGGATGGAATACAAGTAGCTCACCACGATCTCCCGCCAGGTGAGGCCATTGCTGAGCAGGCCCCGCAGGTGATCGGTGAGGTCGATGAGCACGGCGATCAGGGGGAACCCCAACGCGGTCAGGATGAAGGTCTGGACCCATGCCTTGAGTACGTAGCGGTCGAGCGTTGACCGGAGGAGCTTCACCTGGGCGCCCGGCGCTGCGGGAGGCTTTGCTTGATGCTGTCCCACAGGTCCGCGAAATCACCACCCCGGGCCGTCCCCGTGTGCCGGGACACCACCAGCATGCCCAGTAGGCCGAAGGTCGTGAGCAGGATGTTGGGGGCCCACATCGGGATCCACGGATCCATTCGGCCAAGGTCACCTAGGCTCTCTCCGGCCGTCAGACCCACATAGTAGATGGCAAACACCGACAACCCGCCTCCGATGACCAGTCCCATTCCGCCTCTGGGAAAACGCAACGCCATGGGGATTCCCACCACGACGAACGACAGGCACGCCATGCTGATGGCCCACTTCTTGTGGATTTCGACCAGATACGCATTGGCCTTCCGCCGGGCCACTCTCTCCACGTCGCGGGCGGCGGAAATGTCGGACCATGGGACCAGAGCGACGTTATGATTTGCAACAACTGGCTCGACTTCCGGCTCAGGCTCAACCTTTTTCTTGCGGGGCCTCAGCAGCTTCCGCGGGACCAGTGTGTCTTGTGCCACCTCGGTCGCTTCCGCCGTCCTCGGGAGTAGCAGGTTGATGACACCGTCCCAGGCGTCGCAGATGGTTCTCCGTGGTGTGGCCGCATTGTAGGGGAGACCGGCCAGGGGCGGCAGCTCCATCAAGACTCGTAAGTCGCTACGGAGAAACCGGTTACGGTCCTGGCGCGATTGAGCGACGTCGCGGCGGGCTTGGCGGACGATGTCCTGCATCTCACAGGTGGACAACTCGCGGTCGCCTCGCACGGCTTCGGTGGTACCCCGTTCGAGTTGGTTGGACACATTTCGGATCAGAATGGTGTTCATCTGGAAGGCAGTCAGCCGAAACGCGCGGGAATCGTCGGTCTCGAACTCGTGGATTTCCCCGTGGTGGAGCTTGATCGTGAGGTCCAGCTGGTTGCCGGCTACCGCCATCTGGCCGCTATCGGCGTAGATGATCCGTGGCCGATCCTGGCTGGTGAGGTCGTAGATGACCACGTCCTTGAGGCGGCCGCTGTTCGGGTCGATCCTGCTGGACCGGAGGAACAGGCGGGACGGTGGAATCTCGTTCACGATCTGCTCGCTCAATTCCAGGGTCGGTTTCTTCCGGGCGATGTCGAACAACAGGGTGCGGAGCCGGGCATTGGTGCGGGGCAGGACCTGGTCGACAAATACGAACGTCCCGGCCGACAGCAGGACGCCTGCGACGATCACCGGAGTCAGCAGTTGGCCGACGCTGATCCCGCTGGCGCGCATGGCGGTGATCTCACTGTCGGCCGATAGTTGGCTGAAGGTGTAGAGTACGGCGAGCAGGACGGCCATGGGCATGGTCATGGCGACGATGAACGGGATGCTGAGGGCGAATACCTCGGCGATCACCAGCCAATCCAGTCCCTTCCCAACCAAGTGACCAAAACGGCGGGCCACTTGGTTGAGGAGCATGATGCTGGTCAGGGCCATTAGGGCAAAAGCGAAGGGCCCAGCCAGTTGCCGCATGATGTATCGGTGGAGAAGTCCCATAACTCTAACTGTCGCGGTTGTAGCGACTTGGGGCGCTCGTTATATTGTTTGAACCACTCTCCATTGAATCTAATTCACTTGTCCCCTTCCGCGTGACGCGACTTCTCGTCATCCTTTGCAGCCTGTGCCTGATTCCCGCCACGCTGGTCGGCCAAGGCGCCCAACCGGACACCGTGTATTTCGGGGTTCGGAAGGTCATGGACCGGTCCATGTTCATCCTCGCGGAGCCCCGGGAGTTGCGGTCGCCGTGGCTTGGCATGTCCCTGTCCCCGGCCCAGGCCGGCCAGGCTTGGGCCGAGCGAGTGAGCGCCCGGCTGCAGCGCGAACAGGTCGTGCGAGCCAACACCCAGCTGCTATCACAACTATACGGACGCATGGCGTTTGCGGTTGCCGACTCGGCCGACCGGGCCGCGGGCCGGCGGGGGGTGTTGGGGATCGACCCCCGCTACGCCGATTTGAGTCTGGACGCGCAGGCCCGGTTCGAGCTCAGGACCGACCGGCTCAAGAACGAGCGCTGCACCACCGCTGAGGCCCTGAGGGCCGACTCGGGCTGCCGGGCCAAGTTCAAGGCGCCCCGACTCGATACCGAATTCAGCGCCTTGGCCGGGGGCGTCATCGCCGAGCGGGTCCACATCAACGTCGATTGGGACTCGCAGCGGGAGCTCAACGCCAGCAACACCATCCAGGTCTTCTACCAGGGACTGGAAGACGAGATCATCCGGCGGATCGAGGTGGGCACGGTGAGTTTCCAGCCCCCGCCGTCCCGGTTCATCACCTCGCAAATCCCCAGCAACAACTTCGGCGTCAACGCCGCCTTCGAGGTGGGCCCGTGGCAGATTCAGGCGTTGGTGGCCACGCAGGAGGGTAGTGTCGTCAACGAACGGCGATTCACCATCGGAGCGACCGCCAGCGAACCGCAGGACCGTGCGCTGCGCGACCTGGACTTCGAATCCAACCGGTTCTTTTGGGTGGTCGACCCGACGGTGGTGCCGGGTTATCCCGCGGTGGACATCCTGAATCTGGCTCAACTGGATCAGGTGCCTACCGACGTCCTCCCCAGCCAGGTGCGACTCTATCGTTTCAGGCCGCGCGCCGGCCAGGGTGCCGCGGATCCCAACCTGGGCGGGATCAACGCCTTCGGTGTTAGCGGTGGGAGCGAGCCGGGTCTCGGTGCCCGGTGGGAGCTACTGATCCAGAATCTCGACTACTACCTCGACCCCAGCGGCCTGTGGTTCGTGCTCAATACCAAGCTGGCATCCAACGAGTATATCAGCGTGAGTTATCTCACCGAGGGAGGGCAGCAGGTCGGCACCTTCCCGGAGCAGGATCGGGGTCTGGGTCCCAATCAGGAATACCTTGATACCCTCCAACTGGTGGGAGCCCCCCAGACCCTGTTTGGACAATCGATTTTTCTGCGGGAAATGCGGCAAGTCTACCGCATTGCGGGAACCGATCTCAACAAGAGCACCCTCACCGCGGCGCTCACGCTCAACCGTTCCGAGCGCCCATTGAGTGGCGGCGCAGACACCTACATCGCGTTGTTGGGGTTGGCGCTGCCGACGGACCCCAACGTCCTCGACATCGAAAACCGGGTGTTTCCCCGCTCCCGGGATGCCGGCGCCACGACGTCCGTGGGAGAGTCCTATATCATCTTCCCCCACCTCACACCGTTCGCCGATGGGACCAAACTCTCCACCGCCCAGGAGCGGCAGGACTCGCTTTACCGAACCCCGACCTACCTGGTACTCGGCAGTCAGGGGCCGCCTACCAAGTACGCGTTTCGCCTGCAGTACGAGGCCGCCGGTGGCAGTGATCGATCACAGGTAAATCTGAACGCCCTGAGCGTGCAGGAGGGGACCGACCGGCTGGTGCTCAACGGACGGGTGCTGGAGCGGGGGATCGACTACGAGATCGATTACGCCCTGGGGGTGGTCACGTTCCTCGATCCGGACATCCTCTTCGGGAGCGGGACCGCCCAGCTGGTGGCCAGGTTCGAAGAGCGCGGTTTTTTCGCCATTGCGCCGACGTCCGTGTTCGGATTGACCACCACCTACTCCCTCGGTGACGTGGGAGCGATCAATTTCATGGGCCTGTACCAGCAGGAGCAGTCGGCGTTCACCCGGCCGCCCCTGGGGTTCGAGCCGACGGCCAACTTCATCGGCGGGGTGACGACCCAGCTTCGATTCCGCCCGAGCGGCGTGACGCGATTCCTCAATTCCCTGACGTCGACCCCCGCCACCGCTCCCTCGGTTCTGGACATCAACGCCGAGTTTGCGCTGTCGCGGCCCGTGGCCAACCGGATCGGCGAGGCCTACATCGATGAATTCGAGGCGGATGCCGGGTTTCGGATCTCCACGGGCGAGGCACGGTGGGCCGTGGGGAGCATCCCCAACCGGACCGATGGGCTGTCGCTGCCGGGATTCGGCGTGACCTTCGACACCACCGACGCGGTCCAGATGTCGTGGCAGAATCTCATTCTACGTGGCGGGGCGGTGGCGCAGGTGTTCCCCCAGGACATCGATCCCGGCATCGTCATCGCCGGGGCGGGCGAGAGTCAGGAGACGGTGCTTTACCTGACGTTTCACGCCGACACGGCTGGGGGTATCGTGCGGTCGGACAATTCGTCGCTGTGGTCGCGGCCGCAGCGGAACGCGGCCCGCTTCCGGCCGCTGGTCATCTCCCTCAGCAATACCGGCATCGACCTGTCGAACAACCAGTTTCTCGAGTTCTGGATGTTCACCGATTCCCGGTTTACCACTCCCCAAGACGCCGGCCTCGAGTTCATCTTTGATCTGGGCACGGTCAACGAAGATGTCCTTGCTCTGGCCCCGGACAGCCTGACCATCACCGGGGTCGACTCGTCGTACACCGGAACCCAACACGTGGGCGTGGGGCGGCTCGACACCGAGCGGGGGGTCACCGGCATCTTCAACGCCCAGACCGACGACGTCGGCATCCTGGGCGACCGGCCGGACTCGATCCTCGTCGTGGGACAAGGCCTTACCTTCGATCCGGCACTGTGCCAACGATCGCTCACCAGCGCAGTCCAGGTGTTCCCCTGGGGAGATCTCGAGGTGCAGTGTTCCAACGGCAACGGGATCCTGGACACCGAAGATCTCAACGGTGACGACGTCCTCAACTTCAACGCGGCCAACATCGCGGACAACGTCTTTCGCTGGGTGTTCACACCCGCCGAACTGGGGCGCTTCTTCGTCCGCAACGGCCGGATCACCAGCATCGGTCGCTGGAGCCTTTTCCGGATCCCTCTCGACTCTCCTGACCAGGTGCTAGGCGTTCCCAACGCACGGCTGGTACAGCACCTCAGGCTCACGGTAGCCGGGCCGACCAGCGACGTCGATTCTGTCGTGCGCTGGGGCTTCGCCCGGATGAAGCTCACCGGTGCTCCATGGATCAGGCTGGCGGATGCACCGATCGACGGGATCTCCGGCAGCACAGCCAACCCCACCGGAGAGGTCGTAGTCACCACCATCTCGACGACGGACAACACCGACTTGGGGTATGTCCCGCCGCCGGGTGTGACCAACGCCGGTAACAGCAGCGCCACGTCGGACGATCTGGGAACGGAGATCAACGAATCCTCGTTGCGGATCTATACCTTCGACCTGGTCACCGGTGAAGCGTTGCAGGTGGACCAACGCGTGGAGGCCGTCGACCGCTTCGTCGCCGGACCCCAAAACACGCTGAGCTATGGTGAGCTGCGCGTGTGGTTCCGGGGCCGGGGCTCCGGTTGGGAGGAGGGCGACCTCGAAGCGTTCTTGAAGATGGGGAGCGACGACAACAACTTCTATCTCTATCGGACCCCGGCGAGTACCACCAGTTGGGAGCCGGAGGCGGTCATCAATCTCGACATTTGGCGGGAACTGCGCAGCCAGGTGGAAGTTCAGTGGTTGCAGGGGCTCCCGCCGAGCGGGGCGGGGCAGTGTGGCATGGGCGATTCCACGGCCTACGTTGCCTGCAGCGGACCGTACCTGGTACAGGTGGCCGATCCGGGTATCAACCCACCCAACCTGGCTGCCGTGCAGCAGATATCGGCCGGCATCCTCAGGGTCGCCGCCACCACGATCATCGACACGGCCGAGTTGTGGATCGACGACATCCGGCTGACCCGGCCGGTGAACCAGATCGGTACTGCGCTGGCCATCGACGGCCGGTTGAGTGCGTCCGATGTGGGCAATCTGACCTTCGGGTTTACCCGGCGCGGCAGCCAGTTCCGGCAACTGGGCCAGGATCCAAGCTTCCAGACGACCAACAACTTGAACGTCTCCTCGACGCTGCGGCTCGAGCGGTTCCTGCCGCCGGGGCTCGGGTTGTTCGTGCCTACCACGATCAGTTACGCCCGCTCGTCAACGGATCCGGAACTGGTTGCGGGAACCGACATCATCGCCAGCGACCTCGACGGACTGCGAAAGCCGGAATCGTGGTCCACCAGCTTCTCGATGACCGTGCGCCGGAGCCGGCAGGGTACCGATTGGGTGACCCGCGGGTTGGTGGATCCGTTCACGATTACCGGCCGCTTCACCACCGGGCGGGCACGGCGGGAGTTGTCCCAGACCGCCAACTCGGCCACGAACCTGTCCATCGGTTACAACCTCGCACCACGCCCGACCAGCCTCAGCCTGGGTATCGGCGGTCTGATCGGATGGCTTCCGGATTGGTTCACCGGGAGCGAGGCTGGTACCGGACTCCGCAACGCCAGACTCTCGCTGGCGCCCCGGAACGTGCGGTTCAGCAGCACCCTAAGCCGCAACCAGACGGACTTCACCACCTTCCTGGTTCCGGTGGTACTCCCCAGTGACGGCAGCTTCAGTCCGAGCATCTCGTTGTCCCACCTGTGGGTGAATTCCGCCGGTCTAACCTGGCAGCCGTTGGGACTGCTGACGATGAGCGGCGATCTCAGCAGCACACGGGACCTGCGCCACTATGCCGACTCGACATCGATCGGCCGACTGACCTCGCTGTCCCGCCAGAGCTTCCTCGGCCTGGACGTCGGGGTAGAGAAATCCAGGACGATGTCGACCCAGATGTCGATTACCCCGCGCATCAACTCATGGTTGCGTCCGCGGTACGTTACCGGGAGCAGGTTCGGGCTGAACCGCGACCTGACGACCCGGAATCCGGTCCGGGTCGACGACGATACGGCCGGAGCCTTCGTGCTTCCCCAGACCTACAACAACAGCCGCATCCGCGAGCTGGGGGCGGCGGTGAACGTGGCGCGGCTGGTGCAGTCCATATTCGGCGACAGCAGCGGTGTCACCTCCGTATTTGCCCGGGCACGCCCGTTGGATCTGAGCACCCGGGTTATCAGGTCGTCCATCTTCGACTTGGCCACGTTCGAGCCCAGCGTAGGGTACCGGCTCGGCTTGGGGGGCATGGACCAGTTCCTTGCCCAGGGTGGCCAACTGGCCCGCGGGGCTCGGGAAGTGATCACCGACCGTGTCTCCACCGGCGTGACCTTCCCCAAGGGCATCAGCGCCCAGTTGTCCTACGGCCTGGTGCGCACGGCCCAATTCACTCGGGTGGGGGCGGATTTTCTGGAGACCCGGATCCGGGCGAAGGAGTGGCCCGTCGGCAACGTCCGGTGGAACACCTCCATCGTCAGCGGCCCGGTCGCGCTCATCGGATTGGGCCTGGTGTTCCGCCGGACGGAAGGGACGACGGTCACGCCCCGAGCCGATGGGGGTCAGGCCTCGGTTAGGCTCAACAAGTTGAAATCGTTGTCGCCCAATATGAATCTCGCGTTCAGAAACGGCCTGACGCTCACCGCGGGATATTCGTCGTCCAACAACGAGGTCCTCAACAACGGGAACACCACTCTGGTCGAGACCAGTCAGCTCAACGGCACCCTGTCATACTCGTTTCCGCTTCCCCGGTCCATCAGCAGCCGGCGGAGACTGGTCCGGACGTCGCTTAACGCCCTAACCTTAGTATCCACCAGCTGTCTCCAACGGCCTGGTGAGGCCGAGTGCCTGACCATCAACGACATCCGGCGGCAGGAAATAAACGCATCACTCGACACCGACGTCTCGCGGATCTTGCAAGGTGGACTCTCCCTCAGTTATGCCATCAACGACGCGCGCCACATCGATCGCAAGACCTCCCAGATCATCATCAGTTTAAGTTTCAGTCTTTCGCTCTTTGCCGGAGATTTCCGCTAGGGCGCACTCATCGGTATTGGAGCCGACATGGGTTCGTTGAAATCCGTTCTGTCCATCGCCTCCTCGCTCCTGCTCGCATGCCAGGGCGACCAGGCACCGCCCCGTCCATTCGATGGGGCTCAGGCCTTCTCCTATGTCGAGTCACAGTTGGCCTTCGGGCCGCGAATTCCCGGGACGCCGGAGCACCAGGCGGCGGGGCGCTGGCTCGACAGCCTCATGCGGCAACGGGCGGATACGGTCGTGCTCCAGGAGTGGCTGCATGTCTCGCGCGCGGGAGACTCTCTCCCGATGCGTAATGTCCTGGGTCGGTTCAATCTGGGCGCACCCACCAGGATCCTGTTTCTGGCCCACTGGGACACCCGTCCCAAGGCCGATGGCCCGAAGTCGTCCGATCCAAACGTCCCGGTGCCGGGCGCCAACGACGGTGGGTCAGGGGTCGCTGTGCTGCTCGCCATCGCCGACGCGCTGCGAGCCCTGCCTCCCACGACCGGCGTGGATCTCCTGTTGGTGGACGGCGAGGACTACGGTATCTTCGCCGAGAAAGACGACGTGCTGGTCGGCTCGAAGTACTTCGCTGACCACCCGCCCGATGGGCCCACCCCCCGCTACGCCATCCTGTTCGATCTAGTGGGCGACCTGAACCAGCGATTCCCCAAGGAGGGTAACTCCCTCATTGGAGCGCCCGATGTGGTAAAGGAAGTGTGGGATGCCGCCCGCCAAATCGGCTATGGGCACGTGTTCGTGAACGCCACGGGCCAGGTGATCATCGACGATCACGTGCCGTTGCAACAGGCCGGTATTCCGGCCATCAACATCATCGATTTCGACTACCCGTACTGGCACACGCCGGAAGACACCATCGACAAGATCAGCGCCGCCAGCCTGCAGACGGTCGGTGAGGTGGCTCTGGAAATGGTCCACCGGGAGGAGGTACGGAGGTGACGGGAGGGAGCCGGAATATTGAATATTGAATATTGAATTTTGGGGGTGTGGGGGTGTGGGGGAATGTGTCCTGCAGGTTCTTGCGCCACCGGGCAACGCAACGGTCCGGGCTCACGGGCGTTCCACTCTAGATTCTATGCATGCGAACCGGGGAGCGACGGTCGGTGCTGGTGGTGATCGGCCTGGCGGTCCTGGGCCACGGGATCAGGCTCGCAGTCTCCGATCCCGGCGATCCTCCGGGGGCGGTTACCCTCCTGCCGGCGCGGGACAGTGCTTCCCTGGGAGCCCACCGGGACAGGGTTGCCCGCCTGATGCGCCCTCTGGCACAGGGCGAACACATCGATTTCGACCGGGCATCGGTCCAGGAGCTGGTGCGCCTGCCGCGGGTCGGCCCCAGCGTGGCCCAGGCCATCGTGGCCGACCGGGAGCGGCGGGGGGCGTTTGGGAGCCTGGCGGGTCTGGACCGGGTTGCCGGCGTGGGTCCGGTGCTGTTACTGGCCGTGCAGCCGTTTGCGGTCTTCTCCGGCCATCCGTCTGCCGCCGTGACGGATGGGGACTCGGCCGGCGGGGTGGGGGTCGACGTCAACCGGGCCACCGTGGATGAGCTGCAGACACTCCCTGGCATCGGGCCGTCTCGGGCAGCCAAACTGGTGGCTTATCGCGAAGTGCATGGGCCCTTTGCGACCCTCGAATCGTTGGCCGATGTTCCCGGTATTGGCCCGGGGACCATAGCCCGGTTGCGGGGTCGTGTCCGGTTGCGCTAACTGCTTTGGTTTTGGCAACATAGCCTCGTGGGAGCTGAGTGAGCGGGGCCCCGTGCAACCGATGGCACGATCTTGGCGACGGAGCACCCGAGATCGGTCGACTGCGGGAGTCGGCCAGAAGACTGGGGGCCGGCACTGCGACGGGTCGGCGCCCCGGGGTTTCTCCGACAACCTGGATAGCCATGACGACAACGGCCACAGGCGGTGACCGCCTAGGCGAGATTCTGATTCAGGAAGGACTGCTCACTGAGGAACAGTGCCGGCAGGTCTTGTCTGAGCAGTCGTCGTCCGGCCATCGTCTCGGGTATCTGCTCGTCAAGCAGGGCCTGGTGGAGGAGAACGCCATCACCAAGGTGCTGGCGCGCCAGTATCGCATGCCCGCGGTGGACCTGTCGCAGTTCAAAGTCGACCCCCACATCTCCAAGCTGATTCCAGCGGACATGGCGCTGAAGCACACGGTTCTTCCGCTGAAGCGGGAGGGGCGGACCCTGACCGTGGCGATGGCCGATCCGACCAACCTGGGCCTCATCGAGGACCTCAAGTTCATCACCCGGTACGATCTATTCCCGGTCATTGCCGGGGAGTACACGCTCCGCACCCTTATCGAGAAACAGTACGAAACCGAGGATCAGCAGCTCAGCGACATCCTGAAGGATATGGAGGAGGAGGACATCGAGGTCCTCGAGGAACAGGAAGACGAGATTGCGACCCAGGCGCAGATCGAAGACGCGCCGGTCGTAAAGCTCATCAACGGGTTCCTGATTGACGCGGTCAAGCGGGGCGCCAGCGACATCCACATCGAACCGTTCGAGCACGAACTGCGGGTGCGGTACCGGATCGACGGGGCCTTGCTGGAAGTGATGCGGCCGCCGATCAAGATGCGGGCGGCTCTGACCTCCCGCGTCAAGATCCTGTCGCAGTTGAACATCGCCGAGCGGCGGCTGCCGCAGGATGGGCGGCTCAAGCTCAAGATGGGTAATCGGGTGATCGACTTCCGTGTCTCGACACTTCCGGTGCTGTTCGGCGAGAAAATCGTGCTCCGTATTCTCGACAAGGGGAATCTGACTCTCGACCTGTCGACATTCGGGTTCGAGCCGAAGGCCGAAAAAGATCTGATGACCGCGATCGCCAATCCGTACGGTATGGTCCTGGTCACCGGGCCTACGGGATCGGGCAAGACGACGACGCTCTATTCGGCTTTGTCCCAGATCAACAACATCGACGTCAACATCATGACCGCCGAGGACCCGGTCGAGTACAACCTGCAGGGCATCAACCAGGTGCAGGTCCGACCCGACATCGGCTTGACGTTTGCGTCCGCCCTGAGGTCCTTCCTCAGGCAGGACCCGAACATCATCATGATCGGCGAGATCCGGGACCTGGAAACCGGCAGTATCGCCATCAAGGCGGCGCTTACGGGCCACCTGGTGTTGTCGACACTGCATACCAACGATGCGCCCAGCACGGTCACCCGCATGATCGACATGGGGATCGAGGCCTTCAACGTGGCGAGCGCGGTGAACCTGGTGGTGGCCCAACGTCTGGTCCGGCGAGTGTGCAAGCAGTGCAAGCAGGAGGTCAGCTACGATGAACCCGAACTGCTGGCGCTGAACAGCGACCTCGACGCGCTGAGTGACTTTACCTTCATGCGGGGTGAGGGCTGCGACGCGTGTGGCGGCACGGGGTACGCGGGCCGCGCCGGACTGTACGAAGTCATGGCCATGTCCCCCGATCTCAGGAAGCTCATCCTGCAAGGGGCGTCGGTGGCCGATATTCGAGATAAGGCCGTCGAAGAGGGCATGCTCACGCTGCGGATGGATGGGCTTAAGAAAGTCGAACGCGGGGTCACGACACTCGAAGAAGTGGTCAAGGAGACGGCGGAATGACCTTCAATCTACGGGCGCTTCTCGAGGAGATGATCGAAAAGGACGCCTCTGACCTCCACATTACGGCCGGCCAGTGTCCCAAGCTGCGCGTCGATGGCAATATCGTGAGTTCGTCCTTCGTCGAATCGATGACGCCAAAGGATACCCTGCAGATCGCCTATTCCGTGTTGACGGAAAACCAGAAGAAACGCTTCGAAACCGAAGACGAGCTGGACTTTTCGTTCGGCATCCAGAATCTGGCACGCTTCCGCGGTAACTGCTTCAAGCAACGTGGCTGTGTCGCCATGGTGATCCGCATGATTCCTTTCCAGGTGCGGACCTTCGAGGAGTTGGGCCTCCCTCCGGTGGTCGCCAAAATGTCGTCCCGTCCGCGGGGGCTGGTGCTGGTAACCGGCCCGACCGGGGCCGGGAAGTCGACCACACTGGCGGCGATGATCGACAAGATCAACAAGGAACGGCAGGGACATATCATCACGGTGGAAGACCCGATCGAATTCATCCACCGCCACCAGTCCTGTATCGTCAATCAGCGCGAAGTGGGCACGGACACGAAGAGCTTCGCCAGCGCGCTGAAGTACGCCCTTCGGGAAGATCCCGATGTGATTCTGGTGGGCGAGATGCGGGATCTCGAGACCGTTTCCGCCGCGCTGACCATTGCCGAAACCGGCCATCTCGTCCTGGCCACTCTTCACACCAATTCGGCCGCGGAATCGATCAACCGGATCATCGACGTGTTTCCGTCGACCCAGCAGTCACAGGTCCGCGCCCAGCTGGCGTTTGTGCTCGAGGGCGTGATAACACAGACACTGTTGCCCCGAGCCAAGGGCCGTGGTCGGGTGATGGCGGTAGAAATCATGGTGGCCACCCCGGCTATCCGATCTCTGATTCGTGATGACAAGGTCCACCAGATTTTTTCGGCGATGCAGTCAGGCAAGAAGCATGGGATGCAGACGATGAACGACTCGCTGTACAATCTCTACATCCAGCGGGAGATCCTCATGGAGGAGGCGCTCCGGTGTTCTCCGGATCCCAGTGGACTCATGCGCATGGCGGGACAGACGCCGGTGGAAGAGCAGGATTTCGTGAACGTTGATGACAAGAACGCCCGCCCGGCGTATCGCTGATCGAAGGAGGTCGCCCCATGCCGCTTTTCGAATACACCGCCAAGAACTCCCAAACGGGCCAGATCATGAAGGGCCAGCGGGAGGCACCGTCGCAGGACGACGTCGTCCGGTATATCCGCAATAATCGCATGATCCTCGTGAGTATCCGCGAGGCCCCCAAGACTATCAATATCACCTTCGGCAAGAAGCGGATCACCACCCGGGATCTGGTCATTTTTACGCGCCAGTTCGCCACGATGATCAACGCCGGCCTGCCGCTGGTCCAGTCGCTGAACATCCTCGCCCAACAGACGGAGAACAAGTCGCTCGCCGACGTGACCCGCACCGTCGTCTACGATGTGGAGGCGGGCAACACCCTGGCCGACGCGCTGTCCAAGCATCCGAAAGCGTTCCCCGACCTGTTCGTCAACATGGTCGCGGCAGGTGAAGCCGGTGGTATTCTCGATACCATTCTGTTGCGGCTGGCCACGTTCCTCGAGAAAAATGACGCGCTGATGCGCAAGGTGAAGGGCGCCATGGTGTATCCGGCCGTCATCTTCTCGGTGGCCGGTATCGCCATCGCGATTCTGTTGATCTTCGTCATCCCGACCTTCCAGGCCATGTTCGCCTCGGTCAACATGGAACTGCCGCTGCCGACCCGGATCGTGATCGGGATGTCGGGAATCCTGATCGGCTACTGGTGGGCCATCATCGCCGCCGCCGTCATCGGATCCTTCGCCTTCCGGCAGTACTACCAGACGGACGGGGGACGAAAGAACGTGGATAGGGCACTGCTCGCCGCGCCCGTCGTCGGCGACCTCTTGCGCAAGTCAGCCGTGTCACGGTTCACCCGCACGCTCGGCACGTTGATCTCCTCGGGCGTGTCAATTCTCGATGGGCTCGAGATCACCGCCAAGACCGCCGGCAACAGGGTGGTCCACGACGCGGTCATGGAATCACGCCAGTCCATCGCCGGTGGTGAAACCATCGCCGCACCGCTGTCCAGGTCGAAGGTCTTCCCACCGATGGTCATCTCCATGATCTCCGTCGGCGAACAAACAGGTGGTCTGGACGAGATGCTGTCCAAGATCGCCGACTTCTACGACGAAGAGGTGGACGTGGCCGTGGGCACGCTCCTCTCGCTGCTAGAGCCGATCATGATCGTGGTCCTCGGCGTCATCGTCGGCGGCATGGTGGTAGCCATGTACCTGCCGATCTTCGACATGATGAACGCGGTGCAGTAAGCGGGGGCAGCGAGGGCCGCGAGGGCCGCGGGGGCAGTGATGCTCTCGCGGCCCTCGTCGTTATGAAGGCGGACAGGAGGACAGGCGGGCAGGCGGTCAGGGCGGTCAGTTGTTACCACAACAGTGGTTGACACGTTGGTGGCGAGTTGACAGCTTGGCGCTGCCCCCGCTGCCCCCCCCGCCGCCGCCCCCGCGACACGCTCCGTGAAGCCCGCTTGCAACAGGGAGCCATCCCGGGCTCTTGGAGGTAACGGGACCGCGTTCTCCGTTGTGGCTGTAACCTGTTGTTGTGCAACATGTTATGGTATCGGAAGCCGACGGACGCGTGCTCCGGCGTCCCAGGGCACACCCCTTGCCCTTTCCTTGGGCAGGGTGACGCCACACGTGCCGCGTGGGGCGGTCTCCGGTTATGAACCGCACTTCAATATTCGGTACCTCTATGATGCAAGATCTGTCAGTGGGCGCACCCGGGATCGTGGTTGAGTGTTCGAGCGAGGTGGATACGTCCACCGTGCTGACGCCGGAGGCTCTGGGCTTCTTGAGCGAATTGGCCTCGCGGTTTGCGCCGAGGATCGATGCACTCCTGCGCCAACGGGCCGACCGGAGGGAGCGTCTCCGTGCGGGGGAGCACCTGGATTTTCTGCCCGAGACCAGGGTAGTGCGCGAGGCGGACTGGAGGATTGCTCCGATCCCTGACGACCTGCAGCGGCGGCAAGTTGAAATTACCGGGCCGGTCGACCGCAAGATGATCATCAATGCACTCAATTCCGGCGCGGACGTCTTCATGGCGGACTTTGAGGACGCCAATTCGCCCATGTGGGCGAATATCATCGCCGGGCAACAGAATCTGATGGACGCCGTCCGGCGGACCATCGATTTCGTCGATCCGGCGAGCGGCAAGCACTATTCCTTGGCCAGTCGGATAGCGACGCTCATGGTCCGGCCCCGCGGGCTGCACTTGCCCGAGCGCCACCTGACACTCGACGGCGTTCCGGTGCCGGCCGCGTTGGTCGACTTTGGCCTTTACTTCTTCCACAACGCATTGCCGCTGCTCGAGCGCGGTACCAGGCCGTACTTCTACCTCGCCAAACTCGAGAGCCACGACGAAGCCCGTCTGTGGAACGAAGTGTTCCTGTTTGCTCAGGAACATTTGGCAGTGCCCCGGGGGACCATCAAGGCCACCGTTCTGATCGAAACCTTGCCGGCGGCGTTTGAAATGGACGAGATCCTGTTTGCCCTGCGCGAGCACTCGGCCGGCCTCAACTGCGGGCGCTGGGACTATATCTTCAGCTTCATCAAGTGGGTACAGCACGATGCCGGGGCGGTCCTTCCTGACCGCTCCCTGATCACCATGGAACAACCCTGCATGCGGGCCTACACTCAGTTGGCGATCAAGACGTGCCACCGCAGAGGGGCGCATGCCATTGGCGGCATGGCGGCACAGATCCCCATCAAGAACGACCCGGAGGCCAACGAGGCAGCGCTCGAGAAGGTCAGGGCCGACAAGCGGCGTGAAGCCGAGGACGGTCATGATGGGACGTGGGTGGCGCACCCGGCTCTGGTGCCGATAGCCCGCGAGGTGTTCGCTTCGTATCTCGACGGTCCCAACCAACTCGACCGCATGCGCGAGGACGTGAACGCCACCGCCGAGGATCTGCTGGCGGTACCGACCGGGGAACGCACCGAGGAGGGGCTGCGGCTCAACATCAGGGTCGGAATCCAGTACCTCGAAGCGTGGCTGCAGGGGAGAGGTGCGGTGCCGCTGTACCACCTGATGGAAGACGTGGCCACCGCCGAAATATCACGAACGCAGGTGTGGCAGTGGATCCGGCATCAGGCAACCCTGAATGACGGAAGGATCGTCACGCCCGCGTTGGTCGAGATGGCCATCTCCCAAGAGTTGAACGTGATCGAATCCGAAATCGGGGAGGCGCGGATGCACAGCGGTCGTTTCGAAGAAGCCACCGACCTGTTTCGTCAGTTGTGCCTGGCGCCTGAGTTGGCCGAATTCCTGACGATCCCGGCCTATGCCATGCTCGAGACCGAACAGCTCATCCACTACGAAGGGGATCGATGATGGCCGCAGTGACAAGCACGGTTCCGGACATACTCGAACTCGATCACCGCGCCGATCGCTGGGCCGGCATTCACCGGCCCTACTCGGCCGAGCAAGTGGAGTTGCTTCGGAACACCATCGCCATCGAACACACCCTCGCCAACATCGGGGCGCGCCGTCTGTGGGATCTGCTAACGACCCAGGACTACGTTCCGGCGCTTGGGGCACTCACCGGCAATCAAGCGATGCAGCAGGTCCGCGCCGGGCTGCAGGCTATCTACGTGAGCGGCTGGCAGGTCGCCGCCGACGCCAACCAGGCGGGACAGACGTATCCCGACCAGAGCCTCTATCCCGTAAACAGCGTCCCGCAGCTGGTCCGCCGCATCAATCAGGCACTCATGCGCGCCGACCAGATCGAACACGCGGAGCAAAACGGGGAGGGCCCCTACTGGTTTGCCCCGATCATTGCCGACGCCGAGGCCGGATTCGGCGGCCCGTTGAACGCGTTCGAACTGATGAAGGCCATGATCGAGGCCGGGGCAGCGGGCGTCCACTTCGAGGACCAGCTGTCCTCAGAGAAGAAGTGCGGCCACCTGGGCGGCAAGGTGCTGATCCCAACTGCCCACTTCATCAGGACACTGGTGTCCGCCAGATTGGCGGCCGATGTTCTCAACGTGCCCACCGTGCTCATCGCCCGGACCGACGCCAATAGCGCCAAACTGCTCACCAGTGACGTCGACCCGTACGACCACGCGTTCATGACCGGGGAACGCACTGCAGAGGGCTACTTCCGGATCAGCTACGGCCTCGAATGCGCCATTGCGCGCGGCCTGGCCTACGCTCCCTACGCCGATCTGCTCTGGTGTGAGACCGCCAAGCCGGATCTGGACGAGGCCCGCCGGTTTGCCGAGGCGATCAGGGAGAAGTACCCCGACAAGCTCCTCGCCTACAACTGCTCACCCTCGTTCAACTGGCGGCGCAATCTCGACGCGTCCACCATCGAAAGGTTCCAAAGAGAACTCGGTGCCATGGGGTACAAGTTCCAGTTCGTGACCCTGGCCGGGTTCCA
>SMUY01186153.1_pt1 | contig 19749 bp, 17 predicted proteins | sample 2456441 | NCBI WGS metagenome assembly SMUY01 (sample SAMN11095931, study PRJNA526329) | marine sediment metagenome | biome: Marine sediment; feature: Surficial sediment; material: Deep marine sediment; isolation source: Hadal surficial sediment | place: Pacific Ocean | collected 2014-11 | depth...
AAACGAAAACCCGCCTTTGGAATCGCGCCGCGTCCGCACCCATCCCTGAACCAGGATGCCTTCGCGTGGCCGGCTCGCCAACAGGTCTTTGACTCGATCGCGTTTTTGTTTCGCCACTTCGTATCCACTCCCTTCAAAACGTTGCGCCGGGTGTGCCGACGGTGACTACTATAAGCCTTTTTTCAATTCCTTGGGAAGGACAAATTTCCCTTCCCCTCTAGCGAGGGGAGGCAACTAGCTGACGGTTCATGGCAATCGATGAGTCCCGTGCGCAATGCGGGGGCCCCCGCCACAACCATCATTGACAAGTCCGGGCTTTTTCGATATTTTAAACGGGCATTGCCGTTCGGACTGAAAAAACTCTTTTATTTTTAATCATTTATAAGCGGGCCGGAACCCGATGGGAATCGCGCATGTATGTTTTGAGTAATCTGCTTCAGGCGGTGGCGGTGATCCTGGACATTGTCCTGACGATCTATATGTGGGTCATCATCGTCCGGGCGTTGCTGTCCTGGGTCAACCCCGACCCGTATAATCCGATCGTTCAGTTTTTACACAGCATCACCGAGCCGGTGCTCTATCGCGTGCGGAAAGCGTTGCCGATGCCGGGGATGGGGCTGGACCTGTCGCCCATCATCGTCCTGCTGGCGATAATTTTTATGCAGAGCTTTCTGGTTCAGTCCCTGAAAACGGCAGCCCTGAACCTGCAGTGACCCATGAGACTCGACTACGACAGCATCCTGCAACAAACCTTTAAGAAACCCCTGCGCGGGTACAGCAAGGAGGAGGTTCGGGACTTTCTCCAGCTGGTGGCGAACGATTTCAAGGATATGAAACGGGATCTCAAACGCCTGCAGGAAGCGCTGGAAGAAAAGGATCGGAGGATTCGGGAACTGACCGCGGAAAACACCGCCGGGAAAACCCGGCAGGCTTCCAATCAGGAAAACTGGCGTGCATCCTTGCAGGAAAAAGCCCGGCAATTCGTGAACCAGGCACGCAGTCAGGCTGACCGTCACAAACAGAAAGTCGAAGCCGAAGTCAGCCACCTGCAGGAAGATATTCGCCGCCTGAAAAAAGAAAAACAGCACTTAACCGACAACCTCAAAACCGCCGCCCCAGCGGTCACCCACTCGCGAACCAAATAGAGGCTGGCTCGGCCGGGTTCATGACCATTCAAATCAAATCATGCAAGGAAGGCATCCAGTTTGCGGCGGCCATCCAGCCGCGGGCGTCGCAGAATAAAATTCTCGGAATTCACAACCATTGCCTGAAAATCAAACTGACCTCACCGCCAGTGGACGGCGCGGCCAATCAGACCTGCATCCGGTTTCTGGCGAAAGCGTTCGGCATCGCCCCATCGCGCATTGCCATCGTGCGGGGAAAAACCAGCCGCAATAAAACCATTCAGTTTCAGGCGATGGATGAACAAACGTTTTTAAAAAAACTCGCGTCCCTGACATCCAATACGGGTTGAGAAAGTAAAACCCCACATGTTTAAAACCATCGAATACATCGACGGCGTGGTGCGGATGATCGACCAGACCCGCCTGCCTAATGAAAAGGTGTTCGTCGACTGCAAAACAGTCGAGGACGTCGGCCGCGCCATAAAGACCATGGTCATTCGCGGCGCGCCAGCCATCGGGGTGGCGGCGGCCATGGGCATCAGCCTCGCGGCGGATGCCATCGATGCACCGGACTTCGATGCGTTTGACCGGGAGTTGGAGCAAAAATGCGAAGCGCTGGGACAGGCGCGGCCCACCGCCGTCAACCTCGCCTGGGCCATCGCCCGCATGCTGCGCGTCGCCCGTGAAAACCGCGGGTTGAGCCTCCCCGGTCTGAAACAGCGCCTGAAGGAGGAAGCCCTGTTAATTTACGAGGAGGACATCTCCGCCAACAAAGCGATGGGCAACCACGGCCAGACCTTGATCGAAAACGGCCAGACGGTGCTCACCCATTGCAACGCCGGAGCGCTGGCCACCGCCGGGTTCGGCACCGCGCTGGGGGTGATCCGCGCGGCGGTGAACGCGGGGAAAAATATCAAAGTGCTGGCCAACGAAACGCGGCCGTTTCTGCAGGGCGCACGGCTGACCGCCTGGGAGTTGAAGGAGGAAAACATTCCGGTCAAGCTCATCACCGATGGCATGTCCGGGTTTTTCATGCGCAAGGGCGACATCGATACGGTGCTGGTGGGCGCGGACCGCATCGCGGCTAACGGCGATGTTGCCAACAAGATCGGCACCTACATGGTGGCGGTGCTCGCGCAGAAACACAACATTCCTTTTTATGTGGCGGCGCCGGTATCGACACTCGATCTGTCTCTGGCCACCGGGGACACCATTCCCATCGAAGAGCGTAGTACCGAGGAGGTGGTGACGTTCAACAACCAACGCATCGCTCCGGAGAATATCGAAGTGGCGCACCCGGCGTTCGACATCACCCCGAACGAGCTGGTCACCGCCATCATCACCGAAAACGGCATCGCGCGGCCGCCTTATACCGAAAGCCTCAGACAACTCGCGGGAAAATCATGAAAGAGACTTTTGCCTAAATAGTAGGATCTGTGTTTGACTTTACTCTTCCTCCCCTTACCAAGGGCAGGATCGAGGTGGGGTTGCTTTTTTTAACCGCTCGGTGAATCAATAAACCATAAAAACCAAGGAAAAAATGAGGTTATCATAACCTCCCCTGTTTCCCCTCCTTGGTAAGGAGGGAAAAGAAAAGGCCTCCTCATGAAAGCCATGATCCTGGCGGCGGGCTTCGGCACGCGCCTGCGTCCTCTTACCAACAAGGTTCCGAAACCGATGGTGCCGATTCTGAACCGGCCCATCCTGGAACACACGATCCACCTGCTCCGCACCCACGGCATCTGCGACATCGTCGTCAACCTGCATCACCTGCCGCAAATGATCACCGATTTTTTCGGCGACGGCAAGGAATTTGGCGTGAACCTGCACTGGTCGCACGAGCCGGAAATTCTCGGCACCGCCGGCGGCATCAAGCAGGCGCAACAATGGCTTGACGGCGAATCATTTCTGGTCATCAACAGCGACGTGGTGGTGGGGATCGATCTCAGCAAGGTGCTTGCGTTTCACAAGGCGAAAGGCTCGGCCCTGACGCTGGTGGTGCGGGAAGGCGACTCGCCGGAGCAGTGCGACCCGATTGAAGTGGACGAGGACGACCGCATTGTCCACATCGTCGGCGCGTCCTCCATGAACATGCCGGACGACACCACGCGGGTGCTGTTCACCGGCATTCAGGTGATGGAGCCGGAAATCTTCGACCGCATCCCGGAGAATAAATTTTACGGCACCACCACCGACGTGTTCCCCGGCATGCTGGCGGACGAACTGCCAATGTTCGTCACCTGGCACCACGGCTACTGGAAAGACATCGGCACGATTCAGAGTTACCTCGACGTGCATCAAGACTTGCTGGACGGACGCATGGAGGGCGGCCTTCCCATCGAGAACAACAATCCGGCCAATGGACATCTCACGCAACCGGTATTAATCGGGAAAAATTGCCGGATCGCCGACACCGCCAAGATTGGTCCCTACGCCGTTTTGGGAGACAACTGTACCGTCGGCGACCACGCCGTCATCGAACATTCCATCTGCTGGAACGACGTGACGCTCGGAAAAGGAAGCCACCTCCGCCAATCGGTCCTGGGAAATGGTGTAACCGTGAAAGATAAAGAAACCCTCGATAAAAAAACCCTGTCCCAATAAAAAACCCCGCCGGTTTTGAAACCGGCGGGGTTTTGTGTGCGCGGAAAAGTTTTACAGCATTTTGTGATTGCTGAGAATCATGGTGCTGACCACCACATTACCTTCCTGGCAGTCGATAATGCGCCGCTGTTCGGGCAGGTCATACCCGTCGACGCGCGCGTACTGGTCGGTGTAACTCTCGACGTTTTTCAGCGTGTTGGATTCCGGGTTGAAATAGAACACTGAATACTTTCGGGTCAAATACTTGTCCTCGGCGTTCTTCACGCTTTCCTCAATGTTGATGGAAAACGAAAAACGGGGAGTTTTGCGGTTGATCTGCTGGATACGTCCGTCCTTCACCCGGTAGAACGAACCCATGCTGTCGCCGCCCATGATGATACTGCGTCCCAGCGGATGCGTACCGTCGTCGCCGAACGTCAGTTTGTACTTGCCGTCGGATTCCTCGAACGAGCGCGGTCCGCGGTGCATGGCGATCGACGCCAGATTCTCCGACGCAAATTCCTTCGCCGCTTTGCCCTGGAGGGTGATTTCGATTTCCTTGGCATTCTTCACGGTAACCGTCCCGGTTTCCTCCTTGCCGTTGATGTTCACGTTGATATCGGCGGTGAATCCCTTGAAGTCGGCATTCCACCGCGCGGTGTTGCCGAACACTTCGCGCAGGATTTCGCGCGCTTTCGGATCGTCCTCCTGCGTGGTTTCGACGTCCTGTTCCTTGGTATAGGTGGCCATAAAGCGAGCTCCTTGATATATGAAAAGATTATTTAGGGTTTGGGTCCAATAACCGGCGCGGACCGGAGACCGGCCGGATGTTTTCTGGAAGCGGTTATTGTATCACAGCGGAGGGGCCGGTGGACTTATTGCCCGCGGTAATAAACGATAATATCGGCCTTTTTCCGGAGGGTCTCGATATACCGCCCGACCAGTTTCTGGGCCTCGGTCATAAACAGATGTTTTTGAATGGATTCCTCCACCTCCTCGAAAGGAGCGTATTCCGAGGGCTTGGTTTCCATCAGCTGGATGATGTGGTAACCGAACTCGGTTTCGACGATGCCGCTGGTCTCGCCGACTTTCAACTGGCTGACAGCCTGGTCGAACTGGGAATCGAACACGCCCTTGTAAATGAAATCGAGGTCCCCGCCCTTGGCGGCGCTTTCTTTGTCATCGGAGTACAGTTTGGCCAGGTCTTCGAATCGGTCCCCGGCCTGGACTTTCGCAACCACTTCGTCGATTTTTTTTCTGGAAGCCACACGGTAAGCGTCGGCTTTTTCCTTCATCTCCTCGTGCGGAGTGTCCTGCACGACTTCAAAGGGAACATACGCGATAAAAATATGTCGCACCCGGAAGGCTTCGGGACGCTTGAAACTTTCATACTTGTCCTCGTAAAACTTTTTGACCTGGGTGTCGGTCACGTGCACTTTCCCCTTGACCCGTTCATCGAGCAGGTTCTTGGCGATGAGGTCCACCTCGATGCCTTTTTTCAGCTCGGCTTCCGAGATGCCGCGTTCTTCCAGGGCCTTTTGAAACTCGTTTTCCGAGCCATAGGATTGCTTGAATTCCTGAAACTCCTTTTCAACCGTGGCCGGAGACACGCCCTGGCCTTTGGTCCGGCCTTCCTGGTACATGAGCTCCCGCACGATTTCCTTTTCGATGATGGCCCCGGCTATTTGGGATTTCTGCCGGGCGTTCAGGTTTTGTCCCATGCGGCGCATATCCAGGTTCAACCGGAAGCGAATGTAGCCGGAGCGCAGTTCGACGCCGTTGACCTTGGCCACCACCCGGGGGATGTTCATGTCCTCGGTGAGGTCCTCGCCGCCCGCAGGAGGCTGCGCCCAGCCGGCAGCGCTGAAGGTCAAACATGAAAGAAAAACAATTCCGAAAATCCAGCCTGAGGGTTTAAACATGCGCGTGACTCCAATAGATAAGAATGGGAACAGCGGGCCTTACCGCCGGTGAATCGTTACAGTTTCCAAAGATACTCGATCAACACCTTGATCTCTTCGTCGGTGAGCACGACTCCCTTGCCGATGATCGTCGCCATAAAGCTTTCCCGCGGTTTGGGTTGGCTTCCACGGTAGCGAAAGTAACGGGCGTTGATGTCCCGGACACCCGCATCATCGGTGGCCCAAACGGCAGCGGGATCCTTCAGCCATTGGCGGAGCCAGTCCTTGCTGTGACGGTGCCGCACGCCCTGCAAACCGGGACACACGGGTGAGAACACCGTCCCGGGGTTGTTGATGTTGTGGCACAGGGCGCAGTTTTTTTTCTTGAATAACTTTTGCCCAACACCCGGATCGGCGAATGAGGGCGCCGGAACCCACCCAACCGCAACCAAAAGCAGAATACATATCACTCGTTGAGGAAATTTCATAGCGTACATTCGAGGTGCAACGGCCCTGCCTTCTACCTCCTATACTTTGCTGTAAGGTTGAGTCCCCAAAGGCTACCACCGTTTCCAGCCGGTTGCAACCGGGCGAAGTTGACTCCTCCCACCGCCCTGTGTGACAATTCTGAAAACCTGTTGCCGGTCTCCCCGATGCCTTTTGTCCGTCCGTGGTCTTCCAAATTCATTCCTTACGCCTGCCTGTTCCTTTCCGGATGGACCAGCCTGACCTATGAGCTAATCTGGATCAAGCAGTTGCGGCTGGTGTTCGGCGGCACCCTGTACGCCATCAGCGCGGTGTTGTGCGCCTTCATGACCGGATTGGCGCTGGGCGCGTGGGGCATTTCCAGATACCTGCAGAGGCCCGGGCGCGAGAACATCAACCTCGTCCGCCTGTACGGCAAGCTGGAGGCGGCCATCGGCCTCTACGCGCTGGCTTTTCCCTTTTTATTGCAGGGGCTGACGGCGGTGTATCCGCACCTGGTCGACCCGGTGTCGGGATCGGATATCACCCGGCACGGCACCGAGTTTATCCTGAGCACATTGCTCATGCTTCCCGCCACCTTCATGATGGGGGCGACTCTGCCCGTGATCGGAAGCTGGTCGATCGGTACCCGAAGCGCGAATATTTTTTCCAACCTGTCGTTTCTGTACGCCCTCAACACATTCGGCGCGGTGGCCGGCGTTCTGTACACCCAGTTTTTCGCAACCCTGTTTCTGGGCATTCAGGGCACCAACCAGAGCGCGGTGGCTCTGAACGGCCTGGTATTTTTCCTCTGCTGGTTCTGGCAACCCGGAAAAGAGGTTGAGGAACCGGTCTCCAAGCGCAAGAAGGAAACCCCCCTGATCGAGGAAGCGGTCCCATCACGGGGACTCGGCCTGCTGTTGCTGATCGTGTTCGGGTACTCCGGGCTGGTGGCTTTGGCGAGTCAAATTTTGTGGACGCGCGTGCTGGTGTTTCCCCTCGGCAGTTCGCTGTATTCCTTCGCCATCATTCTCGCCACCTTTCTGTTCGGTATCGCGCTGGGCAGTGGGATCGCGGAAAAACTGCTGGGCCAGTCGCGCTGGGTGACCAAGTTCCTGGCGGTGGAGCTGGCCATCGGCCTGTTCTGCCTGCTGATGTTTCCGGTGTTCGATACTCTTACCGAATGGACCTTGAAAGCCGATCAGTTGTTTTACTCGTTGGAGAATACTCCCGGACGCACGTTGATGGTCCGCTCGCTGGCCGCGTTCGTTTTCATGATTCTGCCGACGGTGGGATTCGGCCTCATCTATCCTCTGGCCAATCACATCCATTTCAACCTGTTCGGCAGCGTGACCGGAACGCTCGGTAACAGTTACGCCGTCAATACCACCGGCGGCATTCTGGGAACGGCGCTCACGCCGTTCCTGCTGGTGCCGTTGTGGGGTATCCAGAAAACGCTGTTTATTTTGTATTCGGTGTTGATCGTGTTGGCCCTCGCGGCCTGGGCCTGGCATCGCGGCAACCGCCTCAAGCAGTGGGCGGTCTCCCTGGCTCTGTCTGCCGGAATGATCATCGGCAGTTACGCCGCGTTCACCCCGTCGACGGTGGCGCGGCAACTGGGCAAGCACAACCTGGCCCGGGTGGAAATCAACACCTCGCCCGAGCACCTGAAACTGCTCGACTACAAGGAAGGAAATTTTTCCACCTTGAGCGTGGTGGAGGACAAGCGGTCGGGGGCGCGGACTCTGTACGTCGACGGGTTCAGCACCGCCACCGTATCCCGCTCGGTGGGCGGCAGTGCGTACATGCAGGCCATGGGATTCGTGCCGATGATGCTGCACCCCGACCCGAAGCGGGCGCTGGTGATGTGCTTCGGCACCGGCAACACGCTGGGCACGGTGGCGCGCTTCCCGGGAGTGACGGTGGACGGGGTGGAGATCGACCGCAACGTGCTTTCGCTGGCGCACTGGTTTGCGCCCTGGAACCATGACGTGATCCGCCGGGACAACGTGGATGTGATGGTGCAGGACGCCCGCGGGTTCATCCGCTGGACGGACCGGATGTATGACGTGATCACGCTGGAGCCGATGTCGCCGGTGCAGGCGGGAGTCAACAATCTTTACTCCAAAGAATTTTACGAGCAGTCGCGGCGGCGGTTGAATCCGGGAGGATTGATGATGCAGTGGCTGCCCCTGCACCTGGTGGGACCCACCGATGCGTGGTCCATTGTGAAAACGTTTCAGTCGGTATTCCCCCACACCAGTGTCTGGAACAGTTATCTGACGCGCATTGTGCTTCTGGTGGGATCGAACGAACCGCATGTCCTCGATAAATTCCGCTTCGAGCAACAGATGAGAAATGGCGAGGTGCGGCGCATGGCGGAGGAAATCGGGATTTACAATTTTCTGGATTTCATGGATTTCTATCTGGCCGACGGGCAGTCGCTGGTGCCGCTGTTGGACCACGCTCCGGTCATCACCGACGACCGGCCTGTGCTGGAGCATTCCCCGGCCACGCTGGTGCCGCCGTTGAAACGCGACACCGACGAAACGTTTTTAAATCTACTGCAATTCCGGATGGGACGGTTTCCCCCGGTGCGGGGGATTTCACAGGATGAGGTCTATTTTTTCCAGAGGAATTATGAAATGCGGACGGCCCAGCGCATTTCGATTTTTTCGCAGAGGTACCAGGGACCGGGAGCGGAGGCTTTTGCCGGCAAGCAGTACCGGGCGGGACTCGAGCAGGTACAAATCTTCCTCGATACCCGCCGGGGCCCCTTCATCCGGTTGTCGGATTCAGGCTGGCAGTGAACCGCGCCGACCTGCAATCCGATGCGGAAGATTACTTTTTACGGAAAGAGGGCTTTTGGTATCTTTCATCCACGCTGTTTTTGCCTTTGACCGCGTCGGTAAAAATATTGAGAACCATTTTCCCGACGAACAGAAAACCCACAATCAGAAAAAGGTAAAACATACCGTTGACCACCATCGCCACGCCACTGCCGTTTTCCATACCCCACATCTTATTGATGGCTTCGGTGACGCCGGTGATCCAACCCCAGATACCGCTGAAAAACCCACCGACACTGTCCGCCGCGCCGGCCAATTTGCCCTGCGCCTCCTGGGACTCGCCCGCCGTTTCACTGGCGGTGTCCCGTTGCGAGGGATCGCCAGCCCAGACCGGGACGGGATTAAAAAAAACATTAGCGGTTAATGTAAATATAAAAACCGACAAAAAACCCATTACCGTTACCGCGCTTTTACTCCAGTTCTTAACCAAGATAACCTCCTCAAAAAAATTAATCGGTGGGGGGGGTTACGCCAGGATCATATCCTGGACCTTGCCCAACCCCTTTGCTTTCTTCAATAATTCCTGCCCCTCGGGGCTGATCCCGTTGCCATACACATCCATATATTTCAGGTCGGAGAGCGTCAACGTTTCCGACAAGGCCCGGGCTCCTTCATCCCCCAGCCGGTTTTGCGCCAGATCCAGCGTCGCCAGGTTGGACAGGTAGATCGACTGGGCCAGGGCTTTGGCCCCTTCCGGCCCCACATTATTTTTCCAAAGGTTCAAATACTTCAAATGGGAGAAGTTGGAAGATTCCGCGACCATGCGCGCCCCTTCATCTCCAAGCTGGTTGCGCTCCAGATGCAGTTCCACCAGCCCTTTGATGACCGGCGACTCCGCCAGGGCCCGGAAACCCTCCGGAGTGATTTCGTTGCGCTCCAGATTCAACACCTCAAGCCCCCGGAGCGAATCCTGCCGGGTCACGTATTTCAACCCTTCATCGCCGATATATTTCAGCCTGAGGTCCAGCGAACGGCCATCCTCGGACAACAGTTGGGGGACCAGCTCTTCGACCGGCAGGTCGTTAAAGGGCTTTTTCATCACAGACTCGTTTTCTCCAAACACTTCAAATAAGTGGTTTTTCAGTGTAACACGAAACCTTAAAATCTGACCAGTCTTGATTTATAATCCTTTTAATTTCAAGATGTTATGGCAGTGATACCGGCAGGCGGGTGGGCCGCCGCTGATTTTTGCCGGCTTGCCGGTCGGTTGGCCCGCCCTGCCCTGCCACCGACCGGCCACATGAGCCCTCTTTCAGCCGAGACCATTCCTTAAGGGGGTGATTCGATTTTGTAGTCGCCCCATTTATGGGGCGCCGGCGTGACCCTGGCCGGGCAAGGCCCGGAGCTAATTTTGCCAAAATAGTGGTGCGATCGAAAAGTTGCTTTCGCCAGCCGAGGTTTTAAAATTACCCGTGGCGGTTCGCCACCCGGGCAACGCCCGGAGGAAATTTCTCCTCCCCCTTTGTGAAGGGGGCCGGGGGGATTTTGTCACCCTGAGCATGTTGAAGGGTGACCTAAAAACTCTGCGCTCTCTGCGGTCAATTCTATTCTGGTCTTATCCTTAGCAAGGCACAGTTATGCAAAGGTCTTCTTTCAGCCCGGGGTTGATGTGCCGCACGGAAAGCAACATAATGTCCAATAGGCCGACGAATCGGCCGGTCAACCGCTATGGCAGAAAACCCACAATTCGACTATGGGCCGGAAACCCTTTCGGAAATTTCCTCCCTCAGCATCCGGGCCATCCAGCTGGTGGAGGGCCTGCTGTCCGGCCACCACCGCAGTCCTCATAAAGGCTCCAGCGTCGAATTTGCCGAATACAAGGACTATTCGCCGGGCGACGACATCCGCCATATCGATTGGAAAGTGGTGGGCAAGACGGACAAATACCGCGTCAAGCAGTTCGAGCAATCGACCAATCTGAAATGCACGATTCTGCTCGACGCCAGCGGGTCCATGGCCTACCGGTCGCCGGACCCTAAATCGCCCGGCATGGACAAAATGGATTATGCCCGCACGCTGGTGGCGGCGATGGGATACCTGTTATTAAAGCAGTTTGACGCGGTGGGCCTGACCCAGTTCAACGACGAGGTGGTGGCGCACCTTCCGCCGCGCTCCAAGCCCTCGCATTTTCAGAATATCCTGCACGACCTGCAGGCCATGGAGTTCAAGGGCATCACCCGGATTGAAAAAGTGGTGGGGGATCTGATCGAACGTTTGCCGGGACGGGGCATGCTGGTTCTGGTTTCCGACCTGTTGACGCGGGACGACGATGTGCTCAAAACCCTCAAGATGCTCAAATCCCGCGGACTGGAAGTGATTGTGTTTCACGTCCTGCATCCGGACGAAGTGACCCTGCCGTTTGAAGGCGATTTGATTTTCGAATCGCTGGAAGACGACCCGCCGCTGGGGCTGGACCCGTTCGACGTCCGCCAGCAGTATCAAAAGGCGATTCAGGAGCAGATCACGTTTTACCAAAAGAACTGTTCCACCCTGGGCGTCGATTATCTGTTTCTGGAAACCTCCGCACCGCTGGACCAGGCCCTGCGTTATTACCTGCTCCGCCGGAAAAGTCTGCAGAAGATATGAATTTCAGTTTCACATCCCCCTGGTTCCTGCTGGGCCTTTTGGGTCTGGCGCTCCCGATTTTGATTCATTTGCTGACGCGGCAGCAGCAGACGCGGCTCCGGTTTTCGGCGGTTTATCTGTTGCAACAGGCGCAGAAAAATTCGGTGCGCAAATCCCGGCCCAACAAACTCCTGCTTTTGCTGTTGCGTTGTCTGGCGATCACGTTTTTATGCCTGGCTTTGGCCCACCCCATTCTTTCGTCGGGCGGGCTGGACGACTTTCTCATGTCGCGTCCTTCCGCGAATGTCTTCATCCTGGACGACTCCTACAGCATGTCCGCAACGAGCGACTCCGGCACCCTGTTCCAACGGGCCACCCGGACGCTGTCGGAGTTGATCGAAAAGATGCCCGGCAACCATTCCTTCAGTCTGGTGCTGGCATCGGATCCCGCCCGCATCGTGCAGGACTGGACCACCGACCCGGGCTCCATCCTGAAATGGTTGAACGCGGCGCAGGCGTCTTACCGCACCACCAGCATCGGCAAGGCCGTCATGCAGGCGGCCGATCTGCTGAACGCCGCGCCGCAGGAGGTGAAACGGATTTTTATCCTGACCGATATGGACCAGAACGGCTGGGACCGGGATGAATTCCCCACCGCTTTTGAAGAAGGCAAGTTGTATCCGATTAAAGTCATCGACTTTTCGAAGGTGCAAACAGGTCTCAACCGGGCGCTGGTGCGAAAGGTCAAGCTGAACCAGGAGTTTCTCACCGACCGCCGGATCATCCGCGTGCAGGCCACGATCGTCAACCTGCTGCCGGACCGGGCGATCCCGCAGCTTCCGGTGACGCTGTTCGTCAACGGCAAACGGCAGAGCGAGGGCGTTGTCGATCTGCCGGCACAGGGCGAAGCCACCCATGAGTTTTCGTTTCCATTACTCACCAGCGAACCGGTGTCGGGCGCCGTCGAAATCGGGGAGGACGCCCTGACGGCGGACAACCGGCGTCTGTTCGTCTTCCAGCCCAACCGGAAGATCAGGGTGCTGGTGGTGGACGGCGACCCGCGCGGGGTCGCGCACCAGCACGATTCGTTTTATGTCGAAAAGGCCCTCAACCCCTTTGCTTCGCCGATGTCCGATATCGAGCCCACCGTGTCCACCCTCTCGGAATTTTCGGACCGGGATTTGAAACTCTATTCGGTGATTCTTCTGTGCAACGTCCGGGACCTGGAGATCGGCCTCGAACGGGACCTGGAAAAATTCGTGTTGCGGGGCGGCGCTCTGTTCATCGGCCTGGGCGACCAGGTGGACCCCAAATACTACAACGAAAAACTGGGCCTGCTGTTGCCCGTCACTTTGAAATCCATCAACCAGGTGAGGCTCGAGGACCGGCCGTTCCAACTCCTGTCCCAACCCAGCGAGCATCCGGTTCTAAAAGTGTTCACCCGCGACATGTGGAACGAAATGGGGCGCATTCCCTTCCGGACGCTCTACAGCTTGGAGCCCCGAAGGGGAAGGAAATTCCAGGAACCGATGCACTTCACCAACCGGTTCCCGGCGATGATCGAGTCGGCGTTCGGCGAGGGCAAGGTCGTCCTGTACGTCTCCTCTCTGGACCGGGACTGGAACGCGTTTCCGATTCATCCCACCTTCCTTCCCTGGATGCAGCGCTGGGTGAAGTACCTGGCGCAGAGCCTCGAAAACATTTCGCGGCACGACGTCACGGTGGGCACGCCGCTGGTGCTGGAAGACATCGATCCGCCGCTCCTGGTGGTGGCGCCCGGCGGCAAGGTTTCGATCGCCCGCAAAAACCCGCAATCGCCGCCGGTGTTCGAAGACACCCACCGCCCGGGCGTATACGAACTGTATCAATGGAATGGAATTTCCGGTGCCACCGAGTCGCAGGCCCCCGAACAATTGCCCGCCGACGCCCGGCGCATCGGCAGTTTTACGGTCAATTTCGATCCGGCCGAATCCGCACCCGGTAAAATTTCCGAGATGGATTTGGCTTCCTGGTTTCCCGGAGCCCAGGTCGATTACGCACCGGCCGATCAGGCATTGAACGCCGCATCGGTCGGCACCGGGGTGTCCTTGACCACCCTCTTGTTCCTGATGCTGGCGGTCATGCTGTTCTGGGAGGGGTGGGTGGTACGCCGGGAATGACCCGGATTCCCGCCGTGTTTTTGGCCAACTCCATCTGATATAATGGCCTCCGTGGGTCAACGATCAATTTTATAACCCCGAGTGTTTCATGAATCTTCGCGCAGGATGCCTGGTCTGGTTTATCGGAGTTCTGGGACTCCTCCCGGCGGTATCGGGAACCCTCCAAGCCGGCGTCTCCACCATATCCATTCAGGAGGAACTGGTCGCCACCCTGGCCCTGCCGGAAGAAAAAATCGACCTGACGGAAACGCTCCTGCTGATTTCGCGCCATTGGGACCCGGCGCTGGACACCGGGCCTTTGAAACAAACGCTGGACCGGTTGACGGAATCGGCCCGGCGTCAACTCCAGGGCCATCCTTCGCCGATGGAAACCGTCGACATTCTGCGCAAGGTCATTCATCAGGAGGGCGGCTACCGTTACACCGATGCGCTGGACCCGGCGGGTATGCCGGTGAATCCGGCGGAATTGTTTCTGCACGGGTTGTTGCAGACCCGCCGCGGTTATTGCATGAACCTCTCGCTGTTGTACCTCATCCTCGGCGAACGGTTGAACCTGCCGCTCTACGGCGTGCCTCTGCCGAATCACTTTTTCGTGCGTTACGATTCTCCTGAGTACCGGGTGAACATCGAAGCGACGGAAGGCGGGACGGCGTTCCCCGACTCGTTTTACGAACAACGGTTCGGCGTGACCGTAGATTCGAAATATTTTTTGAGCAACCTGGGCAAGAAAAAAACGCTGGGCGCGTATTTTTCCAATGTCGGGCTGGTGATGTACCGCGCCGCCAAACCCCAGGCCGCCGTATTTTATCTGGAGCAATCGGCGAGCATCAACCCGCAATCCATTGACGCCCTCAACAACCTCGGCAACATTTACTCCGAATTGAAACAACACGACCCATCCATCCACGCTTACGAGCGGGCGCTGAAAGCCGATCCCGGAAATTTTTCCACGCTGTACAACCTGGGAGTCGCCTATTCCGAGTCCGGTGCGTTGGACAAAGCCGAGGTGGCGCTGTTGCAGGCGGTGCAGATCAATCCCCGGTTCACCCGGGCGCATGAAATCCTGGTCCGCATTTTCAGGCAACAGAGAAAACTGGTGAGCGCCCTTCTGCATTTGAAACTTCTTAACCGCATACAGCCAGGACAGCTTCGCATCCAATTGGATATGGGGACGGTGATCCTGGAAATGGGACAGGCGGATCTGGCGTTGCATTATTTCGAATCCCTGCAACGCCGCTATCCGCAGGCCATCGAGGTCAACGAACGCATGGCGGACGTGTACTTCAAACAGAAGGACTACCCGAAAGCGATCGTTCAATACGGATACCTCATCGACCGCGCGCCCGGGTCGATAGCAAACTACATTCAACTGGGATGGATTCATTACCAGACCGGCCAGGTGGCGCGGTCAATCGAAATCACCCTGAAAGGACTTCGGGCCGCCGCCCGACAAAACCGATTCACCACACTGGCTTACATGAACCTGGGGTTTTATCACGTCCTCGAAAAAAAGTTCGCGGATGCGGAGAAGTGGTACCAAAAAGCGCTGGATGCCGGGGACCCCAAAGCGGCGGGGGCCATGATCCAGGACCTGACCGAGGCGTTCGGAAAATATTCCGATATTCCCGAGATGCATTACTTCGGCGGATGGATTTTGTTTCAGGACGGCCAAAAGGACAAGGCCCGGCACTGGTTCCAACGTTATTTACAGCACAGTCCCGAAGGACCCTATGCCGCCAGAGCCAAGCGCCTGCTGGACGAGGTGCGGCTTTCGGTGCCCGATGGCATGATCCTGATTCCCAAAGGATTTTTTATCATGGGAGCCAACGGCCACGGAGAGGACGAAGCGCCCGAGCATAAGGTCTACCTGGACGCTTACGCCATCGACAAATACGAAGTGACGGCGGCGCAGTTCGCGGAGTTTTTAAACGAGGTGAAAACCTTCAAGCAATATTACAAGGACAGCAAATTCGGCACGCTGGTGCTGGAAAAAAAATTCCGGCCACGCCGCGGACTGGAATCTTACCCCATCAACAACGTGACCTGGTTGGGGGCGGCGGAGTATTGCCGCTGGCAACACAAACGCCTGCCCACCGAAGCGGAATGGGAAAAGGCAGCCCGCGGAACCGATGGCCGGTTCTTCCCCTGGGGCAACAGTCCGATCAGCCATCAGAAGGCCAGGTATCTGCAGAGCTGGACAGAGGAGATCGGCCACCACGTCATGGTGCCGGCCGATTCCATGCCGGAAGGAAAGAGCCCGTTTCGACTGTATCACATGCTGGGCAACGTCAAAGAATGGGTGGACGACTGGTATGATCGAGAGTACTATAAGGAAGAAAATCACAACCTCAATCCAAAGGGACAGATCGGGGGGGAGTTCAAAGTTCTCAAAGGCGGGTCTTGGAGAGACCTCAGGTCCTTTGTTTACGCCTCATTCCGGAACAACAGCTACCCGAACACCGCGCTGGACGATTACGGCTTCCGGTGCGCCCAGGACGGGCTGGAAAGTGCCACTCCCAAGCGGTTGACCTCCATGGAATATTTATTCATTCCGGCGCGGCTGGAGCATGCGACTCAGGGAGACACTGAACAGAACCCATGATCGGCGCAATCGAAATACTGATCATTGTGATCATCTTTGGAATTATCTATGGCCGGGACGCCATCGACAAAACCTTCAAGAAACATGCGGAAGAAGGTGTGGTGGAAAGTTTTGCGGTGGATGTCAGGGATTTTTACAAAAAAGACCCAAAGCGTCTGGTCCTGCTGGTCGCCGGAGGCGTGGGCGGATTCGTCTTCGTCGGCATGGTGATTTACTGGGCCTTCACCCGGTTCGACCTGCCCAAAATGATCGGGCTGTAATCCGCCCCTCAGTAATTGAATCCGTTGTCGCGCACGTGAAAATAAGGGTCTCCCCCTTTCAGCATTTTGCCGCTGACGATTTCCCCGATGTACAGCACGTGATCCCCAAAAGTCGTTTGGTCCCGCAGTTCGCATTCCACGCAGGCCACCGCGTCGCGCAAAATCCTGATATCATGAAACCCCTTGGCCACTTTCAAGCCATCGAATATGGAAGCGCCGGGGGCCAGGGTTTTGAAGAAATGTTTCATCAGATCGTTCGATTTGGTACCCAGCACGTTCACGATGAACGCCTGCGACGCCTCCACCAGCATACGTGCCGGCCGCGCCAGAGCCAGCGCGATCGTCAACGCCGGCGGATCGAACGAACACTGGTTGACCCAGCTGGCCAGTACCGCATCTTCTCTATCTTGGTGCCGGGCCGTTATGACAAACAAGCCGCTCGGAACCCGGCCGAGGGCTTTGCCCACCTCTTTTTTATTTTTCAATGTCTTCTCCTTGCGAAGCGGAGCACCTCCGCTGGTCACCGGCGAGCCGGCGGCGGCAATATAAAAACTTTGACTGGTAAAGGTAACATTTCAACTGAGCCCTAGGCTATAGATAAATTGGGTCCAGCATCACGCTGGCCGGTTCGGGAACCTTCAAAAATTAAGAATGCGTATTATACCCAAAATCGGCCGGGGAAACTTCCCGCCGGCGCGCCGGAACTTTAATCCTTTTTATTCTGCGACCGGAAATGCTTGAGAGCCTTGATCAGCTCCATCTGGGGGACCATCCCCTGTGAGACCAGAATCTCCCCGAGCAGGCGATTGGTGTGCGTTTGCCGTTCCAGCAGGGTTTCCACCTGCTCCAGATTCAGGTACTGCATCTCCACCGCCAACCGGCCGAAGGTTTTCTCTTTTTCATCCGGCTTCCTCTGGCGGGACAGAATCCGGAACAACTGCTTGTTGTCGATCAATCCGCTTTGCAGGGCCAGCTGACCCAATGCCACCTGATCGGTTTTCTGGATCTCCAGCGCGCGCACCCGATCCTGTTCGCGGATGATGTTCCGCCCTACCAGATATTCTCCAAAATTCACTGAAGGGATTCCTTTCTATTTGGTCCGCATGCTGAACACGCCATCCCAGTCCGGGGGTGGCGGATGGTGCTGGAACGTAATGCACCGCTCGAAGTAGGTCAGCGCCGGACCGTCGTCTTCGTACAGGTTGAGCGCGTTTTCAAAACAGGTGATGCCCTCCTCCCATCGCTGGTTCTTGTAATGCGCCAACCCTTCGCGGAAATGCGGAAGAATGAGCCGGATGGACTCGTCCATCTCGCCCTTGCGCCCCAGCAGTTCGTAAATTCTGATCGGCTCCTGCTTGCCCACCACCCGGATGGAATCCAATTCGCGCGCCTCGATGTCCTCCTTCGCCATCTCGTAAGTGAATTCGCTCAACATGGTGTAGGTCTGGTATTGCTTGTTCACGCCTTCCAGACGCGACGCCAGGTTGACGGTATCTCCGATCATGGTGTAATCGAAACGGCTCTGCGACCCCATGTTGCCGACCACCACCTCCCCGGTATTGATGCCGATACGCATGTACAATTCGTTCCTTCCTTCCTTTTTCCAGATGTCCCTCAACTGGGCCAAACGTTTCTGCATATCCAGCCCCGCAAAACAGATTCTGCGGGCGTGATCTTTAAAAACAATGGGAGCGCCAAAAAACGCGATGATGGCGTCACCTTCAAATTTATCGACCGTGCCATCGTATTGCATGACGATATCCGTCATTTCAGTCAGGTATCCGTTCAACAGGTCCACCAGATCTTCCGCTGGCATTTGTTCGGCAATGGAGGAGAAACCGGCCACATCGGAAAAGAAAACGGACAACACTTTGCGCTCCCCGCCGAGCTTGAGGAGTTTTGGATTTTCCACCAACTGGTCCACCACCGCCGGGGCCAGGTACTGACTGAACGCTCCCTTGATGAAACGCTTTTCTCTTTCCTCATAGGTGAAGCGGAAGAGCGTGATTCCGAAGTACACCAGCAATTGGGAAAACACCGGAAACACCGAATGCACCCACAATCCCTGCCGGGTAAACAGCATATAATCGCAGACCAAATACCCCCCCACTCCAGCTACCAGCCACACGGCGGTGCCGAAGGCTTTGAAATAAAGAGCCACCAACCCCAGCAAAATGCCGGTCACCAGAATCATCGTCATGTCCAGAACCTGAACCCAAGGAGGACGCGTCAGAAAATCCTGGTTCAAGATATTTTCGATGATGCTGGCATGCACCTCCACACCGGGATATAACGAACCGGAAGGGGTGGTATGAAGGTCAAAAAGGGCGGCGGCAGTGGCGCCCACCAGAACGATTTTGTCCTTCAATTGCTCAGGCCCCACCGTTCCGTCGATGACATCGGATGCCGACAGGTGCGTAAACGTTTGCTTCGGTCCGTAATAATTCACCAGAAAATCCCCATGCTCCGAAACGGGAATTCCAATATCCCCCAGCCTGATCTCCCCGACCCGATCCGGGAAGAGCCGGACGACGGAACTGAGTTTTGTCGCCTCACGCAACAATTGCAGACTGAACGAGGGAAATACTGCTTCCTTATGAATCTGCACCATGGGCATCCTGCGGATGACCCCATCGTGCTCCGGCACAAAGGAAATGTAACCGGCGCTGTTGGCGGCATTCATCAGAGAAGGTAAGCTGAGACCCACCGCATAAATGGAACGCAGGAAATCGGGGGTGATCGAATGATCGCTGGACTGCACCATCGAGTACTGTGAAAAATCCAGCAACTCGAACTCCTTCGGTCCCATCATCGCCGCGGAACCCTCAGCCGCCTGCTCTGCTGTGGTGTACACAAAATAAGCCAGCACCGTCCGCTCCGACCGGCGAATCGCATTGGCGAATTTGGCATCCGAATCGCCCACCTGCTCCAGCCAACTCACCAGTTTTTTGCTGTTCATGCCGGTCAGGTCCAGCTTTACCAATTCACTTTTGACCTCATCGAAGGGAACATAAATGTCCTTTTCGGGAAACAACAGGTCGAGCCCGATCACCGCCGCGCCGGATTGGGACAACCGGTCCACCAGCTTCGCCAGCCGGGTGCGCGGCCAGGGCCAGCGTCCTTCACGCTTCAGGCTGGATTCATCAATCGCGACAATCACTACCCGGTCGGAAACCGGGCGCGTTCCCCGCAGGAACACTTTAAAATCGTAGGCCTTGAGTTCCAGCAGTTGGAAAAAGGT
>SMUY01186849.1_pt1 | contig 19736 bp, 18 predicted proteins | sample 2456441 | NCBI WGS metagenome assembly SMUY01 (sample SAMN11095931, study PRJNA526329) | marine sediment metagenome | biome: Marine sediment; feature: Surficial sediment; material: Deep marine sediment; isolation source: Hadal surficial sediment | place: Pacific Ocean | collected 2014-11 | depth...
AATTGAAAGGTTTAACTTAACTCAGTTTTTCCTTAAAGAAGTCAATGGTTCTCTGCCAGGCAAGTTTGGCTGCTGCCTCATTGTATCTTGGAGTGGTATCGTTGTGGAAACCGTGATTTGCATTTGAATACATAAAGGCCTGGTATTTCTTGTGTTGAAATCTGAGGCATCGACTGAGGCACAAGACAAACAAAGGCTTGGTTAGCAAGCAGCGCTAGTCAACGGGCGCTTGGAGTATAAAGGAGGACCAGGAGTTCCAGTCACATACAAGTAAAATTATGTACTCACACCCACACTCCTAACACAATTTATCCATTTTCCTGATCAGGAATTGGTTGAGAAGCCGTAGAAAATAAAGACACAATCGAGAATATTTGGCGAAAATCGTTTAAATTTAGTAAACCCTTAAATTCAGCTTCATGAATTGGAAACTTATCTTACCCTTGATACTGACGATATCCGTAATATTGTTTTTAATTTTAAAGAGTAGTTCCCGGGCCACTGATTCTGATTTTCTGATTAAACCTAAGTTTGGTGAATTTCAGATTAATGTCATTACCACCGGGGAACTGGAGGCCAAAAGCTCGGTAGATATTTTGGGTCCAGCTGGTTTGCAAGCTGTTCAAATTTGGCAGGTTAAATTGGACCATATTGTGCCGGAAGGGTCTCTGGTGAAAAAAGGAGATTACATTGCACGGCTTGACAATTCGTCATTGGTTGAAAAAGTAAAAACCATACAAAACGAACTGGAACAGAATTTGTCGCAATACACTCAAATAAGATTAGATACAGCTCTCGAACTTCGAGAAGCCAGGGATGAAATAATCAACCTTAAGTATTCAATAGAGGAGAAAAAATTAGTACTTGAACAGTCGACATACGAACCGCCAGCTACCGTTAAGCAGGCAAACCTTGATCTGGAAAAAGCTGAAAGGGCCTTTGAGCAGGCACAGAATAATTACAAATTAAAATACCAAAAAGCCGTTGCACAAATGCAGGAAGCAGCTTCGAAGGTAGACAATGACCAAAATCGTTTGAATTTTTTGGAAACCATCATGCAACAAATGAATATTTCCGCTCCTGAAGATGGCATGGTGATATATCACCGTGATAGGCAGGGAAAGAAAATAACCACAGGATCACTGATCCAAACCTGGCGACCAACAGTAGCTACCCTGCCCGACCTCACTACTATGGTTTCAAAGACTTATGTAAATGAGGTGGACATCCGGAAAGTGAGGATGGGTCAACATGTAAAAATTGGTCTGGATGCTTTTCCTGACACCAAACTTAATGGAGAAGTCATTAAGGTAGCTAATGTTGGAGAACAGAAACCAAATTCTGACTCAAAAGTATTTGAAGTTACCGTTGAAATACATGAATCGGATACCACTCTAAGACCCGCAATGACCACCAGCAACACCATTATTTCAGAGGTGATAAATCAGGTGGTATACATACCCTTGGAGTGTCTGCACAGCCAAGGTGATAGTATAACTTATGTGATGAAAAAAAGTAGGCTGGGGGTAATTAAACAGCAGGTAGAGGTAGGCCTATCAAACGAAAACGAAGCCATCATTGAAAAGGGTGTTGGAGTTAACGATGAATTATTCCTTTCGATCCCTGAAAGTGCAGAGGACAAACAAATTGTAATGCTATCTGAAGACTAGTATGGGTCCGGGTATTCATCTGGCAGATAAGATAGCCTCAAACTTTTCCATTGCAGTTGAATCAATAAAATCAAATAAAATCAGATCCTTTCTGACGGCGCTGGGGATAATATTTGGAGTTGGGGCAGTAATTGCCATGATGGCAATTGGAAATGGAGCCCAACAGGAAATTCTTGAACAAATAAAGTTGGTGGGAGCAAATAACATTGTTATTACTCCAATAATTAAGCAGGTTGAAGAGGAAGTAACCGAATCTTTTGTAATAAAAGAGCCAAAGTATTCACCAGGTCTTACCTTGTTGGATGTCCATAGTATTAAAGATCTTGTTCCGGGTATTGATAGGGTTAGTCCTGAAATCATTATTGATACACATTTAATAAAAAATGGTATAAGGAGATCTGCCAAGTTGGTGGGCATTGATACCACTTATTTCAGTATTACCAATTTTAGCTTAATATCAGGTGAATACTTCAATAGTGACCAATTGTTAAGGGGTGATCCTGTTTGTATTATAGGGCGGGGAATTCAAAGCAAGTTTTTTAGTCAGGAAGATCCTATCGGGAAAAGTATTAAATGCGGCCAACAATGGCTTAAGGTGGTCGGAGTTTTGGAGCAACGATTAATTTCAAAGAAAAGTATTGCAAACTTAGGTATACGGAACTATAACATGGATGTTTATACTCCCATTCAAACTGTTCTTATCAGGTACAAGAATCGGGCCTCAATTACCAGTACTCTAATTCATAGAGCTACTCAAAATAACCAAGAAGAATCCAAGGTGCCGGTTAATTATCACCAGCTTGACCGACTGGTGGTACAGGTTGCAAACTCCAATACCATGGCCGCTACCTCCGATGTGATTTCCAGAATGCTTAAACGCCGTCATTATGGTGTGGTAGACTATCAGATTAGCATTCCCGAGTTACTGCTTCAACAACAACAGCGTACCAAGCGTATTTTCAATATTGTATTAGGTGCAATTGCTGCAATCTCCCTGCTGGTGGGGGGGATTGGAATTATGAATATCATGTTAGCATCAGTGATGGAACGAATTAAGGAGATTGGAATAAGACTTTCCGTAGGTGCCAAGAAGCAAGATATAGTTTTTCAATTTTTGTTTGAAGCCATCTTGATAAGTGTTTTAGGTGGCATTCTGGGGATTATTCTGGGATGGCTGTTTGCCGTGTTGGTTTCAAAAGTAGCTGATATACCTACTATAATTAGCCTTTTTTCAATTTTAATGGCATTCGGTGTGGCAACCACCATCGGATTGATTTTTGGAATCGTTCCGGCTCGCCGCGCAGCCCAACAAGATCCCATAACCTCACTAAGACATGAATAGCATAAAAATCCTTCTCGGCCTGGTTTTACTGTGCAATTTAGGATTCGGCCAAGATCGTATCCTAACCTTACAAAAAGCCGTAGAATTAGCTCGCAATCAATCTCAATCTTCTCTTTTAGCCGAAACCGAAAAGGAAAATCAATATTGGCAGTGGCGAACGTTTAAAGCAAATTTTCTTCCCAACCTTGGTATTAATGGGACCTTACCGGATTTCAACAGGTCTTTTACACCGGTAACACAACCAGATGGGACTACTAAGTTTCAACCGGTTTCCGTAAATAACTCCAACGTTCAAATTTCCATAAGCCAAGCCTTGGGATTGACCGGTGGGCGAATATTTGCTAGCTCCCAGGTAAATCGATTTGATGATTTTGAAAACGATGTAACTCGTTTCAGTGGAAGTCCATTTTTTATAGGGCTTGTACAACCACTCTTCGGATTCAATGAATTAAAATGGGATAAAAAAATCGAACCATTGCTCTACGACGAATCATTAAAAGGTTATGTTGAAGATCTGGAAGATATATCGATTCGGACCACGGGTTTATTTTTTGATATGTTGTTAGCCCAGATTAGCCTGGAAATGTCCCAAAAAAACGTATCAAGTAATGATACCATCTTAAATATAGGAAAGGGCCGCTATGATTTGGGAAAAATTGCTGAGAATGATCTTTTACAATTAGAACTTAATTTACTCAATTCTAACCAGGAAGTATCCCAAGCCACTTTGGACATACAAAACGCTCAATTAAGACTACTTACCTACATCGGCCTCTCAGAAGTGCAGAATGTCAGACTAGCCAGGCCGGATGAAATTCCTGAATTCCAAATTGATGAAACTCTGGCTCTTACAGAGGCCCGGAAAAATCGACAAGAATCGATTGCTTTTAAAAGACGAAGATTGGAAGCTGAACGGAACGTGGCTCAAGCACGCGGCAATAATGGTCTGAATGCAGATTTGTTTGCCACCTATGGCCTCTCTAGTCGAGGCGATGCGTTGAGTGATGTTTACCAGGACCCTGATGACTCACAACGATTAATAATTGGATTTGATATTCCCATTTTGGATTGGGGAAGACAGAAATCTATTGTTAAGACTGCCGAAGCAAATCAAAAGCTGGTAAATTATACTGTGGCACAGGATGAAATTAATTTTGATCTGGAAATACTAACCATAGTAAGACAGTTTGATGTATTACGTCAACAAAAGGAAGTATCCTCTAAGGCTGATGATATAGGACAAAGAAAATATAATATTACTAAAAACAGGTATCTAATCGGTAAAATAAGTATTACAGATCTGAATCTGGCATTGCAGGATAAAGACATAGCCAAAAGAAATCGTATTCAATCGCTTAGAGATTTCTGGATAACCTACTATAGGATCCGACAGCTAACCTTATTTGATTTCGAGCTTAATCGATCTTTAATTGCAGTGCAATTGAATTGATATCGGCTAAGCACCCACACACTCCTACCTCAATTTATCCATATCCCTAATCAAAATCTTCCTCCGGTCAAAATTGATGAGGTTTCTATCCCTCAGATCATTGAGAATGGTGGTAACTGTTTGCCTGGAGGTTCCGGTCAAATTGGCAATGTCCTGATGCGTCAATTGATTTTTTACCATAGTTTCAAACCCGACCTTTTGACCGCGCTCCTGGGCCATCTCCTTGATAAACTCTACAATACGGGTCCGGGCATCTTTGAACACCAAGGATTCCAATCGGCGCTCCAACTTACGAAATCGAAAACCAATCAATTTGAAGATTTTCAGGCTTAAGGATTTGTTTTCGAGCATCAGATTTTGCATCATATCAATTCCCATTGAACATATGATGGTATCATCGCTCATTGATTGGGCGAAATCTGCTCGGTGATCTTCTCCGGTTAAAGCCAGTTCTCCAAAAATTTCCCCCTTTGTTAGTATGGTTTTGGTAATTTCCTTGCCCTGTGATGAGTAACTGCCTATTTTGATACTTCCCTGTGCGATCATGTAAATATGATCAGACGGTTGGTCCTGAAAATAGATAAATAGACCTTTTTTGTAGTTTTGGGGGGTATCTTTATGGCCCTTAAGTTTATGGGGGCACAGCATTTCGTATAGATCCACGTTCTCAAAATACCAGATGTTGTTTGGTTCAGAATCCATCTTTTAATACCATTAATTGGGCAACTCTACCTGCTAACAAAGGATTTGATCATTTTCGTTCTGTTTTAGTCCGTTATTTAGACCAATCCCACTATTTTTGACTTTCCCATACCGATTTGCATCTTGCATGTTATGACAGTCCTATATTTAAAAGCGTTACATATCATTTTTGTAGTCACCTGGTTCGCTGGACTATTTTATATTGTCAGGTTATTCATTTATCAAACCGAAGCAAATGATAAAGCGGAGCCGGACCGAACCATACTTTTAAAAGAATACCAACGAATCTCCAGGCTATTGTGGTATATGATCACATGGCCCTCTGCGGTTTTTACTTTGGTATTAGGACTCAGCATGCTGCAGAATTATCCTGTTTGGCCGGGGTGGTTGATTATAAAACTCTGCCTGGTAGCGCTGCTGTATTTGTACCATTTCCTGTGTCATTATATACAAGCTAATTTACAAAAAGGTATTTATCTACTGAGCTCTTTTCAGCTGCGAATATGGAACGAAGTGGCCACGCTGCTTCTGGTAAGTATCGTGTTCCTGGTTGTTTTGAAAAGTGCCCTTGATATGACTTATGGAATACTGGGATTGGTTATATTTGGGGTTTTGCTAATGTCAGCCGTTCATCTTTATAAAAAGTATCGAAACCAGTGAATAAATTACTCTATCTAAAGAGGCATGGTATCTGCCGCGCCTGCATTATCCTATTATTAACCTCAGGGGCTTGCCAACAAAAAGAAACCTTACCGATACTGGGACGTCGAACCGTAAGCGAGCAAGGAGATACTTTGTATCATACCGTAGGAAATTACCAATTGGTTGATCAGGACAGCAGTGAAATTACCCCGGGAACTTTTGAAGGGAAGATATATGTGGCGGATTTCTTCTTTACATCATGCCCCACCATCTGTCCTACCATGAAGACCCAAATGTTACGTATTTACCGGCGATTTCAGGATGAATCAGATTTTGCTCTTCTATCACATACTATTGACCCCAAACATGATACAGTGGCTGTACTAAAAGATTACGCTGAGAGGCTTGGCATAGAAAGCGGCGGCCTGTGGCACTTTGTAACCGGGGACCAGGGCGAAATATATCGTTTGGGACAGTCAGATTATATGGTAACCGCAGGGGCTGACAGCGATGCTCCAGGAGGTTTCATACACAGTGGAGCTTTTCTTCTGGTTGATCAACAAAAACAAATCAGAGGAGTCTATGACGGCACCATGCCGGAAGATGTGGACAAGTTGATGGAAGATATAGAATTACTCCTGCGGAGAAATTGAATTACGAATTACGAATTGACCTAGGGGCATGGGATGGGGGGTGTGCTATACAAGTTGTGCAGGGCTGTTTCTCAAAGCGCTAATTGAATAATTCATTCGACATTCGGAGTTCGGCGTCCGACATTCGGCGTTCGGCATTCTATTGTTCTATTGTTCCATTGTTCTCAAGAGCTTCTTGCGCAGATTTTATGGCATTGTTCACATGACCCTGCACCGACGCTATCTTTGCCTTCTCCTTCTGAAGATAATCGCGATTTGCATTCACATCGCCTGAAATATCAATGCGTTGATAATTTCTCATCCAGTCCATCATCTCTTCGTGGGCCTGATCAAGATTGGTAATGACCAGATCATTGAGGATCACCTGATCATATGCATCAGGATGGTTGGAAGACGAAAGTGTCTGATTTTTAGCCTGCAATTGCTCCTTCAAAGAAACCAGAGTTCCCATTTGTGGCATTACCTCATCGTGGATATCCAGTACTTTATTTTCAAGATCTTTCACCTGTTGTTGTTCCGGGCTTAGTACAACTTCATCGGACCCTTGTTCCTTAGTGGAGGAAGAGCAGGAAAATAACCCCAAAATCAGCAGCAACGGGCAAAACGAGATCTTATTCATTAGATGGGTTTTAATTGTCCCCAAATTTAAAAACTATATTGTATGTTTATGGGTAATTAGCACCTATAATTCATAGAGAGGTAGTTTGAAGGTTATTTTTAGATTTCTAAGCGGGCTGAGCCTAATGGTCTTTGCCAGTATTTTTATCTCGCCAAAGGTACTGTGGATATCAGGTCTTTTTTCTTTAATGATTCCGCTTGTGTTGGCGGTAAATACCATACTATTGATTTATCTGGTAGTAAGGGGCTCCAGATATTTTTTTTATCCCCTGGCTGTTTGTATCGTCGGTCTTTTGTTTCTGAATCGAACGGTTGCTATTCACAACGTCATTGAAGCGGACCATGTCCTGAAAGTACTAAGTTATAATGTCAGGGTCTTTAATGTATACAGTCACTTAAATACGGATTTTGTCTCTTCCAGGAAAACCATTGATTGGGTTGAAAACCGAGATGATGACATTAAATGTTTACAAGAGTTCTATGTACAACCAGGATCTGAAATTTTCAGTACTATAAAAGCGATCAGTAAAAAGAATCCATATTATCATTTTGAACCTACCGTTACCAACAGCAAAGGGGCCCAATTTGGAATGGCAATTTTCAGTAAATATCCCATCATTCACAGAGGATCCCTGCAGGTGAGCGAAAGTCCTCATAATAGTATCCTTTATGCAGACGTGGTTAAGGATGAGGATACTGTAAGGATATATAATGTTCATCTACAATCAATGAGCATAGATGAGCAGCAACTCACAAACTCTAATCGCGAAACCATCACCAACAATCTGAAACAATTGGTATTTCAACTAAAGCACGGATTTATCCGTCGGGCGGCACAGATTGATAATCTCTGCAAACACCTGGACCGATCACCTTACCCGGTGATCCTTACCGGTGATCTTAACGATATGCCGTATAGTTATTCCTACCAAAAATTGAAAAAGTACCTACATAGTTCCTTTGAAAATGGGGGCAGGGGGTTCGGCTTTACTTTTAACGGTAGGATGTTTTTTTTAAGGATCGATAACCAGTTCTACAGTGAAGGAGTAACGCTGAATGAGTTTGAAACCCACAGAAATGTAAAATATACCGATCACTTTCCCATTTCAGCTGATTATTCCTTGGAATGACTAAATTGCGGCCAATTTAAATGAGTGATTTCAATAATTTTGCCCTAAACGATAAGATTGTTAGTGGTCTGCAGGCTATGGGATTTGACAAACCCACGCCCATTCAGGAACAAGCCATCCCAATAATTCTGGACCATCACGATATAATAGGATGCGCTCAAACCGGAACGGGTAAGACCGCTGCCTATCTGTTACCGGTTATTCAGCATATTGTAGACAGCTCGCCACAGCATATCAACACCCTGATCATTGCTCCAACCAGGGAGTTAGCGCAGCAAATCGATCAGCACATGGAGGGGTTTGCCTATTTCACACCAGTTAGCTCTATCGCAATATATGGAGGGCGGGATGGCGCATCTTTTGTACGTGAAAAAGAAGCTCTAACCAAAGGAGCGGATATTATCATTACAACCCCTGGAAAGTTCCTTCAGCACTTGAATTTGGGATATGTTGACTTGTCACAATTACGCCATTTTATTTTGGACGAGGCAGATAGGATGCTGGATATGGGGTTTTTTGAAGACATCATCCGGATCGCCAGCCAGCTTCCGAAAAAACGACAAACATTGTTGTTTTCTGCCACCATGCCTCCAAAGATCAGGGTTATGGCGCAAAAGATATTGAAGGACCCGAAGCAGATCAACATTGCTATGTCCAAGCCAGCGGAAGGGGTTTTTCAAGCTGCCTTTTATACTTACAATCATCAGAAAGTCCCATTAATTGAGCACCTTTTAATGGCTAGAAATATTACCAGCGCAATCGTCTTTTGCTCCACCAAGAAAAGCGTGAAAGAAATTGAGCAGGCATTGAAAGGAATAGCACTCAATGTAAAGAGTATTCACTCAGATCTGGAACAGGCTGAAAGGGAGAAAGTACTTTTAAGCTTTCGTAACAAGCAAACCCAGGTATTGGTGGCCACGGATATTGTAGCCAGGGGAATCGATATCGAAGATATTGAACTGATCATCAATTATAATGTGCCGAGGGATGCTGAGGATTATGTACATCGCGTGGGTCGGACCGCCAGGGCCGAGTCTACTGGTATCGCATTTACCTTTATTAATGATGATGACCGGTATAAGTTTCGGAATATCGAAAAACTGGTGGGGCGAACCATCAGCAAAGGGCAACTCCCCGAACACCTGGGATCAGCACCAGACCCAAATGCGCGACCAAAACCTTCTGGAGACAGTCACCGGCACCGCAACCATAGAAAGGGGAAGCATTTCAAGAAAAGACGGAATTAGAAAAGGAATTTCAGGGTTGCGAATTACCCATAATCAGCGGAAATCTGTGGGATTTGCGGGAACATTTTTTATCGAGGTTTCAATAGTTCATCACTCGGTACTACCGAGCGCCAGAGTTGAGATTCTTTGACTAATAATAGTATAGATTGGATTTGACAAATTCAAAAGATATCTTTAATCAGCAAAAAATTTAACTTTCAGCGTTTATGAAAAACTGGTCAGCAAAATTATTTCTTATCTTTTCTATGATTCCTGTTATTGGAACCAGTCAAAGCACTCAATATCCACTATCGCAACATCCTGACAGCGACAACTGGGCTAATCTGTTTAACAACGAGCTTACCAATGCTATTTATCCTGATGGCATTTGGTCATTCGAAAACGGAGAATTCACAGCCACTGAAGACAAGTTTTTATGGACTGTTGAAGACTATGACAATTTTGTGCTCGATCTGGAATTTAAAACCGACGACGGGACCAACAGCGGGGTGGTAGTTTATTGCTCTAACCTTGATGATTGGATCCCTAATTCTATTGAAGTGCAAATTGCTGATGACCACAACGAGAAATGGGCAAATAGTCCCAAGAGCTGGCAGTGCGGAGCAATTTTTGGAAGAAAACCAGCGACAAAATCCGTGGTAAAGAAGCCGGGTGAATGGAACAAGTATACAATTACTTGTATCGATAATATGATTTATGTATTGCTCAACGGAGAACAGGTTAACGAGATCGATCTTTCAAAATTTACGGATGCCAAGATTAATCCGGATGGCAGTGAAGCTCCATCCTGGCTATCGAAGGCCCCGTCCACACTACCCACAAAAGGAAAAATTGGATTCCAAGGCAAGCATGCGGGAGCGCCGATTTACTTCAGAAATATCAGGATTATGGAAATCCAATGATTTTTCTATACTACTCTGCCTAAAATGGCAGGTCATCATCAGAATTATCGTCAGCGTTTAACCAGGCTGGTTCCTGGGTGCTTCCCGGGTCGTTGGCTGCTTGTGATGGACCTGAACCCACGGGATCAATCCTCCAGGCTTGTAAGCTATTGAAGTACTTGACCTCCCCTTTAGGATCTGTCCACTTCCTTCCTCTAAGGTTAAAGTGAACATCCACTTCCTGGTCAACTTTAAGGTCATCTATTAAGTCGCATTTGTCCTGGATTAATTCGAATTTTATAAATTCAGGATATTGCGGGTTATCTGCATATTCTACTATAAACTCCCTCTTTTTAAAGGTATCTGTTACTTGCACGGTGTCTTTCAATTCCAGTATTTTTCCCTTAATATTCATAATCTCTTTACTATAACGCCTATATTTATCTCCAAATTAATCGATCCCCGTAACAATAAAAAATAAATGTCATTCATCCAGGTAAAAAGAACCAGGGCGCAGGAAAGCCGGTCTGCAATTGAACGACTTTATATCGTGATGAGGCATCTGTTTATACGGGGCTACTACAAACCCTTCGGGGTTTCAGGCACTTCCATCAGAGAGGCCCTTCTAACCTTAAGTCCTGAAATTTACGGCAGCATCAATGACTCCGACAAGGTGGAACTGGATGGCCTGCTCTATGTAATGGAACGGTTACCCAAGGGGATTGAGGAGTGCCGTTTTATTAAGTTAACCTCGGAGGAAGGATACGGACGCTCTAGCTTTGAGGTAATCATACCGGCCAAGCGGCGACGAAACTGCTATCGCATCGATGACGAACAGATGTTCATCGAAATTACCCGTGGTCGTTCAGAAATTTACGACCTGCTTACCCACCTCACTTTCCTTTATATAGAAGCAGAAAAAATTAAGAACCGGGCCTTGGACGAAAAAGGGCAAATGACCAGAGAATGGACCAAAATGGAAAAGATTGTCGAAGGTGGAGTGTCAATTACCAGTAGGAACCGGGAGGTGGCATTTAGTTATCTCAGCACTATTCTGGGTCGGACCTTTCAGGAAACGGAAAGGATCTTCCGGCGGTTTGAAAGTAGCAGCAGTTACCATGGACTATTTCATGTGGTCTATTGGCTTGGCAAACTTGCTTTACAGGAAGCCATGGAGGAAAAAGACCGGAGCATCAGTTTTACCGCTACTCTTAGAGAAAGGATAGGGCATCATATTTACGGTGACCGTTGGGCGCGACAAATAAAAGACTATTTACTGAAAAACGATCTGGTAAATCGTCCATTGCATGTCATTAGTGCGAACCTTCATAGTGTACTTAACAGCATTTTTGCTTTCCCGGCTTTAAAAAACATGCCTGGCGGCTGGAAGGGCATCGAACAAACTGCTTTGGAGCTTAATAAGCCAAAAAATGCATCACTGAATAAAAAAATAAGGTCATATTCAGAATCTCACGGTGTCAAATTTCTTGACGACCCCTCTGGCACCAATATATCGGTCCAGATAATTGATCTGTCGAAAGTTGATCTAAATCAACTATCCGATGAACTGTCATTGGACAAGGACTATGTCACCAGAGAAAAACCAGTAATACTGGTGATGGACTACGCCTTTGGGGAACAGGCCTATGAAATAATGGACGAACTGCTTCGACCGTTAGAAACCGAAGGCAAGTCTGTTCCGATGTCCATAAGTTCCATTGCCATCATGGGAAAGGCAGGTATTCTCTCCGGTAACAAAGGAGATATAATGATCCCCAGTGCACATATATTCGAAGGTACCGCGGATAACTATCCCATTGAAAACAAGCTTAAAGCCGATGATTTTAAAAGCTTAGATCTGAACGTTTTCGAAGGTCCCATGATTACAGTACTTGGTACCTCGTTACAAAACCGGAACATCCTCGAGTATTTTAAGAACAGCAGTTGGAGTTGCATAGGTCTTGAAATGGAAGGCGCACATTTTCAGAAAGCCATTCAGGCAGCCTCACAGATCCGCAATAATATTCAAAAAGATGTGACCCTTCGATATGCCTACTACGCTTCTGATAATCCATTGATCTCCGGGTCCACTTTAGCCTCCGGCAATCTCGGGCCTGGTGGGGTCAGGCCTACCTATCTGATCACATTGACAATTTTGAGTCAGATTCTTGGGAATGGGGGAACAGTAGAACAGTAGAACAGTAGATTAACGAATTGGGAAAAATCTAATAATCAAATGTTCTATTAATCCCTATCACCTTACCACCCTATCACCCTCGTCCTTTGTCCCTCGTCCTTCGTCCTTATATTGCCCTTCCTTCATTGTTAATTATTAATAGGCACTTGCACATGTAAGGTCTGGGAAATACTACAATATAAATACCTGCTAATTCTTATCATATTGATGCCTAAACCTTATCATTTTGGAATTACCCGATATGATTTGTTGAAATTACATTTTTATAAACTACTGATTTACAGTTTTTTAATTACGGAAATAAAAGTTTGGCACATTTCCTGTTACTGCACCGATACTTATTAAACAAACAGTGTGTATAAACTGAATATCAAAATAGTGATATTTTTTTACCTAAATCTACCTCCTCTTAAGATCTAGGACAGCAAGTTTTAATCAAATAATACTTACCATGGCTTCATTAAACCCGGTTACTGGAACCTTAGGAAGAAGACGGTCCGCTCATATTCTCAGAAGAACCACCTTTGGGCCCCAAAAGTCCAACATTAATTTATACGCTGGGCGCACTGCAAACCAGGCAATGGCAGAACTGTTTCAGGCCACCCCTGTCCCAGCTGCCCCGGCGGACTTTGACAATTTTAAAGAATGGTGGGTTGGACAAATGCTTAATTCGGGTCAGTCGATCGTTGAGAAAATGGTTTTCTTTTATCATACTCATTTTACCGCCAAGGAAGAAGTTATTGGCAGTAGACAGGCACTGTACCATCAAAATGAGCTTTTCAGGTATTATGCACTGGGCAATTTTAAAGAATTGACCAAGAAAATATGCCTTGACAATGCCATGATGATCTTTTTGGATGGAAAAGACAATGACCGGAACAATGTTAATGAAAACTTTGGAAGAGAATTACTGGAACTTTATAGTATTGGGAAAGGGCCCCAGACTGGACCGGGTGATTATACTAATTATACCGAGCAGGATGTAAAAGAAGCTGCCAGGGTATTATCAGGTTATCGAAACGATGAAGATTTTTTAACAATTGACGCCGTTACCGGCATACCAACTAGTTATGTTCGAAACGACGGAGGTACAGTGGCAACCGCCCATGATGCAGAAACTAAAGTATTTAGCCAGGCTTTTCAAAATACTACCATTCAACCAAATGCCCTGGTTGGGGAAGACGCCACTGTTGTTGCTACTCTGGACGAGCTTGACCAACTATTGAATATGATATTCAATCAAGACGAAACTGCCCGTCACATTTGTCGAAAACTATATCGATTCTTTATGTACTATGAGATCACCGCAGAGATCGAACAAGATATTATTGGGCCATTGGCCACCACCTTCCGGAACAACAATTACGATATTCAACCGGTGCTGCAACAACTTCTTGGAAGTGAGCATTTTTACGACACAGATAATGCTGTTGTGCAGGACGACAACCATGCTGCCATCATAAAATCTCCACTTGAGCTGGTACTTGGCACATTGCGCTATTATGGAGTGACTTTACCTGCCTCAGGCACTCAAGCCTTCCTTGATTCCGTTGATAATGGAATTTTAGGCCCCATGAACTTGCAGGGAATGAACCTGCTGGAGCCATTCGAAGTAGCCGGGTATGCAGCGTATCATCAAAACCCTGATTTCAATCGTAACTGGATTTCCCATAATCAACTTGCGCGGCGTTATCAATATATAGCTCAATTAATGAGCAGTATGGACAATTTTGGTTTTCAGCTGGATGCGGTAGCTTATGTTGAAAACAACATCTCAGATCCCTCCAACGCCCAGACAATTGTACAGGAGCTTGTCGATGACCTGCTCCCCGAGATCATAACTACCGAACGGTTTGACCACTTCCTTAACGATATTCTTCTTGATGGACTTTCGATGGCCAATTGGACCACCGAATGGTTTGCCTATCAGGGGTCCAATGATGATTCGGCAGTGCGAACACAGTTAGAAAGTCTGTTTAACGCACTGATGCAGTCACCCGAATATCAACTTCAATAAATTTTAAAAAAGCATAACTATGAAACGTAGAGGTTTCTTAAAAAAAATACCCGTGGCAGCCACCGCTTCGGTGGTACTCAATGGGCTGTCTGTAGGACTCCTGGCCAAAGGGCAATTGCAACAGGTGGCTGCTACCAGTACTAATGATAAGGTGCTGGTACTAATTCAGCTTCATGGAGGCAACGATGGATTGAACGCAGTTATTCCCATTGACCAATACGCACAATATTTTAATCTTAGGCCCAATATCGCCATCCCGGATAATGGGAGTCGCGGTTATATCCCTTTAGACAGTACTTTGGATGTCGCAGATCAGGTAGGTTTGCACCCGGACATGGTGGGTACAAAAACCTTATATGACCAGGGAAAAGCTGCCATAGTGCAGGGTGTATCTTATGAAAATCACAACGGTTCACATTTTAGAAGCCGGGATATTATGTTCATGGGAGGTGATTATGACGATTATATGGGTTCTGGTTGGATGGGCCGGTATCTGGACTACTGCTTTCCAAATTACCCCGACGCCTACCCAAGTAACGAAATGCCTGATCCATTGGGTCTGGAAATCGGAACCACGGTTTCGCTGGCTTTTCACCGGGACAATGGTATTCCGGTAGCTGTAGCTGCCAATGATCCCGAGGGCTTTTTTGATCTTATCAATAGCACCGGTGGTTTACCTCCGGAGTCTGTGATAGACACTCACTATGGAAAGGAGCTACAATGGATTATGGATATTGAAGCCAATTCCAACCAATACGCAGACCGGTTGAAGGAAGTATTTGACAATGGGAGCAACACACCCAGTGTTACCTACCCTGAAACTTATCCGCTTTCGGCAAATCGTTTAAACAACCCGCTATCCCCACAACTCAAGCTGATAGCCAGAATGCTGAGTGGGGGATCAAAGACCAAGATTTTTTTGGCCAGAATCGGTGGATTTGACACCCATGGCAATCAAGTAGAGTCCTACGATCCTACTTTGGGCAACCATGCTGCTCTGCTATATCATATTTCTGCCGCTGTTGAGGCTTTTCAGAAGGACCTGCAGGGTCTTGGTCTCGAGGACCGGGTAGTTGCTGCAACTTTCTCTGAGTTTGGCAGACGAGCTACCTCCAATGCCAGTTATGGTACCGACCATGGAAATGCCCAACCCATGTTTGTTTACGGTAAAGCTGTGAAACCCGGGATTATAGGTACTAACCCTGATTTACTTAACCTGGATGGCAACAATATTCCTATGCAAATAGATTACAGACAGGTTTTCACCACTATTTTGAGCGATTGGATGGAAGCTTCTGATGAAGCCATGGTTCAAACCCTGTTCGATGGATTTTTGGACAAGAAACTCGACCTGTTTAGCAACTTGATAACCAGTACCCGGGATGACTTCATTGCCAAAAGATTTAAACTAAACAGCATCTATCCTAACCCGGTACTTGATCGAACTACCTTTTCCTATTACATCAATACCCCGGTTAGGGTAGATCTGGAGTTATTTGATACCGGTGGCCGGAAAATTCGATCGCTGGTCAGCGGACAACAAACGGTTGGTGAACATAGCCTGACTTTTGACCTGTCGGACCTGAAGCCGGGAACTTATGTTTACAGAATAAAGGCGGGGCCTTTGAATGCAGCTAAAAAATTGATAAAAATTTAGACCATGACAAAACTTAGATCAATAGTACTGACCATGTGCCTGCTGTGTATTGCTTCCGCAGCTATGGCACAGTTTGCCGGTAAAGAAGGAAAGAAACCCCGTAAGGACAGCAACAAGTTCAGTTTATTTGGTGGCGGAAATAAGCAATCAAAAATCTCCAAAACCGGCGCCAAGGGAGAAGCGCCGCAATGGCAGTTAGGAATAAAAGGAGGCATAAATCTCGGACATGTGGAAGCAACACAAAATTATTCAGTAGTTACTCCGCTGGACTTAAGTAGTAGTCTGACAAATGCCAAAATATATGACAAGACTTATAGCAATATGGGCAGTCACATTGGACTTACAGGCTCGGTTGCCTTGAGTCCGAATGTCTCACTAGGGTTCGAGCCAGGATACGCCACCTATAAGTTTGGCTATGAGACCTCTTATGAGTGGAATCAATTTGAAGACCTGCAAAGTTTTGTTAAAGTAACCAATGATATTGACCACGTGGTTAGTTATCTGGACCTTCCTGTAACTTTGAAATATCATTTAAAGACCGGGCCGCTAAAACCATTTATTCAATTAGGTGGCTACTATGGGTTTCGCACTAACGCTGATAAAAACGTAAATACAGTGGTTGAGGATGGAGCAGCTGGAGGCCTGGCAGAGTTATCAAGTACATCTCAACGCGTTGGAGTAGATGATCTGTTCATCCGGTCCAGTGCTGGCATCTTAGGGGGTGCGGGTGTTAGCCTTGACGTAGGGAGCAGCCCTTCAAGTATGAGTGGGAGCACTGACTTAGGTACTGTCAGGTTTGTACTGGGCGTAAATTACCGCTACGGCCTACATAACATAGTAGATGTAAAATCACGATTTAATGACAGTTATCTGACCTCTGGAGCTTACGACGTCACAGACGACCTGGAACTTAGAAATATCGAAATTTATTTGGGCTGTCAATTTACCCTCAAGTATAAAGATTATTAATAATATGAACGTATTGATCGAAATAGTGCAGTTGTTAGTAGCCTGTGGCTACCAACGTCTTCTTAGCATCAAATACAATAGGAACTTTCTCTATCTATTTAACCAGTTTGGTAGGTATAGTATTTACACTCTGTTTTTATTGGCCGCCGCTTGTGATATTCAGGATAATCAGGTAGAACCACAGGATGTCTTCACCAGGGTTTATAACAACGATAATTATACGGATGCCCTATACCCCATAAGCATAACCCAAACCGCAGATAGTGGATATCTTATACTTGCAGGAAAAGAAGTTACCGACACCCAATTCCTCAGTGTATATATGATCAAGGTAGATTCCAAAGGAGCGTTCGAATGGGAGCGAACACCGAGCGAAAACTACACTAATCCTCTGAGTGGATTGATGATTTCCGGAACAAACTACCGCTTCTTCTGCATGGACAAATTGAATCTGGGAACGTATTTGGTACAGGTTGATGATGTAACCGGATCTTTCTCTGAGGTTGGGTATTTATCTGCACTACAATATCCATTGGCAGCTGCACAGACCAATGATGGAGGATTTGTGGTACAGGGCTACAACCGGGAAGACCAGAAGACAGTACTGTCCAGACTGAATGCCAATGCGGTTGCTGTCTGGCAAGAGGAATACGATACCTTCGAGGACGTGGAGGAAGATATAATTAAGCATCTGATTGGTACCAGCAGGCCTCTTCCGTTCATGACAGGATCGGTCGGTAACAGCTATTTCTTCAATGGGTTTTACAACTATAGTTTCTCTATGGTATTTGTGAATGCCGGCGATGGTTCGCCCACTGGAGTTATCAACGGCCCTGGAGTTGATGATGCCATCAGTGGGGCCTCACAATTGAGTGGCTCAGAGTTTGCCATGGCACGGTATAGCTTTTTAGAAAATAAGATTACCCCAAAATATCAGGTGGATGTTAACGGCATCGAAGTGACCGGTGATCTGGATGGATTCCAGTTTGACGAACTCTCACAAAAGGCCAAGTTTCAAATCAAAAAAGTCAACGCTGCTGGAAAATCTGCGGTAATATATGGTACCGAAACTAAAAATGGCCAAATCTTGCTATTGGCATATGACCAGGCCAATGAAACCCTGTTAGGCAGCAGGTACCTGGGATTTGGTCAGCCTTACCAGATGGCTGATTTTGCTACTACCAAAGATGGAGGGCTGGTGGTTCTTGGATCAACCTATATTACAGGAAGATTTCCCAGGCTGGCATTGTTCAAACTGTCAAAGAATGACCTGGAAACTTTAGTGGGAGGGAATTGAGGGACGAGGGTGATAGGGTGTTACGGACGAGGGTGATAAGCTGATTTTTTATTTCAAAATCGTTTGCTATTGTTCTATTGTTCAAGTATTCAACTATTCTACTGTTCCCCTATTCTACTGCTCCCCTATTCACCTGTTCCCACTGCTCTCAACCGGGTTTTCCATACTTTTATAAAAATCATTTAAAATTGCCTCCCGGTTAAAGTTTTCCCAAAAAATAACATGGTGTGAATTTTTTGGCCGCTCTATCCAGGATTCCCCTTCCAAACGTGGAGCTGGCACTTTAATGGGTTTACCCCATCGTGGATCTTTAATTATCGCCAGAGCACATACATCATACAAAGCACGGACCTCATCGCCGATGTTCTCAAAAAGTTCGATACTATAATCTCCAAAGTTGTGGAATACTCCACCATCTCTCCCCGGAATGCCGACCTTCTGATGGGGCCCCAGACCTTGCATTTTTTCCCTGATCTCGCTTACAGAAGCTGTTACCGCAGCAGTTCCCGATGGTTCGGAATAACGAACGGTACAGATTTCCAATTCCAGTTGACGGTTGTCGATCACGCTGTTTATTGCGGTAGTATCATTGATAAGATTATACTCTCCCGGTTCAGGCCAGTTCGAGCCCAGCCAAACCACCCGGATCAATGGAGCGATTGAGGAATCCTTTTCAAGTGCCAGCGCCACATTGGTTAGGCTCCCTATTGGAACTATTACTAATCTTCGGCCCTCTGCTTCATGTGCAGACCGGATAATAAAATCGACAGCCTGGTGTCCATCATGATTCTCGTTATTAAGGTCTGGTAGAATTTCCTGGAATTCTTTACTGGCACCGGGCAAGATAGTGATCTCGTCTCCATATCCACATAAGTCCACCACCCGTTGGGCCTCAGCCATATGATTGCTTATGTCCCCACCACCAGAGGTTTTGTTTACCGTAATCCCAACTATATCGAACAAATCACTATTGAAAAGCATGTAGGCAATAGCATGCTGGTCATCCAATTCATTGTTGGCGTCTGTATCCAATAAAATCGGAATTTGACCCATGCTTTGACTAATGAACAGGGTGACAACAAAAAGGGTAAAAATGTGTTTCATTATAGTGAGGTTTAGATTGTGATCAATACGCCAATCCTTTCCTAAAAATAGTTATAACCATTTGATTTTCAATAAATATTACTCTATAGTTTAGCTTTGAAGATACCGGTTAATTTCGTAAATTATTTGTCCCAAATTCAACTAAAAATTAAACATTAAA
>SMUY01033552.1_pt1 | contig 19725 bp, 16 predicted proteins | sample 2456441 | NCBI WGS metagenome assembly SMUY01 (sample SAMN11095931, study PRJNA526329) | marine sediment metagenome | biome: Marine sediment; feature: Surficial sediment; material: Deep marine sediment; isolation source: Hadal surficial sediment | place: Pacific Ocean | collected 2014-11 | depth...
CCAATCGAGAACTGAAATCGTTCCACTTGATCTCCGTAAAACCGGTCATTCCCGTCGTAGTTATTGAGCGGAAAGGCGTAACTAAATCGAAACAGTCCGAGTGGCGCCAGCCACTGTACCGCGATCCCCACGGATGCACGCAGATCGTCAATGTCCGGCTCATACAGTATCGGACTGCCCAGCTTATCCGTAAAAGCCACCTCGCCCGAGTTAAACACGTTGCCAACATCATAGAACAGGCTGGCTCGCGCCTGGCTGGCCCACTTCTGCGGAAGCGGAAGTATAAGCTCTAGTTGACTCGCAACCAATATATTGCCGCCGTACGGGTTGCCGAAGCTATCGCGCGGGCCCAGGCGAGACTCCTTGAAGCCGCGCACCGATTGCGGTCCGCCGCCGAAAAACTGTTTGTACGGCGGCAGTGCCGTCGTCGCATTGAGCCCCTCACCGAAAGCCAGTTCCGTGTTGAATCTCACAGTCCAGCGACGTGTTATGGGGAAATACTTTGTCAATTTGAATCGCGCCGTATAGTACTCAACTTCGCTGCCTGGAAGTGCGTATGAAAGGAAAAATTGTTGCCGGGTGCCGCGGTCGGCGAAAATCGAACGGTTGCGACTGTCAAATGTCCAGCCAGCCAGCAACTCCACCGTATCGAATTCGGTGCCAAAAAAGCTCAGTCCGGTTCCGGTGTCCTCAATGAACGTATTGCCGTTGTTCAAGACCCACTGCTGCGCCTGTTGCGTACTTGATGTCGACGACAACAACTCCGAGTGCTGAAATGACACGCCGAAAGAGAGTGTCTGATATTCGCTGATCGGGTAGCCGTAATCGATGGACGCGCCCGCAGTCGTTGTCGAAAAGTCCGATGCGCCCGACGTGAATTGCGTTATGTCACGAAAGTTCAAGCTGACCGTGCGGCGGACCCCGTCCATGGTCCGATATGGATCTGTATGCGAGATGCTGTACAACTTGGAAAAGCGTCCCGAGTTGAGGGTAAGCGCGACACGATTTCCCGTGCCCAGGAAATTCGTGTGGACGATGCTGCCATTCAAAATCAACTTTTGTGATCCGGAATAACCAAGGCCGCCGGAGAACTGGCCCGGCATGCGATACTCGAGTTCGAAGTCTACATCGACGAGGTCCGGACTTCCCGGCACCGGAGAGTTGTCTACCTCAACCTTTTCAATGTAGGGCAGCCTTTGCAGACGGATCTTGGACCGGTCAATCAGTATATTCGACAGGTACGCGCCCTCCAACTGCCGCATTTCCCGACGCAGCACTTCGTCGTCTACCTGATCGACGCCTTTGAAGTTTATGCGCCTGACATACACACGACTTTTGGGATCAACATAAAACGTAATCGACGCTTCCTTCTTGTCGCGATCGAGTTCGGGCACCGGTTCAATTTCAGCATTCGCATAACCCTGCTCGCCAAGACGCAGGGACATGAGCTCACTCGATCGCGTCAGCAGATTTAGATTGAAAACCGAGCCCGGCTGCGCGAGAACCATGCCCCGCAAATAGGCCTCCGGGATGACCATTTCCCCAACGAGCTTGACGTCCGAGACCGTATACTTCTCACCTTCTTTGATCGTGATAGTGACGTAGATGTCTTTCTTGTTTGGAGAAATAGCAACCTGAGTCGACTCGACGCGGAAATCGGCATATCCCCGATCCATGTAAAACGATCGCAGCGTTTCCAGATCGCCTTCCAGGCCCTGCTTCTCGTATCGGTCGTCCTGGCGTATCCACGACAGCCAGTTCGCAGTGTCAAGATTGAAGTCTTCGCGGATTTCGCTTCTGGTGAAGGCCCGATTGCCCACAATATTGACCTGACGAATTTTCGCACGCTCGCCTTCCTTGACTACGATTTTCACGCGAACCGTATTGTTTGGTCGGTCCTGAACGTCGGTCGTGACCTGCACGCCGTACTTGCCGCGATCGTAATATTGCTCACGCAGGAACATTTGCACGTTATCAAGCGTAGACCGGTCGAACGTGCGCCCCCTGGCAAGACCGACACCGCGCAGGGACTCCATCAAGTCCTCGGTTTTGATGTCCTTATTACCCTCGATCTCGAAACTCTCAATCGACGGCCGTTCGCGTACGACCACGATCAGGACATCGCCGTCCCGGCGCAGTTCGATATCGTCAAACAGGCTCTGGTCGTACAGCGCGCGTATGGCTTCCCGAACGCGAACGTGATCGACGGTATCGCCGATATTGATCGGCAGATAATTGAAGACGGTGCCTTCGGAGATACGCTGCAGGCCCTCGACCCGCATGTCGCGCACAACGAAGGGATCGGCGGCGGCAATGGTGAAAACCGGAACCGCCAGGCCCAAAACCACAAGCCCGATGCGACACGCCAGCAAGGCCTTATTGATGATTTTGGATTTGTCTTTCATTAGCATGTGTCTTTCATCAGTGATTCCAGGTGCTCGCGCGCCGTTATCCGAAATTTCTCGCCAGATCGTTATAGAACGCGAAACTCATCAGCAGCAACAGCGCAAAAATTCCAAACTGCTGACCGATCATTTGTGTGCGTTCCGACAGCGGGCTGCCCTTTAGACCCTCGATAGCCTGATACACGATCTGCCCGCCGTCGAGTACCGGTACCGGCAACAGGTTCAGCACACCAAGGCTGATACTGACAATTGCGAGAAAGCCGAGAAAATAACTGATGCCGCGCTGCGCCGACTCGCCGGCGAATTGCGCAATACTGATCGGGCCGCTGATATTCTTGATCGACACTTCGCCGGTGACCATGTGAGCCAGCATGCGCACCGTGAACAGTGTCGATGTCCAGGTGCGGCCGACGGCCTCGACCATCGATTCCACCACACCGTACTTCCTGAGGTAGTAGAAGTCGCCAACGTCGCTCGGGGCGCGAACGCCGAGCAGGCCACGCTGTTTGCCGTCTCTTTCCTGCACGCCAATAACCAGGTCGACAGCCCGGCTCATGCCATCACGTTCGAATTTGACGGTCACCCTCGTGTTGCCGCGATTTGACACTGCGCTGACGAGATCGGCATAGCTGACAACCGGATCATCGTCGATCGCCGTAATGCGGTCCCCTACCCTGAGGCCCGCGCCCTCGGCCGCCCCATCCTCGACAAGTTCCCCTATTACGGCGGACGGCTGCCAGGGTTTGAACCCGAGGCCATCGAATATCAGTCCCGGTTCGGTCAACCGCTTCCTGTCATCGCCAACGATAATTGTTGCCAGGCGACTGGATCCGCTCGCGTTCTCGAGGGTCAGCGGTACGCGCCCGTCAGCGATCATGTGGTCGAGCATCGCCAACAGTGTCGCTTCCCAACCCTCCGTCGCCTCGCCGCCGACAGCCGTGATTCGATCTCCGTACGCCAGCCCTGCTTCGGCTGCGTAGGAGCCTGGCTCGACCTCGCCGACCGCGGGCTGGATCGTCGGCACACCCTGGATGAACAGCACCCAATACGCGACGATCGCAAACAGGAAGTTGAATAACGGGCCGGCAAGCAGCACCACAATGCGGCTGTATATCGGCCGGTGATTGAACGCCCTGCCCTCGTCTTCTTTCGGTATCGGCCCGTCCCGACTGTCGAGAAAACGCACATAACCGCCGAGCGGAATTGCCGAGATGCAGTATTCGGTTCGATCGGGACCGGCGATCATCGTCCACAAAGGCTTGCCGAAGCCGATGGAGAAGCGCAGTACTTTCATGCCGACCCAGCGACCGACGATATAGTGGCCAAACTCGTGCACGGCGACGAGAATGCTGATCGCAACCACAAAGGCCAGTAGATTACCGAGGACAGTCGCCATAACTAAGCAGTTTTTCTAATAAATTCATACACTTGAAAATAAGACCCTGGCAAGACACGGTGCAGACTCAGGCGGCCCCGATCATGTTGACTGCCGCTGCCTGCTGCAGTTCCCGGGTGTGCCCGTTCCAGTACTCCGTGACGGAGTACTAGCATAGCCTGCAACGACTGAACAGTGACTGAACCAACCATTACTATTGTAATCCCATCCAGCTCACGCCCAGAGCAAACAGGGGTGCCGCGGCTGCTACGCTGTCGATTCGATCAAGCACACCGCCGTGCCCCGGAAACAGCGTCCCGCTGTCTTTCAGCCCGGCGTTGCGCTTGAACATACTCACAGTCAAATCGCCGACGATCGACATGCATGCCACGGCAAGACAAAACGGGATCAGAACGGCAAGCTCGATATCGACCCAGGCGGCGCCGGCGAACGACATCAAAACCACTACCAGCAGGCCGCCGATCACGCCTTCCCAGGTCTTGTTGGGGCTGATGCGCGGAGCGAGTTTGACCCGGCCGAACTGCCTGCCGGCGAAATAGGCGCCGGTATCGGCGGCCCACACGATGAGCAACGCGAACAGCAGCAGCGCGGGATCGCTGCGATACAGCGCGATCAGCGCGACAAACAATGGCACGAGTACGAGTGCGCCGCACAACCAGCGCAATGCCAGCGGTATGGGTGTCGGGAAAAAGAATACCCAGACCAGCGCCGCAAGCCACCAGACGAGGGCAAGCTGAAAAATAAACATGCTGCTTGCCGCCAGCTGCCACGCGGCAAGACCCATGAGCGCTGCCAGTAACGCGACGTAAATTATTCGGCTGGCGCGGCCTGACGCGCCGAGGAATCGGGACCACTCCCAGGCGCCGCCAATAATCAGTATGGCGATCACGACTTGCGCCACGACCGCAGGCACCTCGAACAACACGACCATGAATGCCGCAAGTGCAACTATCGATGTTATGACTCGTTGCTTCAGCACTTGACCGCCTCCCGCTGGTCCCCGGTGTGTCCGTAGCGGCGCTGCCGCTGGGCGTAGAAATCAAGCGCCTGGTCGAATTCACGCTGACGAAAATCAGGCCACAGGACATCGCAAAACCACAGTTCTGCATACGCCAGATTCCACAGCAAAAAATTGCTGATGCGATGCTCACCACCTGTCCGGATCAACAAGTCCGGATCCGGCACATCAGCGAGTTGTAACTCGGCGGCCAACATGTCTTCACCGATGTCAGCCGGGTCGATTTCGCCTGCCGCTGCCCTTTCTCCGATGCGCCGTGCCGCCTCGACAATGTCCCATCGGCCGCCGTAGGCGACCGCCACGATCAGGTGCAGGCCATCGTTGTCGGCCGTGCGCTCCTCTGCAGCGGCGATCTTGTCCAGGAGCCGGGTATCGAGTTGTTCGCGGGCGCCGATAAATTGCAGCCTTACATTATTACGATGCAGGTCATCGACTTCTCGTCGCAGTGCGTCGATAAACAGTCCCATCAACTTGCGGACCTCGTCGGCCGGTCGGCGCCAGTTTTCGCTGCTGAACGCGAACAGGGTCAGGTAGGAAACACCGCGTTGCGCCGCGATCTCAACGGTCTCGCGCACGGATTTCACGCCCGAACGATGTCCCGCATGCCTGGGCAGCGCGCGCTTCCGCGCCCAGCGACCATTGCCGTCCATAATGATGGCGACATGTCTTGGCACACACGTTGTCGACTGTGATTCCGGCACCTGGTACTCCGTCAAGGTGATAATGATGGGTTCAGCGAGGCGTGAAGCGGTTGCGCCCGGAGGGCATAGAAGCCGCCAGGCGCGTCTCGCCGGCAATGGCGCGTCCTTGCCAAGAGGCGCAACACCGCGGACGACCGCTTCAAAAAATTGGGGTCGAACCGAAGTTTTTCGTAAGAACTGGCAACTAAATGACTCCGTCGAGAAAAAACTTCGGTTCGACCCCAATTTTTTCCTGTTCGCTCAAAGTGGGGAGCCACCGGGATGATCCAATACGGCGTTGCAGTCCTTGAAAAGGACATGCCATTTCCTGCTGACTGCGCCTTGTCTTTTATCATCCCGGTGGCTCTGAATCCGTCATTATCACCTTGACGGAGTACTATATTTCCAGCAATTCACTTTCTTTTTCGGCAAGGACTGCGTCAATTTGCGCGACATGCTTGTCGGTGATCGCCTGAATTTCGTCGTGCGCGCGATGTTCTTCGTCTTCGCCGATCTTTTTATCCTTGAGAAGATCCTTGATGTCGCTGAGTGCGTCGCGACGAATATTTCTGACGGCAACGCGCCCACCTTCGGCTTCGTGACGAACGATGCGAATCATATCCTTGCGGCGCTCTTCCGTCAGCGCCGGCAACGGCACACGGATGACTGTGCCCGCAGATGCGGGGTTAAGGCCGAGATCCGATTTCATGATGGCTTTTTCGATGACGCCAACCATGTCCTTTTCCCACGGTGTTACGGTCAATGTTCGCGAATCCTCCACGCCAATGTTAGACACCTGCTTCAAGGGCACCTGGCTGCCGTAGTACTCCACGCTAATGTGGTCGAGCAGGCTCGTGTGCGCGCGGCCGGTCCGCAACTTCATCAGTTCCTGCTTCAATGAAGCAACGCTTTTCGACATGCGCTCGCCAGCATCTTTCTTGATTTCGTCCAACACGTCCCCGACCTCTCCTCCTGCCGCCTTCTGACTCAGGCGGTCACCAGTGTGCCAACATTGTCACCCGACATCGCCTGCACGAGCGCGTTCGCCCGCGTTAAATCAAATACGCGCAGCGGTAAATCGTTGTCCCGGCACATGACAACGGCGGTCGCATCCATAATCGAGAGTTTGTCGGCCAGCACCTTGTCGAACGACACGGTGTCGTATCGCTTCGCGTTCGGATTACTGGCCGGGTCGGCGTCATAAACGCCGTCGACCCTGGTGGCCTTGAGCAGTATGTCCGCACCGATTTCGATCGCTCTCAGGCTTGCCGCCGTGTCGGTTGTAAAGAATGGATTGCCCGTGCCGGCGGCAAGAACAACTACACGACCCTTTTCGAGGTGGCGTACCGCGCGCCGCCGGATGTAGTCCTCACACACTTCATGAATTTGCAGCGCAGACATGACGCGCGCATGCACGTCCTGCGATTCCAGCGCATCCTGAATCGCAAGCGCGTTCATGACGGTTGCGAGCATGCCCATGTAGTCGCCGGTCACACGATCCATGCCGGCTCTGGCCAGGCCGGCGCCCCGAAAGATATTGCCACCGCCGATTACGATGGCGATTTCGACACCACTGGTCTGAGCAGTCGCGATCTCGGCGGCAATGCGCTGAATGACGCTCGGCTCGATACCGTAGTCCAGTTCACCCATCAACGCCTCTCCGCTGAGTTTCAGCAGTACGCGACGGTATCGAACCGGAGAATCATTCATAGACATGCCTTATCGTCTGCGGATCGTAGAATCGCCCGGGCTTACCGGGCGAGCGTTTATTCTAGCGTAATCACCAGACTCAGTCTCTATTAAATCAATAGCTTAAACGATGCTATTCCGTCTTGTCGTCACCCTTTTTGGCGTCGTTTATCTGCTTCATCACCTCGTCGGCGAGGTTTTCGTGCTTCTTTTCGATACCCTCGCCAACCTCGAAGCGAACGAACGACGTGACGCTCGCACCTGCGCTCCCCAGGAGTTTGCCGATGCTGACGTCAGGATTCTTGACGAACGGCTGCCCGAGCAATGTAATTTCCTTCAGGTACTTGCTGATACGGCCGTGCACCATCTTTTCGACAATATCGGCCGGCTTGCCGGACGCCTCGGCCTGCTCCGTCAATATGCGTCGCTCACGCTCGAGCTCGTCAACGGGCACCCCGCTTTGATCGATGCACATCGGGTTGCTGGCCGCCACGTGCATGGCAATGTCACGAGCCAGCGCTTCGTCGCCGCCATCGAGCGCAACGATCGCGGCAATTCTCGCGCCGTGTGTATAAGTGCCCAGCAAACCAGCCGTCTTAACCGCCGCTATGCGGCGCACGCTGATATTTTCTCCAACCTTGGCAACCAACTCGGTACGCGCGGTTTCGACGCTGCGGCCATCGGCGAGCGCTTCGTTTGCAAATGCCGTGATGTCCGTTGTGCCGGACGCCAGTGCCGTGACTGCTGCCGCATTGGTGAACGCGACGAAATTCTCGTCCCTGGCGACGAAGTCCGTTTCCGAGTTGATTTCGACCACTACTGCCTTGTCACCGTCAATGGCGATGACGACACGGCCATCTGCCGCGACGCGGCTCGCCTTTTTGTCCGCCTTTGCCCGACCAGACTTGCGCAGAAATTCGCCGGCTTCGTCGAGATTACCGTCGGTTTCAACAAGTGCTTTCTTGCAATCCATCATGCCAGCGCCGGTGCGCTCGCGAAGTTCCTTTACCATGGATGCACTTATTAACATCACGTTGTCCTATATCGTTCGAACCTGAACGCACGACCCTCGCTAAATCGGCCTCTACGTGTCAGCGTTGCCGTCATCCACTGCCTTTTCAGCGGCCTTGTCGTCCACGCCACTGTCATGATCCTTGGCCGCCGCTTTCTTCACGACCTTCTTCGCCGTTTTCCTGGCGGTTTTCCTGGCGGTTTTCTTGGATGCTTTTTTAGCAGTCTTCCTGACCGTCTTTTTAGCTGCCTTCTTGGCGGTCTTCTTGCCCGCCTTGGCAGCCACAACGGGTGTATCTTTCTTGCCGGCATCGGCGGGCTTTTCGTCAACATCGCTCTTCGCGATGTCCGGAGTTTCTGCATCCGCTGTCGCCTCCGGTTCTGCTGCCTTGGGCTCGTCGGGCTTTGATGCGGCTACTTCAGGCTCGTCGGCCTTTGATGCGGCTACTTCAGGCTCGTCGGCCGCAGCCTCAGCTGTCTCAGGATCGCCCGTCTTTGTCTCGCCTGACTGTGCTGCGTCGGCCGTCGGCTCAACCATCTTTCTGAGCGTCGCCTTCTTCTTCACTGTCGCCGTCTTGCCCGCCTTCCTGGCACCTCTCTTCTTGCGGCCGCCGAATCTCGTCGGTTTGCCCTCGGCATCGAGTTCGACAAAATCGTCATCACCCAGAGCAACCTCTGGCACCGATGACTTGCCGTCGATGACGGCATCGGCGATCAGCGCCGCATACAGTTCGATCGCCCGCATCGCATCGTCGTTTCCCGGGATGACGTAGTCGATGCCCTCTGGCGAACAGTTCGTATCAACGATCGCGACAACCGGAATGCCGAGCTTCTTCGCCTCGCGAACCGCGATATCCTCGTGATCGACGTCCACGATGAACAGGATATCGGGCAGCGATTTCATTTCCTTGATGCCGCCAAGACTACGATCGAGTTTCTGACGATCGCGATCGAGCCCAAGCACCTCTTTTTTCGTGAGGCCATCAAAACCGCCTTCCGCGGCCATCTCTTCGAGCATCACGAGGCGTTTCACGGACTGACGAATCGTTTTGTAATTCGTGAGCATGCCACCCAGCCAGCGCTGGTTGACGTAGGGCATTTCGCAGCGCTCGGCATGATCGCGAACTGCGTCGCGCGCAGCGCGCTTGGTGCCGACAAAGAGCACGGTACCGCCATCGGCAATGGTTGCCTTGACGAACGCGGACGCTTCCTGCGCCAGCGGCAGGCTCCTCTCAAGGTTGATGATATGGATTTTGTTACGTTGGCCGAAGATGTACGGTGCCATCTTCGGGTTCCAGTAACGGGTCTGATGACCAAAATGCACGCCAGCCTCTAGCATTTGGCGCATGGTTACGTCTGCCATTTAAACTCTCCGGGTTAGGCCTCCGTACACCCCATCGCGCAACCCCTTTTTCGGCGGGGCACCCAGCGTGATGTGACGGTGTACGTGTGGATTAATTGCCTCTGGGGCGCGCGCTTTATAACATAGCCGGTCGCGGCCAACAACGGCTGACAGGAAAAGTGGGGTCGAACGAAAAAGTGGGGTCGAACCGCAGTTTTTTGTCCGTTGCCGGAAATCACGCTCCGCCCAATGCCAGCTCCAGAAAAACTGCGGTTCGACCCCACTTTTTCGTTTGCGATCGAATATGACTGTAACCATCAAAACTGTGGACGAGCAGGACAAGATGCGCATTGCCGGGCGCCTGGCGGCCGACGTTCTCGACATGATCGGAGATTATGTTAAACCGGGCGTCTCGACCGGGGAGCTCGACCGAATCTGCCACCGGCACATCACCGAGGTGCAGCAGGCGGTCCCTGCCCCCCTTAACTATCGCGGCTTTCCCAAATCGATCTGCACGTCGGTGAATCACGTCGTCTGCCACGGCATTCCGGGCGAGCGTACGCTCAAGGCGGGGGATGCCGTGAATATCGACGTCACGGTGATCAAGGACGGATTCCACGGTGACACAAGCCGTATGTTCTTCGCCGGCAAATCAGGCATCCAGGCGCAGCGGCTGTCGGACGTCGCGTTCGACGGCATGTGGCTCGGCATCAAGGAGCTCGCGGCCGGAAAATTTCTCGGTGATGTCGGCGCTGTGATTCAGCAGCATGTTGAGAAACATCGCTTCTCCGTCGTGCGCGAGTACTGTGGCCACGGCATCGGCCGCGTCTTCCACGAGGACCCGCAGGTATTGCATTATGGTGATGCCGGCACCGGCATGAAGCTCAAGGCCGGCATGACATTGACTGTGGAGCCGATGGTCAATGCCGGCAAAGCCGCCGTCAGGCTGTTGCCTGACGGCTGGACGGTCGTGACGAAGGACCACAGCTTGTCCGCACAGTGGGAGCACACCGTGTTGATCACCGAAACAGGCTACGAAGTCCTGACACTCGGTGCGGATCATCGCTAGGGGCCGCGATGGTTGACGCTGCAACGGCTGCTATGCCCGCCGATCGCGATTACGATCCCGCACTCGTCGTGTTCCGCGAAACACTGTCTGCCAGCGGCGCGCAGGTGCACGAGATCGACGAGAGTGACGCTGCGGAAGCAGCGGACTGAACAAAAAGGAAGCGACATGCAGGATCTCATCCGCATCATCGAACAAGGATTTGAAAAAGGCGGCAAGACCGGCAACAGCGGCGAGCAAGCCGCGCTGGTGAAGGCCGTCGAAAAGGCCTTGGCGCTGCTCGATGCAGGTGAGGCTCGTGTTGCCGAACCCGTGGACGGAGCATGGCGGGTAAACCAATGGTTGAAGAAAGCCGTCCTGTTGAGTTTCCGGCTCACCGACAATCGCGTCATCGAGGGGGCGTACAGCCGGTTTTTCGACAAGGTGCCGCTCAAGTATGCGAATTACTCCGAGGCTCAGTTTGCCGAGGACGGCGTTCGTGTCGTCCCGGATGCAATAGTGCGGCGAGGCGCTTACGTCGCACCCAACGTTGTACTGATGCCGAGCTTCGTGAACATCGGTGCGCGTATCGAAAGCGGCACGATGGTCGATACCTGGGCTACGGTCGGCAGCTGCGCGCAAATCGGCAGGAACGTGCACTTATCCGGCGGCGTCGGCATCGGCGGCGTGCTCGAACCGGTTCAGGCCGGGCCGACAATCATCGAAGACGACTGCTTCATCGGCGCTCGATCTGAAATCGTCGAGGGCGTCATCGTTGAAAAGGGGTCGGTAATCTCGATGGGCGTTTACATCGGCCAGAGCACGCGGATTTATGATCGCAGGTCAGGCAAAGTGAGCTATGGCCGGATACCGGCCGGATCGGTCGTAGTGCCGGGTAATTTGCCATCTGATGACGGCAAATACTCCTTGTATAGTGCGGTCATCGTCAAGCGCGTTGACGCCACGACGCGGGCGAAGACGGGCCTCAATGAATTGCTGCGCAACGTGGAGTGACAGAGACTACAAATGCTGACGGTGTACGGCATCAAGAGTTGCAGTACCTGCAGGAAGGCCAGAAAGTTCCTGACGGGAAAGCACATCGAGCATCGCTTTCATGACATCCGCGAAGACGGGCTGGACATCCAGACGCTGGAACGCTGGGCCAGCCGGGTCAAATGGGAAATACTTCTGAACAAGCAGAGCCTGACGTGGCGCAAGATACCCGAAGTCGACCGTGCCAACATGAACCGGAACCGTGCATTCGCGGCGATGATCGATCACCCCACGCTCGTCAAACGGCCCATTCTCGAGAGCGACGAGTTCATAGCCGTCGGATTTTCCGAAAAGCGGTTCTCCGAGTACCTGTCGAAGATCATCCGGAGATAGGAAGTTTGTTCCAGGTTCTTTCTTGCAGCTATCGACTATTCTGATCATCAATGTCAAAAACTGACGGGCACCTGCCCGACCACCCGGCGATTCACCTGCTGTGCGATCTGATTCGGCGTCCGTCGGTCACGCCGGAGGACGCCGGTTGCCAGCAGGTCATCGCAGATCGCTTGCGGACATCAGGCTTTCGTTGCGAACACATGCCGTTCGGCGACGTCAGTAATCTGTGGGCGCGCCGTGGTAAAACGGGGCCGTTGTTGTGCTTTGCCGGTCACACCGACGTCGTCCCGGCAGGACGCCTGGAAGACTGGCAGACTGATCCGTTCGAGCCGGTATTCAAAGACGGTTTGCTGTACGGGCGCGGCTCCGCCGATATGAAGAGCGGGCTTGCCGCCATGATTGTGGCGATCGAACGATTTGTCGCGGCCAATCCCGGCCACACGGGCAGTCTTGCCATGTTGATTACGAGTGACGAGGAAGGCCGCGCCCGCGATGGCACTCTGAAAGTCGTTGATTCGCTGACTGCGCGAGGCGAAAAAATTGACTGGTGCGTCATCGGCGAACCGTCCAGCCTCGACGAGCTTGGCGATGTCGTGCGCGTCGGCCGCCGCGGGTCACTGAGCGGCATGTTGAAAATCAATGGCACGCAAGGCCATGTGGCGTATCCGCAGCTCGCGAATAACCCGATTAGCCGCTTCGCACCGATTCTCGATGAACTGCACAATGTGGAGTGGGATCGCGGCAATGAAAATTTCCCACCGACGAGTTTTCAGGTCGTCAATATACACAGCGATAGCGGCGCCCCAAACGTCACCCCGGCGGAGCTTTCAACCCGATTCAACTTTCGCTACTCAACCGAGTGGGATCATGAATCCCTGAAGAGCAGAGTTGCCGAGTTGCTGGACCGGCACAGTGTCGACTACGAGCTGACCTGGCACCTCTCTGGTGAGCCGTTTCTCACCGGGCCCGGCAAGCTCATCGACGCGGTCAGCCGTGCCGTGCGCGAGCAAAGCGGCAAGGACCCGGAATTGTCCACGGGGGGTGGCACATCGGACGGGCGCTTCATCGCCCCGGCCGGTGCGGATGTCGTCGAGCTCGGCCCGGTTCATGCATCGATACACAGGGCTGATGAACACGTTCGCGTTGCTGACGTCGCGAAACTCGCCCAAATGTACCAGCGCATCATGGAGTTGCTGCTACTAACGTAGATTGTTCCAGACGCCCATGCCGCCCGCGGCCAGCACGGCGATCAGGACCCACGCGGGCATCGACAGCCCCAGCAGCTGCCAGTCAATACTTGCGCACTCACCGGACCCGGCAAACACCATTTTGAGCGCATCTCCAAGCGGAAAGTTATCCAGCATGTAATCGAGGCCGGGGCCGCAAGAAGGTATGTTGTCAGGCGGCAGATGCTGCAGCCGGACGTGCCAACCGGCGACGCCCGCACCAACCGCGGCAGATAGCGCCGCCAGACCTGCATACACATACTTCGACCGCCCCTGTGGATCGTGCACTGCAGCGACGAGCAAGACCACACCAAGCATGATCACTGCCATGCGCTGGAAGACGCACAGCGGGCACGGATCAAGATACAGAACGTATTCGGCATATAACGCGTACGCCATCATGCCGGCACAAAACAGGAAGCCCGCAAAATTCAGTTCGCGCTTGCCCGGGATCATCATTGAACGTTAATCACTTGCATTTTCTGCTGTTGAAACTGGTGAAAATCAAGAGTCAATCAAATTTGAACTCGACGTCAAGCTGAATTCGTCTGTAGTCGTGCTCGGTTCCCTGGAAGCTATCGACTTCATTGACGAACAGTGTGCCACCGATCGTAACTCGCTTCGACAGAGCGTACTTGCCCCTCAGGATATGACCGGAAGAATCTGTGCCGCCGCCACCGAAATCGGAATCGTTGAATGTACCGATTACAGAATCGGCTTCGATGTCTTCGTAAGTCCAGCTGAATTCCGATTTTCCCTGCTGTCTGGCTGCGCCGATCTTCACGCCGACCGCGTAAGCTGTATCTTCGGCGTCGACTTCCCTGTTCTGTGCGGCGTGCGCGTAAAATCGCAGCGGCCAGCCAGCGATTTCTGAATCGAACTGTGCAAATATTTCGACATCCTTGTAGTCGAAAACGTAATCGCCGGCGGCGTCAACGGAGTTGCCCTTCGTACGGCCATTGAAGAACGGCTCGTTGCCGACGGTGTTCGTGTAGGCAAAATAACCGATACCTGCGGTCACGGTCGCGTCATTGCCAACGTCGAACTTGAATCCGGCCTGGGTCACGTACAACAGCGAGTCGGCGGCTGCGCTACGTTCCTCAACCGAATATATCGCTGCCGCGCCGAAGAACCTGCCGGAAGTGTATTTCACCGCCACACCCTCGGGATTCAGATCGCTGTCCCAAATGAGCGGCACGGAACCGGCACGGAAAAACGGATTTTTCATTTTGCCGCCATAGATGTGCAGCTGATCGTTGACGGACCAGTCCACGTACGCGAGATCGATGCCGATGTCCTTGGTCGAAAATCCGTCGCCGATGGTCTGATTTGTGGACACGGGGTTGCCGCCGCCACTCGCAAGTCGCAATACCACGCTGACATCATCGTCAACATCGGCCGTCAGGCCAAATCGTGTACGAAATCGAGCTCTGCTGCGGTCTTGACCGCCTTCCTCGTCAATGCCCTCGTAACGCAGGCGGATGTCACCCTTGAATCGAATTCGGTCGACCCAGGACGAGTCGCTGTCTTCGGCCGCCGCCGGCAGCGCGAATACACTCAGCGAGACAACGCTGACTGCCAATCGGGCAATATAGCTCGTTGATCCCGCCATTGATTTCAAATCCGCTATGGATGGGTCGGCGCGGACCTGTCGGCGACCTTCTGTCTCAGGTACGCAGGAATGACGTCTTCAGGGTCGACTGCCGCGCCGCATCTCATCAAGTCGGCGCCCAGGGGCAACAAATGTCGCGCCGACGGGTACTGGATATCCAGGATGTCGTCGATAAGCGCCCGGTTTGCCGCAAGCAGCGCCGGGTAACGTTGCCAGCCATATCCCGCGGCAACACACTGACCGGACCTTGCCTTGCCGAGTTCGGGGATCGCCGACTGCCCGTGCAGCCGCTCAGCAATCACATCGACGGGCAAGCCACGATCATCGGAACCGTAGATCCCCAGGTATATCTCCTGCATATGCGCGTCCTGGGCTACGACAACTTCGCTCGCCGCCGTCTCCGAGAAAACTCGCGCGGCAATCGCTGCCATCGATGACACAGGCACAATCTTCAGGCCGGAACCAAACGCAAGTCCTTGCGCTACCGATGCGGCAATGCGCACACCGATGAACGATCCTGGCCCGTTGCCGAGCACGATCGCATCCAGTTCCCTGAGGGTAATTCCCGCTTCGGCGAGTAAGGCCGAGATCATCGGTACCAGAATGCGCGTGTGTTGACGGTCCTGCTCTTCGTGCCGGTCCAGGATCTGTTCGCCGACCTGCAAGGCTACCGAACACGCGAGTGACGACGTATCGAGCGCCAGCAGTTTCACGCGACCTCGCCCGATCGTTCGTGTCGCGCAAGAAATTGACGGACGTCCCGCAGTGACGACGTAGTCGACATGGGCTCCAGACTCTTGAGAAATGTGCCGCCGTAACTTTTCGATGTCAGACGCGGGTCGCACAGCACCACGACACCATAGTCGCTTTGGTCACGGAGCAAACGGCCTGCTCCCTGTTTCAATGCCAGCACGGCCTGCGGCAGTTGATGTTCGGGAAAACCGTTACCGCCCTGGCGTCGGATGTACTCCAAACGAGCCATCATCAGCGGATCGGCCGGGGACGCAAACGGCAGCTTGTCGATGGCGACGATCGTCAATGCCTGGCCGCGCACGTCGACGCCCTCCCAGAAACTCCCGGTCCCGAGCAGCACGGCGTTGCCGGCTTCGCGAAAGCGCCGCAACAGGTCATCACGTGGCGCACTGCCCTGCACGAGCAGTTTGCGGCCAGACAATCGCGACCTGTGGCTTCGCACCCATTTTTTCGCAAGGTTCAAGGCACGGTGACTCGTGAACAGGCAGAACAGCCCGCCCGTGGTCAATTTCAACAATGGCATGACGGCCTCGAGCATCGCATGCGTATGCCCGGCGTCCGACGGTTGCGGCAAATCCGGGGGCAGGTAGATAAGCCCGTTGTCTTCCACAGCGTAAGGGCTGGGAAACGTCAGGGCCGTCACACGATTGAGGCCCATGCGCGACGTGAAATGGGAAAAGTCGTCGCCGATCGCGAGCGTCGCTGACGTGAAGACCCAGGCCTGATTGCTGTTGTCCGTCAAGGCAGAAAGCGTTTCGGACACATCCAGCGGCGTCAGATTCATGCGTATGCTGCGCGGATTCACCTCGAGCCAGCGCAGTCCGTCCCAGTCATCGTCGCTGACGAGCAGCGTCAAGCGTTCCGTTGCACCAAGCAGTCGTTCATGGAGTTTTTCGATCTCAACGGACGCATCGCTGAGACCTCCGAGTGCGATCATCAAATCACCCAGAGCTGCGCGTAAAGAGTCCAGTGATTCCCGCATGTCGGGCAGCACCTCACCGAGCTGGTACTGACCTTCCTTCCGCGGCGCATCCGCACGCAGTGCACGAACCGCGGTCTGCAGATTATCGACTCTGCGTTGCAGCTCGGCCTGGTTGAGCGACAGCGTCGCCGCACGCACCTCGTCGACGATACGCTCCAGCTCGCGGCTGCCCAATGCAACACCGAAGAATTGCACGGCGAGATCGGGAATCTGATGGGCCTCATCGAGGATGATCGCATCGGCGCCGGGCAAGAATTCGACGAAGCCGCTTTCTTTCATCGCAAGGTCCGCCAGCAGCAAGTGGTGGTTGACAACCACCAGGTCGGCCTCTTGCGCCGCCCGTCTCGCCTTGGCGACATGGCAGTCCGAGTATTGCGGGCATCTCTGCCCCAGGCAGTTGTCGACGGTCGATGTCACCAGCGGCCAGATGGCGGAATCTTCGGCGACTTCGGTCAATTCGGCCCGGTCGCCACTGTCTGTGCGGTGCCGCCATTCGCGCACCGATTGCAGGTCGTCGACGAGCGCGCCCGGAACGTCATCGATTTGCGCCAGCCGTTGCAAGCACAGATAGTTTGCACGACCCTTCAGCAGTGCAGTCGTGACGGGCCGGCCGACAGCCTGACTGATGAGCGGCAGGTCGCGATGATACAGCTGATCCTGCAACGCTTTCGTCCCGGTGCTGATGATCGTCTTGCGACCGCTCAATATTGCAGGCAACAGGTAGGCGAAGGTCTTGCCCGTGCCGGTTCCAGCCTCGACGATCACTTTGTCGAAATTCGCCAGCGTCTCGGCCACGGTCTCGGCCATCCACGCCTGACCTGCTCGAGGTTGAAAGCCGGGTAACAATTTCAGCAGTGGACTGTGGTCGCCAAAGAATTCGGACAGACTGGTCACGGCCGACAGGTTACACGGTTCCGTGCCGCTTGGCTTTACGGCATTGTCCGTGAATGTTCAGAAATTCGCGGCGATTTGATCCCGACCTGCCCGGTGCTCGGTCGTTGCCGCATTGACAGAGTTTCAGCGCTGTCCGGCGATATCTTTCAGCATTCGCTGATTCGCCTTGATCGCGAAGCGCAGATACGGACCCTGTGCCGTGTAGCGGGCCTGGGCGAAGTCACTATCATGGAATCCCGCAATGTTGTAACCGAGTGTCAGCCACATGTCGCGGCCGATGTTGTAGCCGACATCCACACCGAAGCCATAGTCAATGACCTTCGACCTGTACGAATGATAGACGCTCGTATTGGCGCCGACGTCCCAGCGACCACGAATACCGCGACGCAGATCGAAGCCGACCAGGTCTGTGTAGCCGTTGTAACCGACACCGTCAAATTCATTGCGTACATATTTGAACGCATACTGCAACGATAATTGCGTCGCGGCGCTGATGCGCAGATTGGCGTTGAAATTATTGATCAGCCGCCAGCTGTTTTGCTCGATGGTACTGGCAAGAACGTGCTCGTAAATGAGATCCACACGATCCAGGAACGACCACTTGCCGCCGGCCAGCCGATACGCCCAACCGAATTTCAGGTCGGCTGCCGTCATCTCGTCGCCGCTGATGTCCTCGCTGCTGAACATTGTCAGTGCAGCGGATAAGCCGTGTCCCGATTGCGGCTGCCGGTACCAGCCGAACAGCAACGAAGTGCGTTCTTCGGAATCCGAATTCCTGTACTCGACGCGTGTATTCGCGCTCCACGCATCCGAGCTGTACATGGCACCCGTGTATACGGCGAGAAAGTCCTCGTTCAGGGATCCCGACACGAGTTCGCGATCCGTGTCGAATTGCCGCGGATCGGGCGCCGCCAACGTATCGGTCTGATCAACGCCGATGTCGAGCGACCAGTGATCCGATAACTGGAACCCTTGCACAAGACCAACATTTGCGAACAGCCGCGGCCCATACTCTGTTATCTCATTTGTCAGTGACGTGTTGATCTGGGCCCGGCTCCACGGTGTCGCGCGAATGCCAACACGGCTCATCGATGCATCGATGTCACGCCCACTCGCTTTTTCATACTCGGAAATCAACTCGATGCCATCGCGAATTCGGTAGTTAGCGCCGATAACGAAGCGGCTCGGGAAGTCGGTGCTTTCCGCTTCGCCGCTCAATTTCGTGCTGCCGCTGACACGCAATATCATTTTTCCGTTGAAGAATTTCCGCGCCAGGCTGAGTTCCGCGAGATCGCTGGCCCGGGTATCGCCATCGGCAAACTTGTCCTCGGCATGCGCTACGCCCACGGTGCCGGTAAACGACTCTCGTTCATAACGCAGTTGCGCCCGTGCAAGATTTCGGATCGCATCCGTCTCGAGGTTTTGTTGCCAGGCCGCCTCGCCTTCGATGAACAGCCGCTCGCTGATCTTGCCGCGTGCATCGACGCCCAAACGCCGCACGCCGCGGTCCGCAGCCGATTGATGGCCAAGACCGAATTGATCGTCTACCTCGCGGATGTACGCGCGCACATCGACATTTTCGCCGTTGTGCTCGAGTTCTATGCTGTGCGCGGCAGCATTTTGTTCGACGCCGGCAACTGTATTACTGGTTTCGGCGTACTCTGCCTTGAGCAGCGTCTGCGGGTTGATCTGCCAGCGGAAATCGACGCCCGTAAGATCGGCTTCGGCGCCGGCGCTGCCGTCGTTGATGTGCGTGACGCCAATTTCGACAGTGTCATTGGCGAACCGCAGCGACCCTCGCCCACCAGCGACCACGTCCTCGGAATTGGTCGATGCCGACTCGTATTCGACGACGATGAAGATGGGATTGAAGTTGAGGTCCCGGCTGAGCACGGGTTTTTTGAAGAACAGCGTGCCGTTCAGTGTATCGAGATTGTAGTCGAGGAAGCGGCTCAGGGTTTGGCTGCTCACGACCTGGCCGCTGTCGAAGCGATCACGAACCTCGATGCGGACTTGCTCGCTATTGGCGATGATCGGCGCCCGGCTCAGCTGATAAAGTCCCGATGTGCCGTCGCCGCGTATCTCATCGCGGTTGAACGCCTGGTTCGTCTCGGCCGCGAATACCGTATAGCCGACGTTGTCACCGCGGTATTCACTCTTCAGACCGTTGAAGCGCCGGTCGTATCGCGCAAGATCCGCGACCGACAGGCCTGTCTCGAAATCGCCGAACAAAGCGTAGAACTGCTGGCGCTCGAGCTTGACGAAGAGCTTGCGCTGGCTCGGGGC
>SMUY01167256.1_pt1 | contig 19675 bp, 23 predicted proteins | sample 2456441 | NCBI WGS metagenome assembly SMUY01 (sample SAMN11095931, study PRJNA526329) | marine sediment metagenome | biome: Marine sediment; feature: Surficial sediment; material: Deep marine sediment; isolation source: Hadal surficial sediment | place: Pacific Ocean | collected 2014-11 | depth...
ATGATTACCTTCACATTAAAAAAGATTTAATGAATGTTGATAATGATGCTGAAGAAATATGGGAAAACACAAACAAAATGTTAGAACATACCTTACAAATGAAAATTGAAAATAAAAAAATCTGACTCAATAAACACATTGTAGATTATTTGAATATCCAAAAGAAAGGTTCTAGGTAATCTATGAGACCTCATTATGATTCTTCTCCTGTTCACTTTCGAGATCTAGAATTGTAAGGAACATCCTTAAGAAGTAAACAAATATGGATTTTTAATGAGCGATGAAGTATCAAACATATTCAAGCAAAATTTCAGTAAAATTATAGAAAATACCATTCCTGAAAAAAGGGAAGAAACTGAAGAATTGTTGAATAGTATAATGGAAGAATTAATTGTTTCTTTAGCAAAAATAGAAAAAAATATGACTGAATTTTTAGAAAAGATACAGAAACTAAAATAAAATTAGGTTTTACTTGCATTTTTTAAGACGTATAGCACTCATTTTTTAATTACTCTTAAGGATTAGTGCTAATATGGCGGAAAATATTTCTTTGTTAATGATTACCTTTGTTTAGAAAATTTTTCTAATTGTTTTTTTAGTTCTAAATTTTCTTTTAATAGTTTATCTCGTTCTTTTTGTATTATTTCAATAGAATCCTGTCTTGAGAATAAGGGATGTCCTGGGGGTATTATTTTGGGGAATGACATGTCAAAAAGACCCGCTGCATATTTTTGATACATTTGTTGAAAGTCTTCCAATTTTGTTTTGGTCAATTCATCTGCTTGACCAAATTTTTTCTTTACATGATTTTTTGAAGAATTGAATATGGTGGATGATGCACTTGGTGGTGTTCTTGGAAATTGAAATGCAGATGGCATATTGTTAGGATTTAATCCATACAAATCCATCATGTACATTCTAGTCAAATAATCCATAATTTTCAGTCTTTCTCCCGTTATTTTTGCCTTCTCTTCATTCGTAAGATATACCAGATGGTGTATTTTTAATCATTGTAGCTCAAATTGTGCTGATCGCTGATCCTTATACAACAGCGTATTTAGATCGATTTTACGAAAATGTGGGATCAAAAAATGTATTGTAATAAATGCAAAAAACACATTAAAAGTTCGGATTTGCATAAAATTGTGATGTATATTGTGGAGAAAAAATTTACAACACATCATTATGAACATGTAGAGTGTCCAGATAGATTCACAATCTAACCCCTGTATTTAAAAACTTGATAAATCTTTCCTGATTTTCTTGAACGATACCCCCATTCATTTTTTTCCCATTTAATCAACTCACAATTTTTTTGAATTGAAGGATGTAATCTTGTAAATACATCATCGCCAATGAGAATTTGATTAGGTTTTGCTATAGATTGTATTTTTGCTGCAATATTCATTACAGGGCCCATTAAATCCACATGAGACTTTTCTTTGTCAGCACCATAACGTACAACGATACTTTTTCCAAAATCAATTCCAATTTTTATTCTCAAATCAGGATAATCATACTGGTTTAGAATTGGGTTAATTCCTTTATCAATCACCTTCATCATTGATTTAACACAATAAATGGCATTATCTGCCGCGCCAATTGAATATTCTTCTGAAACAAAATAACCAATAACAGCGTCGCCAACAAATTTTAAAACGTATCCATTATACAGTTTTATAACCGAAGCCATTTCTTGTGCAAAAGAACTTATAATTATTGCAAGTTTTTCTTCTGGCAGTTCAAGCGTCATGGCCGTAGAGCCAACTAAATCAACGTATAGTACGAACATATCAATTCTTGAAAAAACATTATGACGAAGGAATCGATCAGAATTCTCGAAATTTCCAGCATACTCATAACCCTTCTTAAGAGCAGCCCATACTCTCTTTTGAGTTTCCTTGATTAAAGTCTCAGAATCTACAATCCTCTGACCATTTTTTCTTAAAAGGAGATCAACTAGATCTGGGCTTTTAATTTTAGTTGATTTCTGTACTTTGGACTCGAGTTTTTTTCTATTTTTTTTGAGATCATCTGTCAATGGGAAATCACCTAGTCCAAAGGAAAATCTGTCCCACAAATTGGGCATCTTCCCCTCTTCCCTTTATACCCTTCATGATAATATTGGATAATCTTAGTTTCACAATTCACGCAAATAATTTCTTCTAATGTCAATAGGCAAAAATGTCAATTTTTTCTATTTAAAATAATGTTTCAGTGTAAGGTTTAATGGTAGTAAAATAAAGCAAAATTTGTGCGTCTAGGCACCAAAACCTCTAATGATTTTTTACAAATTTTGAACAAAAAAAATGAGGAAATCCAAAATCTATTCATATATCATGTTAAAAATCTAACAAAAGCAGTCTCAGTAAAGGTCATGTTAGGGGATAGCACGATCTCTGAAAAATTAACTTTTGACCCAGAAAAATTCAGGGTTTTTTATAAGAACTTAACAAAAAATTTACGAGACTGGAGTGTCCAAGATGTCACAATTACAAATGATGAAGACATAAGAAGAATTTTTACAAAATTTCAAGCATGGGAAGGAAATTATATTTTATCAGGGCATCTTTCAATTCAATTTCATGTGTTGTTATATTATAAACCAAAATATAGAGTCGTTGAATGTCAAAAAGAACTTTCTGAAATAATAGATAATACTAAAAATAGAGAATCTGAAATAGCAAATTTAGAGGATGAATTTGTTTACGATAAATTAAAAGAGATGGGTTACAAAGATTTAGATCATCAGAATCTTTTTGAAATATTTTTTAATGATGATAAACTAAGAGAAAAAATTCATAATGAAATTGAACAAAAGTGTGATGTAGATTTTCAAAAACTTTATAAAAAGAAAGCAGAGCTTTTTAAAGAATTGGATAGTTATCTTATGGAAACTTACCAAACAACTACAATTTTAATTGATGACCAAAAATTGGTCACTGGTGAAGAAGGTTGTCTTTGTACCTTTGATTTAGAATTTATTAAAAATAAAAATAGGGAAGGTATGTTTGATGCAAAAAAAATTCCTGAAATAGTAAAACAGAAAATCATTGGACGGTTAGATGAAATTTTAGAACTTTTAAAATTTTAAAAATGATTATTTATATTTAGGAAGTTCTTTAGGATTATAAAATTCGGGGGACCAGCAAACTGAGGCGAGAACCTCTTAAGGAGGAGGCCGATCCCTCGATAATTTTGATCGGTTTAATGCAAGTATATAGGCTTTTCTAGATTTCTTGTTCATAATTTTCGAATTTTCAATTAATACTAAAAAACCGTAACAATTCAAATATACGATAAATTTACGAAAAATTTTATGAATCCAACTTATGAAGATGTTGAAAAGGCAAAGTCTGCACAAGGTAAAGAAATTATAAAAACATCATTACTGCATTCCACATTTTTTAGCCAATTGACTGGTTCAAAAATTTATTTGAAATCCGAATTTCAACAAAAAACGGGTTCATTTAAAATTAGAGGAGCGTATTATAAGATGCAATCATTAACAAATGAAGAGAAGAAGAAGGGTGTAGTTGCAGCTTCAGCTGGAAATCATGCACAAGGAGTAGCTTTTGCATCATCATTAGAAAAAATTCCTTGTACTATTGTTATGCCGAAACATGCGTCACCTGCAAAAGTAGCTGCTACTAGAGGTTATGGTGCAAAAGTAATTCTCGAAGGAAAAACTTATGATGAATCGTGGGCAATAGCAAAAGAAATTTCAGAGAAAACAGGTGCAAAAATCATCCATGCGTTTGATGATCCACAAATAATAGCAGCACAGGGGGTTATTGGATTAGAGATTTTAGAAGATCTTCCAGATGTGGATGAGATTTATTTGCCAATAGGCGGTGGAGGTTTAGCAGCTGGAGTGTTAATTGCTGTAAAAACAAAAAATCCAAAAATCAAAGTAGTTGGAGTACAATCAAAATCATTTCCATCAATGAAAGAATCGTTTGCATCAGGTTCACTTAAATCTGTAAAGGGTTCACGAACTATTGCTGACGGAATTGCTGTTAAAAAACCCGGGATACTTACTTTTTCAATAATTAATGAGTTAATTGATGATATTGTATTAGTGGATGATTCTCAGATAATTAAAACGATGTTCCTGTTAATGGAAAGAGCAAAAATAGTAGTTGAACCGGCAGGAGTTGTTGGTTTAGCGTATCTTATTGATAAAAAACCATCGCAAGGAAAAAAAGTTGCAACAATTTTAGCTGGCGGTAATGTAGATATGTATCTACTTGGGCAAATTGTTGATAAAGGCCTTGCGGCGATTGGAAGACTGGTAAAAATTTTCATATTATTGCCAGACGAACCTGGTGCTCTTAAAAACGTCGTAGATGAAATTACTGCAGCAAATACCAATATTGTTGAAGTGGTTCACGATAGACTTAGTTTAGATATTGATGCAGGCTCAGCAGGTGTAACTTTAAGTTTAGAAACAGAAGGGCATGAAAGTGCTCAGAAACTAATTGAACGTTTGAAGGAGAAAAATATACAGTTCAAGTTATTGACATAAAAAAAGGCATTATTTGAACATCTCATTCACAAATTTACTCAATCCTTGTTTTTTCAGTAGTTCTGATTCTTTTAACACAGAATCGTGTTGGTCAGATTTGAAGCGTTTTAGCTTCTTTTTTAAATCAACAAATTCATTTGCCAAAATTTTTGTAGCATAAATCCCAGCATTAGATGCCTTGTTAATTCCAACAGTAACAACGGGAGAGCCTGTAGGCATTTCTGATATAGATAACAATGAATCTAATCCGGCTAAAGCCGAAAATTTTGTTTTTCCACGCTTTCTTCCTTGTTTATCATTGTAAACTATGATTGGAACTCCAATTACTGGTATGAAAGTGTGTGAGGCAATCATGCCAGGAAGATGCGCAGCGCCACCAGCTCCAGCAATAATTACTCTAAAATTATTTTTTTCAGCATGTTTTGCATATTCTTCTAGTCTATTGGGTGTTCTATGAGCCGAAATAATTTGATCCTCATGTTTTACATTGAATTTATCTAAAATTTCTGCGGTTTCATTCATAATTCGACTATCGGAACTTGAACCCATAATAATTCCTACTAATGGCTTTTTACGATAGCTCACGTATTTGAAAAAGCGAGAGCTGTTTTTATTTATACCGAATTCAATTTGATTATCAAAAAAATTCTAATTCATTTGGTTAATATTTGTAATAGAAAGTAGTGGTTTGTTTATGCCCAAAGTTTTAGGAATCATAGGAGGTGGTCAGCTTGGTATGATGCTTACAGAAGCAGCTAAAAAAATGTCAGAACATATCTCCGATGTCATAGTTTTAGATCCTACTGAAAACTGTCCTGCAGCTAAAGTTGGCGCAAAACAAATTGTAGCTGATTTTAAAGATGAAAAAGCAATTATTGATTTAGCTAGTAGAACTGATATTCTAACATATGACATAGAATTAGGAAGTAGTGATGTTTTAAAAACAATTGAAAGTAAAACGGAAATTAATCCTTCTCCAGACACCTTAGAAATAATTCAAGATAAATTTTTTCAAAAATCATTCCTCTCTGAAAATGATATACCTGTTGCTGATTTTGTTAAAATAGATTCATTATTAGATCTTGAAAAAAAAATAAAAAATTTCAAATTTCCTGCATTACTTAAAGTACGACGTGATGCATATGACGGACGAGGAAATTTTAAAATAAATTCTGAGTCAGAATTAAAATTATCTTTTGAATATTTTAAGAAAAAGAAAACATTTTTGGAAAAATTTGTGGATTTTAGAATGGAAGTTTCTGTAATTGCTGCACGAAATACAAAAGGTGGGATAGCTACTTTTCCTTTAGTAGAAAATATTCATGAAGAAAATATACTTAGAATGACGATTGCACCAGCTAGGGTTTCCACCGAAATATCAAAAAAGGCAAATCAAGTAGCAATAAGAACTATGCAAGTACTAAAAGGAGCAGGTGTTTTTGCAATAGAGATGTTTGTAACTAAAGAGAATGGTATTCTTATCAACGAAATAGCCCCCAGAGTTCATAATTCTGGTCATCACACTCTCCAATCAAGCAAAACATCACAATTTGAGCAACATCTTAAAGCTATTCTTGGATTAGAACTTGGAGATACAACACTTTTGCATCCAACAATAATGTACAATATTTTGGGCCCACAAGGTTTTCAAGGAAAATTCAAACCTGTAACAATTGAATCTGAAAATGTATTTCTAAAAATGTATGGAAAAACTGAATCAAAACCAAAAAGAAAATTAGGCCACTTTAATGTAATGGCGAAAAACGATAATGAAGACATTAGCAGTTTGTTATCTAAAGTAAAAAAATTAAAAAATTCAGTCATTATAGTCCCTGCAAACTAATCACTTTCCATGTTTTACCTATGATGTTAAATTAATTCATAATAGATTTATTAATCCACAAAATCGGATGCATTTCATGGCTTTAGCCATTTCGATAATTATAACTGGCATTTCAATAGGTTTGTTGGTTATTTATGCAGCAGACGCAGCTGTAGGTGGAGGAGAATCAGGTAAAGGTTTCTTACCGCTAGATGCTATGACACGGGGAATAGGATTTGGAGTACCTCCAATTATTTTACCAATTATGGCATTCTTCATATCACGAAAAGAACCGTCAAAAGGTTTGGGTACGATGATAATTATTGCAGGCATCTTGATAATTATTGGAGGTGTTGTTTTTTTCTCAATCATTAGTTCAGGTGACACAGAGAACGTGGCGAAAAGTGCTGGTATGGGAGGAGGCTTAATTGCCATAGGTGGGGTTATCGCCGCATTAGGTTCTATAAAGATAAAGCGATCTTGAAAGAAAAATCATCATGTCTACATGTATCAAATGTGATAAAGATATTCCAAAGACATATGATTGTGAACATACTGAATTTGAACAGTATTGCAAAGAATGTTACACTGAACTTCACTATTTTCTAACAGAATGAAAAGCAATTGAATGAAATACAATTATTTATTGAATGGATTTTATCATTTGTTTCAGAGAATCTATATCTAGGGGTTTTTCTTGCTGCATTAATTGAAACTGTATTCCCACCAATTCCAAGCGAAGCTGTTTTTCCTTTAGCTGGTTTTATTGTTTTAAAAAATGAAATGTCATTCATTCATGTAATAGGTGTGGGTTTTACTGGTGGTCTAGGATCAACTTTTGGTGCTTTTGTAATATACTTAGTTGCACTAAAGTTAGGAAGAGCAGGACTGTATAGATATCTGAAATATGTAAAAATAAAAGAATCCAGCCTTAAAAAAGCCGATGATTGGTTTGAAAAATATGGCGACAAATCAGTAATTATAGGAAGACTAATTCCAGGCATCAGAGAACTAGTCTCAATTCCAGCTGGAATTTTTAATATGAAACCAATTAAGTTTTTGATTTTTACATTAATTGGTTCGTGTGCATGGAGCATAATCTTGACAGCCATAGGATATTATTTTGGTGTTGCAACTTTGGATTTTTTTTAAAAGTTTTAATCAGAAATAGTTAGGGTATCACACTAATTTAACAAAAACCATATAACGGGACTAAATTTAAAACAAAAACGATTTTACATGGTTTCAGAAAGGATAATCGAAGGATTATTTTATAGATAGAGTCTTTCAATGAGTCATAATGGAAGAAGAAGAAGGGCACCTTGTAAGCGATATCATGAACAAAAAGGTGATCTCCATTGATGAAGCAAAGACGATAAAAAACGCTGCAAACATGATGAATGAAGCAAGAATCGGCAGTATAATAATTACAAAAGACGACACCCCTGTTGGAATACTTACTGAGAGAGATTTTGTCACAAAGATAGCTGCTAAAGAAATTCCCCTTTCTACACCGCTTTCTAAAGTAATGACCAAGCCATTACTGGTTATCGGCCCAAATCAAACAGTTTGGGAGGCAGCTGAAATAATGAATACCATGGAAATTCATCGAGTTGCCGTACAAGAAGGAAGCAAGATAATCGGGATGGTTACTACCACTGATTTAGTTAAGATTATTAGTATTGGTTCAGATTCTAATCTACACCGAGTTGCTGATTTGATCTTTTCACGTCAGCAAAAACAATGACTCACTGAATTTCCAATTTGGTAACCAATTTTGAAGTAATTTTCCAGCCTGCTTTTATTCTAAGCCACGTTAGATTACATAGAAGAATAAAGTCACAACCCATATGTTTGCCCAATCATCGCTCAATTCTGGCTTTATTCTCATCCTATCTCTAGAAAAAGAATCTTGATTTACATTTGATACAAACTATTACCAAGTTGTTTTACCTTAATTTGATAACGTGGATATTACAACTAAAGTTTTAATGAGAATGAAATTTTCAAAAACATATGAAAGCAATCATTCTATCCGGAGGAAGAGGAAAGCGATTAAAACCAATTACTGATTATGTTCCAAAACCATTAATTCCTATAAATAATGTACCAATTATAGAATGGCAAATAAGATATCTAAAAAATTTTGGAATTAAAGATGTCATAATTTCTACAGGGTACAAATATTCTCACATTGAAAATTTTCTTAAAATCAAAAAAAACCTAGGAATATCTATTAATTACTCCGTTGAAAAAACTCCTCTTGGAACTGGAGGAGCTATAAAAAAAGCAAGCAAGTTAATCGATGATAAATCATTTTTTGTTTTAAACGGGGATACAATTACAAACATAGACCTTAGGAGATTAAAAACAAAAATGAATTCAATTGCTGCCATTGAATTACGAACAAGATTTGGGGTATTAATTACGGAAAAAGATAAAGTAATAGGTTTTAGTGAAAAAAAAGAAATTAAAAATTTATGGATGAATGCTGGAATTTACCATCTTTCAAAAAACATAATCAAAGATTTACCGTCAAAAGGAAACATTGAAAATGTTACTTTTCCAAAATATGCTATAAGTGGCAAACTAAACATTATAAAATTTAAAAACGTCAAGTGGTATTCTATTGATACTTATAAAGACATGGAGGAATGCTCTAAAGAAGTTTCAAAAATAATAAAATAAGAACAGATCTGTTTTATGCTCCAGTTCGATGTAAGGTAACCATCATGTACGCAATTTCATTTACAAATGATTCATCCATTTTTTCTGAAGTATATGATCTCACATGGTACCAGAAACCATCTTTGTTTGATTCAATTTGACGGGTTTTTTCAGACATACGTCATAATGATTTTTTGTTTCATAATTCAAGATCTCAAATAGAATTAACCTCTTACTAAAACAGTTAAACTAGAATAGGCTTTAGTTTTAGTAAAATTATGCGTCTTGCATATAGTTTAGGGTCGTTATTAACAATCAATCAAATCTTAGATTGTGCTACTCATCTTTCAAAATATGATCCTGACAGCATATGGATACCGGAAACGTGGGGCATGGAAAATTTTTCAATGCTTAGCATGGTTTCACAAAAAGCCACATCAGCAAAAATCGGCTCCTCAATTATTAACATCTATTCACGAAGTCCTGCACTTATTGCGATGGGGGCCGCTACGGTAGACACTATTTCAAACAGTAGGTTAATTCTCGGATTAGGAGCTAGTAGTACACAAATAGTTGAAGATTTTCATGGTTATCAATTTGAAAACCCCATTTCAAGGATGAGAGAATACGTTAAAATCATTCGATTAGTACTATCCGGAAAACAGGTTAATTATAATGGAAATTTTTTCAAACTAAAAAATTTCTCTTTATTAATTAAACCCCCCAGAGATAGTATTCCAATTTATCTAGCTGCAGTAAATCAAAAGATGGTCCAACTAAGTTGGGAAATTGCTGATGGGGTGATATTTTATCTAAGATCAATTTCTGAATTAAAAAAAACAATACAAAAAATGCAAGAAAAAAAAGAAATTGATATTGCATGCCAAATAATTACATGTGTTTCTCATGATTCACAAAAGGCAATTGATCATGCTAAACAAACTTTGGCGTTTTATATTTCAGTAGGAAAAATTTATCGGGAATTTTTAGCTAAAAATGGTTTTCAAAAAGAGACTGAAGAAATTTTTCAAGAATTTAAGAGATCAGGGTTTAAAGTGATTCATGAATTAGTTCCCGATTCAATGTTAGACTCTTTAACAATTTGCGGCACGCCAGAAGAGTGTCTAAAAAAATTCAAAAAATTTGCAGATACTGGACTAACTCTACCAATAATTCAATTCAATCCAATTGACAATGTCAACGAATCTTTTGCACTCCTCACTTCAACATTTTCTGAGGTTAAAAAATGAGACGAGTTGCAGTTACTAATTTTGGAAATACAAAATTTTCACGTGATGATACCCCAATTGAATCGTTATTATTATCTGCCACAAAATCACTTTTTGATCAAACATCAAACCTATCTCAAAAAGATATTGATGTTGTTTTAGTTTCAACCAACGAAAATTCAAAGTACTTAGCTGCAATTCTTTCTGAACTTTCAGGAATTGCTCCCAGAATTTCACATACTGTAGAAAATCTTTGTAGTTCAGGAACAAATGCAATTGTATCTGCATATTCGTATATTGCTGCAGGATTGGGAAATGTTGCCTTGGTAGTAGGAGCTGATAGATTTGATAGCCCTGGGCAAATTTTAGAATGGGACAAATCAAGAGGTGAGTATAAACACCCAATTTTTTGGGCATCGATTTTTACAAAATCATACAAAAGAGCATATAATGTATCAGCAGAAAATTTAGCAATCATTTCTGTAAAGAATCATAGAAATGCAAAAGACAATCCTAACGCATTTTCAAACAAAACATATACAGTTGATGATATAATGAATTCAAAAAATCTAACTGAGGATTTAAGAATTTTAGATTGTTCTCGTCCCTGTACTGGGAGCTCTGCTGTTTTATTGACTTCAGAAGATTTAGCAAAAAAATTCACGGATATTCCTGTATGGGTGAAAGGGATTGGCCAAAAAACAATCTCAGCTAGTTTTACAAAAAATCAAAATTTCAACCACATGAATTCAACCAAGGATGCTGCAAGAATTGCTTTTAGCATTGCTAAATTGAAACAGAACGATGTTGACGTAGCTGAAATTCATGATGCATTTTCTGTTTGTGAACCAATGATTATTGAAGATCTTGGTTTTGCCAAAAAAGGAGAGGGCTTAAGGTACTCTAAGAGTTTGTATGAAACTTTTGATAGGAAAATCAATCCACGAGGTGGATTGATTGGGGCAGGACATCCTCTCGGTGCAACAGGCGTAGCGCAAACAACAGAAATTGTACAACAGATTCAGGGAAAAGCACAAAAAAGGCAAATAGAAAATACCAATGTTGGGCTTGTGCACAACATGTCAGCTGCAGCAACATCATCCACGGTGTTAATACTAAAATCATGAAATTTGATTCTGAAATAAAAAAAGGTAATTTTGTAATTGGCAGTTGCCAAAATTGTAACAAAATAGTCTGGCCTCCAAGTGAACTTTGTAATGGTTGTTTTGGCAAGATAATCTGGAAAAAAGCATCACGAATTGGTAATATTGTAGAATATTCAAAAAAGGATAATGAGGATTTTTGTATTGCTGAATTTGAAGGTGGGGTTCGAATTATGGGCACACTTGTCGTAAAATCAAAAAAGCCTGAAGTAGGCTCTAAAGTCATACTCGAAAAATGTGGAACTGCGGGTGAAAATTATATCTTTGTCATGAATTTGTTATAGTGTTATATCTTAATTGACGATTTTCAACGATAATGTGATCATTGATAATTATGTCAAATCACGAATTTTTAGCTAAAAGTTGTGTTAAATGATTTCATATAAAAATAGACACAGTACTACTCAACCTGGAAATTATTAATTCTTTGTTTAGTCTAACGGTTGTATGAATTCGGTTATTGTCTCCCCTGCAATCATTGCTATTGTTGGAATAATTATCAATCCTACTTTTGCACAACAGTTTGTGGAACCCGATTATGCTATACGTGGTGGAGAAATTTTAGGTTTTGAGATAGATACAGAAAATACCTCTCTAATAATTTCATTAAAACCTAGAGCTAGTGGTGAATTAATCATAACATTGCCAAGAAGTTTGATCGATGCAAAAATTGGATCGGAGTATATTGATTTTGTTGTCTTAATCGATGGTTTAGAATTTTATTTTATTGAGGAAACATCAACATCATATTCTAGAGCGATTACAATTCCATTTGAAAGATTTAACTCTGAAATTAAAATAATTGGAACACAGGTTTTTTCACAAGAAGCTTCTCCGCCAGCTATCTCCCCACAACAACAAATAGAAAATAGAATAAAAACAGAATTACAGTCAGAAATACCTCAAGGTAACGCAAAACTTTTGATATTTTCTGACACTAGATGGTCAGGTGCACTTCAGGCTTCGGGTTATGATTTTACCACAAGAAACGGACAAGATGACAGAGTCATCATTTTTGCATGTGAGTCATCCTTTTTTGAAGAGGGGGTTTATGCCGCAAAATTTCAAAAAATGACAAAAGATGGTTACTTGCAAATTGTTGCAATTCAGAATCAAAAAATTTTGAAAAAGAGTTCAACACAATTGCCTTTTGGAGAAATTGGCTCTGACGAGTCGGAATGTGCCATATGTAATTACCTGATGGTAAAAATGCCCGAAGCAAAAATTACTGAAGAATGGACGGAATTTGGCGGAAAATCCTTTCAAGTAGTTAGCATATTTGGTACCTGTGCTGAAGAGAGTGTTCTTTCTGGAGGGGGGTGTCTCATCGCAACGGCCACTTTTGGTTCAGAGTTTTCAACACAAGTGCAAGATCTCAGAGAAATTAGAGACAACAAGGTTCTAAAAACAAGATTAGGAACTGCCTTCATGACTGGATTTAATCAATTTTACTATTCGTTTAGTCCAACTATTGCAGACTGGGAAAGAGAAAATCCAATCTTTAAACAAACTGTAAAGCTCGCAATCACACCATTGTTGACTTCACTATCTGTTCTAAATTATGTTGATATTGATTCAGAATTTGAAGTACTGACCTATGGAATTAGTTTGATTTTGTTAAATGCTGGAATGTATTTTGCAGCTCCTGCAGTCGTTATTTACAAAATTAGAAAATTTCTTTAATTCTGAAAATTCTTGTGTTATAATAAATTCATTGGCAAAAAGTAAAAAGGCATTTCCCCCTTTTGTTCGTAGAAAATCAACATGATTGATGTTATACGTGCATTATGATTTGTTGGAGATTAATCTAATATTGTCGTCTAATTAGTGAGTATTATTAGTAATTGAAAATTGAGTTATTATGTAATTACCCTCTTACTATATCTTAATTGTTAGAGATATGTTATTGAAGCAAGTCAATCAAACCAAAACTATTCTAGATAAACCCAAAACCATTTCTACTAAAATACGAATATTAAAGAAAAACAATAAAAAGATTGCAAAAACACGAAGACAGCGTGGTTACAATTGGGAAAATACAATTGTTAAAAGATTCAATGGTTTGAAGGATTGGAGTGCCTTTAGATTGGGATCTCCAAGCGTAGGTTTGCCTGATGTTTTGGCTGTGAGTACTAAAAATGGAACCATATTTACAATAGAAGCAAAATCTGGTACGCTAACAACACTTCAAGTCCCATACGATCAAATAATTAGATGTCTAAAATGGATTGAAACATTCGAATTATACAAAACCAGAAAGGTTATTCTGGCCTTCAAATTCTTATCTAAAAAAAGAATTGGACTTGGCAAATACGAAAGTAGAGAATTGAGAGAATTTTTCAAAGTTTGGGATGAATCTAGGAGCATTACAGATTGTATTTGTACGTATGCAGGTGAGACCTTTGCTTTTGAAAATGGGCAAAGAATTAAGATCAATCTTAAGGATCATCCCATGCCCTTTAAGTCAAAACATCAAATCATATCTCAACCATAAATTCTTAGTTTCAGATCATTTTTTAGTAGTGAACTATAAAGAAATAACATGCCTTCTAAATCTGAAAGGGATGATGAACCAGAATCTACTTCAGAACCCGAATTAGGATTAGCATCAAAACTAAAGCCTATTCAAAAATTAAAGCACTTTACAAAGTATTTCAAAAAATCTCAACCAAAAAAGCAACCAAAATCAGAATTAATTGAATCAGTAAAACAAGAAACATCTGTAGAGCCTCACACAGAAATAGAAAAACCTGAACCCACAATAAAAAAAACAGAATCACATATAGTAAAATCACTTTTAAGACCAGAAAATGAACCAAAAATAAAGTTTGGACCAGCTTATCGCTCTGAAGAATTTCTTAGTGAACGTATTTTTACTAGCAATGATTTTTTTGGTAAAAAAAAGATGAAAATCAAGGTTTTAGAAGTATCTGATGAACATTCTCCTCGTCAATGGAAGTTTGGTGATAGGGTAAAAGTTAACAAAATTCTTGTCACAATAACCCATTTGGAAAGCTCAGAAATCGAAGAGGCGGAATTCAATATAGAAGCAATTGAGAAAGAGTTAATAGAAAAAAGACATTATTCCTCATCAAATCGTTGGGTACCTACAGACGAGATAAAAAATGGTTATGTCCCAAATTCACGACATATCTCATTAATTAGTGATGCTTTTGCACTAGAATACATTGCATTTTAATTTACGAGTAATTTAAAATTTTATTCTGATCAAAAAATTCCAAAAAACCTTTAAGAGTAATTATTTCAGAATTTATCTATGATTACCAAACAGGTTGAAGTAAACGGTACTTCTTTTAGGCTTATACTTACTGATCAGGCAATAACTCAGGTCAATAATTTGAAAAATCTTTATTCTACGGCTTATGAAGATCCAGAAAGTTTTGAGGAGGTAAGTTCGGAAATCTCCGCAACAATTAATGAGATAACCACAGCAGTTGAACCGGCGCCTTCTGATAGTGATTTAGATGGACTAATTCAAGAAATTATTAAGACTGTTGAAAATAAGGAGGCCGAGGTAGTAAAACAACTCAAAGAAAAACCTAGCAAAACATCAAAAACCATCAAATCTAAAAAAAAGTTAAAATCATAGTAACTGGTTTTTAGTAAGAAATCAGATACTTTATTGGTATTAGTTATATTTTGTAATCTCCATCATTAAATCATGACAGCTTGCGAATGTGGGATTTGCGGTCATTATTTCAGATGGGAATGCATCAAAAATAAATGCAAATGTTGTTTAAATTTTCACCTTAGATCTGGTCCAAAAATTAAAAAAGTGTAGAACAATCTTCATGCAAAATTATTACAAATGTTTTAATTTTTTTTATAGCAACTACATGTTTTTGAAAAATGTCTAACACATCCCACAAGTTTGTGATCTTTGCAACCACACAGAAAACATTTTTTCCCAGATTTTTTCATAATTAGCATTAAATCATTTAGACTTGAAAATAGTTTCTACTGTTTCCATTAGCTTCATGTCTTGAAGAGAATCAATTATCTTTAAACGGATATTTTTCAATCTATTTGGATCATCATAATATAGGTTTGACATCGTATCAATTTCTCTATTAAATTCATAATTCTCAAGATAATGTTTTGATAGTTTTGATAATTTAACATATTCATTAGAATTAATTTTTGCTAATTCTATTTTTTTGACAATTACTTGAAACAATCCATTTGTTTTCAGTAATTCCGTTTTAATAATCTCCAGATCTCCTGATTTATCATTAAGATTCGATAGTCTTTGATAAGATTCTAAAATCTGTTTTAAGATCCCTTTAACGTATTCATCAAATGAGGTCACTAATATTTCAAATTAACTTTAACTAATCTAAAAGTATAGAGGATGACATACAAATTTTACCTGAGAAGGCAAATTTTAGAACTCATTTTTAACTTTAAATTGTTACTACATATGCTAACTGACATTGCAAAAAAATGCCTACCTTAAGTGTATTGATGTACATTGTGGTTTAGAATATTCAATCTTTTCTACTAGAATCGAGTGTGAGAAAGGTCATCTATTAGACGTAAAATATACACAAAAACCCTCAGAATCATTAAAGGAAAGATTTCTTTCCAGACGAAATCCTGAAGGCAGTATTTTTAACGAAAGTGGTGTCTGGAGATTTAGAGAACTACTAAATTTTTGTCAAATCGATACTGAAAGTGTTGAAGATTGTGCTTCCTCTTTAGTTTCTTTGGATGGTGCTGAAGGTAGACAATCAAAACCATATCATATGTCAAAGGTAGCAGATTTTGTAAATTTGTTGGTCGAAGGCTTGTGGTTACAACCAGAAGGTTACAATCCTAGTGGTTCGTTTAAAGATAATGGCATGGCAGCAGCTATCACTCATGCCAAACTTGTAAATGAAAAAAAAATTGTTTGTGCATCTACAGGAAATACTTCTGCATCAGCTGCAATGTATGCAGCAAATGAAGGAATGGAATGCTTTGTGTATATTCCATCAGGTCAGATTGCTCCCGGGAAACTAAGTCAAGCATATCAGTTTGGAGCACAGTTAATTGAGGTAGATGGAAATTTTGATGATTGCTTGACAAAATCATTAGAAGACGCCAAAAAATTTGCGGGTTATACAGTTAATTCAATTAATCCATTTAGAATAGAAGGTCAAAAAACTATTTCTTATCGTTCATTAGAACATCTTAACTGGAAGGCACCTGATTGGATTATCTATCCAGGTGGAGCGCTAGGTAATACCTCAAGCTGTGGCAAATCATTAATGGAATTATATGAATGGGGGTGGATAAAAAAAATTCCTAGGATAGCAGTGATAAACTCTGAAGGCGCCAGCACTCTTTCAGATCTTTATAATGGAAAGTTTGAAGGAGATGAATTAAGATGGAATAAAGGAAACCCAAACTATGAATTAATTAAAAGATACTATGCAGATTTAGACAGTAAAGGGATAAAACCAAAAACAAAAGCCACCGCCATTCAGATTGGAAGACCAATCAACATTCTCAAAGCATTAAGAGCGCTTGAATTCACAAATGGCGTGGTGATTACAGTTTCAGATAGTGAAATGCTTGATGGAATGGCAGTTGTGGGGCTAAATGGCTTTGATTGTGAAATGGCTTCAGGAGCAGTACCATCTGGTATAAAAAAACTAATCAAAGAGCAAGTAATCAAAAAAGATGATATTGTTGTAGGAATACTCACTGGAAGACAAAAAGACGCCATGCTCCCTGTAGATTACCACAACAATCCTGAAAATCGTTTTGCACGCCCACCAAAAAATTAGCCTCAAAAAATCAAATTATTATTTACTAGTAAAACAAAAAAAACACGTCAAGCCTTAAAAGCCTGTTTAGGTAATTAGAATTATCCAAAAAATGTGGTGTAATCAAAAATAAAAAGGATAACTTCGTCGATATTCAAAAAAGGTTTATGGAGAGATAAATGGTTGAGATATGGATTGAGATAGCAGTATTAGCTATTCTTATTGGCCTATCTGGTTTTTTCAGTGGATTAGAAGTTGCACTAGTTAGCCTAAGAAAGTCACAGGTGCAACAACTGCTTAATCAAAATGCAAAGGGAGCAAAAGCACTTCACAAGCTAAAATCAAATCCTGGCTGGATGATGTCAAGTGTAAACCTAGGTAATAATTTAGTAAACGTAGCTGCGGCTGCAATTGCTACAAGTATCGCAATTCGAACTTTTGGAGATGATGGGTTAGGAATAGCAATCGGAATAGTGACATTTTTTATTCTAATCTTTGGAGAAATTACTCCAAAAACTTATTGTAATGCCAATGCGGTAAAAATTGCACTTAGATTTAGTCCAGTATTACTTGGATTCAGTTATGCATTCTATCCTATTGTCAAACTTTTTGAAATCATAACCCGTGCCATGGTAAAGCTTACTAAAAGCAGCTATCATCCACCTGCATTAACAGAGGAGGAAATTAAAGGAGTGATAGATCAAGGTTTGCTTGATAAGGCCATCGAAAAAGAAGAAAGAGAACTTGTACATGGAGCATTACAATTTGATGATACTGTGATTCGCTCTGTAATGATTCCTAGGCCACAAATGTTTACATTGAATTCAAAAATGCTTCTCTTTGAGGCTTTACCATTGATCATCCAAAGCGGACATTCCAGAGTACCAATTTATGGTTCTAGCAAAGACGAGATTGTTGGATTTGTTCATGTTAGAGACATTCTAAAAGAATTAGAGCAAGATAACAAAATGATTCGCCTTGAACAAATGGCAAGAAAGCCTATTTTTGCCTCCAAAGAAAAAATGATTAGTTCTCTGCTAAAGGAGATGAAAGGAAGAAAAATACACATAGCCATAGTTTTTGATGAATTTGGCGGTGTAGAAGGTTTAGTAACTCTTGAAGATTTGTTAGAGGAAATTGTAGGAGAGATTGAGGATGAAATAGACAAATCAAAACCAGCAGAATTTCAATCAATTGATCAAGATACTATTATTACGAATGGGGACATTGAAATAGATACCATAAATGAGATTTTCAAAACTAATGTTCCTCAAGGTGATGATTATGCATCTCTTAATGGATTATTGCATGAAAGACTACACGACATTCCAAAAGAAGGGGATAAAGTCGAAGTTGATTCATTACGAATTGTTGTAGAAAAGGTTTCAAAAAACAGACCTGAAAAGATCAGAATTAAAAGAATGAAAAGCTAAACTTTTTTGGCAAATTGTTCTTGAAGTGCTTTTTTCTTTTCTTCCATGTGGAATAGCCCTTCAGCATGTTTGAATGCTTCTTCATAAGGTCTTTGGAATAACATTGCTTGCATCAGCATATGGTTTTCAGGAATAACGATTCCTGTTTGATCATCAGAGTACATCAATTTGACTGTGTCTTCTATGGATTCAATCATGTTTGCATGAATATGAACCATGTTTGTATCTGTAAAACTGAAATTCATTGTATTAGCAAAGTCTCTAACCTCTTTGGTGCCTTTTGCGGTCCACAAGGTGACCACCCCATATTCATTCTTGAAAATTTCTAAAATTTCAGAAGGTTTTGGTGCCTTATCTTTGAATCTAATGTCAACTATGTGCAAGTGCATCTGTCTTGTTGGAACTTTAATTGCACGCAAAAAAAGTGGGGTCTCTTTGCCAAGATAGCTTTTTACATCGTCAGCATGATGCGGATTTTCACTCCATTCAATGGTGTCTTTAAGATCTATGTTTGTTTGTTCAATGTCAGCCCATCTTCGAACTAGAATAACATCAAATCTTACTAATCTGTCACCATATTTTTCACGAAGAGGCTGAAGAATTCGTCCAATTCCAGTAACATTACAGCTTCCTTGCATAACGTGTTTTTTTCCAAACGCCTTAGTGTAATTCACTCTAGAATTAAAAAGCAAGTCGGAAACTGCCTTTTCTCCATAGATTGTTTCACCTCCCTGATAAATTGCCATAAGCTTTTTTGGTTCGTAGAGATTTTTTTTGTTTATATAACCATTGCCGCTTGGAGCGGCATCAATAACTAAATCACAATCATTTAATGCAGATTCTATGCTGCCAACAATTTTAAAATTTCTAAAAGTGTCTAATTTTTTTTCTGGAACAAAAACATCTAAACCACGAGAAATCGCAACATTCACTTTTTCATCCGGAGAATATTTTCCTACACCAATAACTTGAATCTCTGGATCGTCTTTGATAAAAGAAGTGATTCTGCTACCAATAACACCATAACCATTTACAAAGACCTTCTTCATGATTTCATTTCAG
>SMUY01288774.1_pt1 | contig 19669 bp, 18 predicted proteins | sample 2456441 | NCBI WGS metagenome assembly SMUY01 (sample SAMN11095931, study PRJNA526329) | marine sediment metagenome | biome: Marine sediment; feature: Surficial sediment; material: Deep marine sediment; isolation source: Hadal surficial sediment | place: Pacific Ocean | collected 2014-11 | depth...
GACTAGACGCGGGGACGGAAGGGGCGCGCCAGATCGGCCGGGGGACGCACGCGGCTCGCGAAGAGCGCGAGCACCAGCAGCGTCAGCACGTAGGGAGTCATCAGTAGCAGGCCGTAAGGGATCTCCAGCCCGCGCGCCTGCAGCCGAAACTGGAGCGCGCTGGCCGCACCAAAGAGGAGCGCGCCAGCCACGATGCGCAGGGGCCGATAGCCTCCGAAGAGCACCAGCGCCAGCGCGATAAAGCCGCGCCCGCTCGTCATTCCCTCAACAAAGGTGTCGGCGATCCAGAGCACCAGCGTCGCCCCCGCCAGCCCCGCGCAGGCACCGCCGAAGAGCGTGGCCGCCCAGCGGATGCGTAGCACGCGCACGCCCTGTGCGTGCGCCGCGTCGGCGCGCTCACCCACCGCGCGCAGCGCCAGCCCGAGCCGCGTGCGCGCGAGAAAGAGACCTACGCCAAGCACCAGCAAGCCGGTGAGCACGACGAAGACGAGCGCGCCCGGCTGCGGCGCTGTGGCATGTCCCAGCTCAGGCGGGAAGAGCACGCGATAGAAGGTTCCGGTCGCGCCGAGTGCAAACAGGTTGAGCGCCGCCCCGCACACGATCGGATCCGCGCCCCGCCAGAGCACGAAGGCCGCGAACAACGCGGCCAGCGCCGCGCCGGCCGAGATCCCACCCAGCACAGCGAGCAGGCCCGAGCCGGTAGAGACGCCGACAGCAAAAGCAACCAACGCCCCCACCAGCATCATGCCCTCGATCCCGATGTTGAGCACCCCCGCGCGCTCCGCAACCAGCTCGCCCATGGCCGCGATGCAGAGGGGCGTGGTCAGGCGCAGCAGCGAGAGCAGTAACGCGAGCGTTCCGGCGTCCATTACGTTCTTTCGTCCTTCAGTCCGTCCGCCGCGGCAGCGCGAAGCTGGCCGAGATCAGGATCACGAGCGCCTCGAGCAGCTGCACCGTGACCGCGGGCACCGCGGCCACGCGCTGCATGGCCCCGCTTCCCGTCGAGAGCGCGGCAAAGAACGCCGCGGCTGGCAGCACCCCCAGCGGATGCAGGCGCGCCAGCAGGGCCACCGCGATTGCCGTGAAGCCGTAGCCGGACGAGAGATTCTCGAACAGCCGCCCCGTCACGCCGCTCACCTCGAGCGCGCCGGCCAGACCCGCGAGCCCGCCCGAGATCAGCAGCACCCGCACCAGCTCGCGTTCGGGTCGGATGCCCGCGTAGCGTGCGGCCTCCGGCGCCAGTCCCACCGCACGCAGCCGCAGTCCCGCTGCCGTGCGAAAGAGCCCGAACCAGAGTGCGGCGGGGAGCAGCAGCGCCAGCACCAGCCCGCTGTGCACCCGCCCCGTGCCCGGCAGCAAGCCGAGCTGCGCTGCCAGCGGGAACAGGTCACTCTGCGGGTAGGCGCCACTGGCCTCCTGCAGCGGCCCGTGCACCGCATACGCCACCAGCAAGAGCGCGACGAAGTTGAGCAGGATGGTGGAGAGCACCTCGGACACCCCGCGGCCTACGCGCAGCGCCGCCGCTATGCCCCCCCAGAGCGCACCGGCCAGCGCTCCGCCCAACACGACCAGCGGCAGCAGCAGCAGCGCAGGTGCGTCGGGCAGTACGCGCGTGGCGAGCGCACTGGCCGCGAGCGCGCCCAGGTAGAGCTGCCCTTCTCCGCCGATGTTCCAGACGCCGCAGCGGAAGGCCAGGGCCACGCCCAGCCCCACCAGCAGCAGCGGACACATACGCAGAAGAGTGTTCTCGAGCGCGTTGCGATCACCGAAGGCACCGCCCATGAGCGCGCCCAGCGCGCGCAGCGGATCGGCCCCCAGCAGCAGCAGCAGCAGGCCCAGCGCGACCAGCGCGATTCCGATCGCGCCCAGCGGCGCGAGCATGCTGCGCCAGCCCCTCACGCTGCTCCCTCGCCCAGCATCAGGCGGCCGATCTCAGCGCGATCGTGGTGCGCTGGATCCAACGGCAGCAGCGCGCCGCGAAAGAAGACGGCGATGCGGTTGCCGAGCTCAAGCACCTCGTCGAGATCGGTGGAGATGAGCAGCACCGCGCAGCCGCTGGCCGTCAGGCTGCGGATCTCCTCCCGCACCAGCGCGGTGCCCGCCACGTCGAGCCCACGTGTCGGGTTCACCGCCACCAGCACTCCCGGGCCGCCGCACAAGGCGCGCGCCACACACAGCTTCTGCTGGTTGCCACCCGAGAGCACGCGTGCGGGAAGCTCGGGGCGCGCGCGAATCCCGAAACGCTGCAGCATGTCCAAAGCGCTGCCGCGCAGGGCGCGTGGGCTCAGAAAGCCGTGGCGATGTGCCGCCTGGGGCAAAGCCAGGTTCTCCTCGATCGCGAGCTCCAGCACCAGGCCCGTGCGTTCCCGCTCGCCGGAGAGCAGCGCCAGGGGCGGGCACAGCAGCTCGATGCTCCCCGAGTGAAGCGTGCGCACGCCCGCCAGCACCTGCTCGAGCGGACCCTGTCCGTTTCCGTCGATCCCCCCCAGCGCCAGGATCTCTCCCGAGCGCAGCTCCAGCTCGATCCCGCTCAGCCCCTGCGCTCGCACAGCCTCGAGCCTGAGTGCAACCTGGCCGGGCTGCGTCTGCGGCGGCTGTCCCGGCGGTGGCGGCGCCTCGCCCAGCATGAAGCGGCCCAGCTGCGCGGCATCGAGGCCCGCTACCTCGCGCGTGATCACGTTCAGGCCGTGACGCAGCACTGTCACGCGGTCGCAGAGCGAGCTGACCTCCGTCAGCTTGTGCGAGATGAGCAGCACCGTGCGGCCCTCCTCGCGCAGCCCCGACAGCCAGGCCAGCAGGAGCTCGACCTCAGAGGGCGCCAGCACGGCCGTGGGCTCATCCAGGATGAGCAGCTTCACATCGCGGCCGAGCGCGCGCACGATCTCGAGTCGCTGTTGCTCGGCCACGGCGAGCTCGCCTGCGGGCCGGTCCGGATCCAGCCCGAGCTGATAGCGCTCAAGCAGCTCGCACGCGGCCGCGTGCCGCCGCGCCAGCGACCCGTGCTGCCCCAGCATCAGGTTCTCGGCCACGCTCAGCGCGGGCACGCCCATGAAATGCTGGTGCACGAGGCCGATACCCAGCGCGAGCGCGTGATGCGGGCTGGTGATCGACACCGGCTCATCGTCGATCCGGACCTCACCACGGTCGGGCTCCACCAGGCCGTAGAGCACGCGCACCAGCGTCGACTTGCCCGCGCCGTTCTCGCCCAGCAGCGCGTGAATCTCCGCCGGCTCGAGCTCCAGGTTGGCCCCGCGCAGCGCTTCGGTCGCAGCGAAGCGTTTGTATACGTTGCGGAGTGCGACCTGGGTCAATGCTCAGAACCCCGCGCGCGGAACCTCGAGCGCCCCCTCCTTGATTCGCGTCACGAGAGCGTCCGCCTCCCGCTTCACGTCCGCGGGCACGCGCGCGAGCAGGCCCTCGTTCCACTCGATCTGGATCACACCGTCACGCAGGCCGAAGCGGATTGAGCGCGGCTGGAAGCTGCCCGACTCGACCTCGCGCGCAACCAGCAGCAGCGCCTGCGGAATGTCGATGGTCGCCGAGGCCAGCACATGCTCGGGCGCCAGCGCGTTCTGGTTACGATTCGCGCCGAAGGCGAGCACGCCCTCGGACTCCCTCACCGCCTGGAAGAAGCCGTGCGCCGCCTCGTTCAGGTTGTGGATCAGCACGTCCACCCCCTCGGCGATGGCTGCCAGCGTGGCCTCGCGCGCCGCCGAGACGTCGGTCCAGCTGCCGATGTAGGAGACCGACACGCGCACCGTCGAGCGCGCGGCCCTGGCCCCTGCCTCGAACGCCATGAAGGTGCTGGCCACGGACGGCACCTTCACACCGCCCACCGCCGCCAGCCGCGCCCGGCGCGAGATCGAGGCCCCCACGTACCCGAGCACGTAGGTGGCCTGCTCCAGCTCGAACACGATGGGCGACACATTGGGGCGCACGGTGGAGCCGCTGGTGGTGATGAAGACCGTGTCGGGGTACTCGCGCCCGACCTTGGCCGCCGCGTCCTGAAACTCGAAGCCATGCCCGAACACCAGCTCGTAGCCGCGCGCCGCGAGGTCGCGGAAGCCCTCCTCGACCTGCTGCGGGGTACGGGTCACCTGGTGCGCGATCTCCGCGCCCAGCTCCTCGCGCACGCGCAGCAGTCCCTCGTAGGCGCTCTGGTTCCAGCCCGCGTCCCGGATGGAGCCGGGCGTGAGCAGCCCGACCTGAAAAGCCTCGGGCTGTGCGTCCTGGGACCGTTCGCAGGCCAGACATACGAGCGCCAAAAGCATGCACAGGAACCGCATTGCTGGCGCGAAGCATATCCGGGCGTAGATTCAGGCGCATGCATCGCGATCTGCACGCCGTGACTTTCGACTGCTGGGGCACACTCATCTACGAGCCCAAGCGCGAGCAGGGGGCGCTGGCGCGCCGAGAGATCTTTCGCAAATGCCTGCAGCAGCACGGGGTCGAGGTCACGGAGGAGCGGGCCAGCGACGCGCTGCGTGAGGTCTGGCTGCGGCACTGGCGCGAGTGGCAGGCGGGCATCTCCAGCGACGCAACCGACATGGCCGGCTGGGGACTCGAAGCCTTCGGCATCCACGAGCGCGCGGCGGTGGAGCGGCTGGGGTGTGAGCTGGCGGAGGCCTCGCTCGAGCAGGAGGTGCGGGCGCTGGACGGCGCGTGCGAGACGCTCGAGCAGCTGGCGCGGCGCGAGATCCGGCGCGCGCTGATCTGCGATACCGGCTACAGCCCGGGTCGCGTGGTACGCCAGCTGCTGCAGCGCGAGGGCCTGCTCGAGTTCCTGGAGGTGCTCATCTTCTCGAACGAGGCGGGAGTGCCCAAGCCCAACCCGCGGATCTTTCAGGCCGCCCTCGACCCGCTTGGGGTCGGGCCGGAACAGGCGCTGCACGTGGGCGACCTGCGGCGCTCCGACATCGCCGGTGCCCACGGCATGGGCATGCGTAGCGTGCGCATTCGCTGGCAAAACGACGACACGAGCGACCTACCGGACGCCCATGCGGTGGTGGACTCCCACGCGCAGCTGCGCGAACTGCTGCACCTCGACGGCAGTTAGCTTCGCGTCTGCGCGTCGGTCTGATCGACCAGCCCCAGCACGTGCAGCACCCGCGCCTCCGACACGTACGGCTCGAGCCCGCTCTCCACACGCGCGATGAAGTGGTCCAGGTCCTCACGGAAGAGCGCCCCGGGCGGCTCCCGCGGCGGATCCTCGAGCCGCCCATGCTCGCAGCGCAGCGCCCAGCGCGTCTGGCGCGGAAGCCCAGGTCCGCGCTCCTCGATCAAAAGGGCCTCACCCCCCCGGCGGAAGGCCAGCCCCAGCTCGAGCCGATAGCCGCCGCGGCCGAGCGGCTCGACCCGCGCCTCGCGCACCTGCGCCTCGCCGAACAGATCCACCAGACGATGCAGGCGCGCTACGGCCCGCAGCGCCGCCGAGCCGGCGCGCTCGGCATCGCCGATCCAACCTTCGTCCGGCGCCGTAAACACCAGCCCCCCTCCGAGCAGACCCCCGAGCTCGCGAACACGCTCCCGCTGATGCTTCTGGCTCGGCGAGAGCAGCTCGATGTGCTCGACGTGGAGCACGCGCTCGTGGCGTCGGGCGCAGGCGAAGAGCTCCGCGCCCTCAGCCGCCGTCTCGGCCAAGGGGAACTCCACCAGCACGTGCTTGCCGCGCTCGAGGGCGGCGCGCACGGCGGGCGCGTGCTGGCGATTGGGCGTGCACAGGATCACCCCATCGATGTTGGGATCCTCGAGCACGATCTCGAACGTCGCCTCAGCCGGTCCGAGCTCACGGCTGACGGTCGCCGCCAGCCGGGCGCGCGGATGACCTTCGAGCGCGCTCACGCGCGCACGCCCGGCCCGCCCCAGCCCCACCACGGCCAGCGCGAGCGCCACGACTCAGAGCCCCAGCGCCGAGCGCAGCACCCGGAAGAGCTCCACCTGGTCGAGGAAGCCGTGCACCTGCTCGGCGCCCGGGCCTCGCGCCGAGGCCACCACATCGCTGCCCTCGTGCGTCGCGAGCAGCAGCTGCAGCGCCGAGCGCGGTCCGTTCGCGAACAGCAGCGTGTTCATGGGGTTGCCGTCGGCCGTCCGCAGGTAGTCCGGCAGTCCGTCGCCGTCCTCGTCCTGGCGTTCGATCCCGAGGCCGCGCGCCGCTCCCAGAATGGAATCGCCCACGAGCGGGTAGCCCGCAATCACGAGCGGGCTACCGTGGTCCGAGGTCACCAGAATTAGCGTGTCTTTCTCATCGGTGGCGCGGCGCGCCACCGCCACCGCCTGATCGAACGCCAGCAGCTCCTGCAGCGCCGCGCGCGCGCGGTTCTCATGCTGTGCGTGATCGATGCGGCCACCCTCGACCAGCAGGAAGTAGCCCGACTCGTTGCGCGAGAGCTGCCTCACCGCCAGCTCTGTGAGCTTCGCCAGCGAGGGCAGCCTGTGCGCCTCCCCCTCACTGGGCTGATCCACCGTGTACGCGAAGTGATCCGGAGCCAGCAGCGCCACGATCCGCTCCGCTTTCGCCTGCACCGCCGCCTCCAGCGCCGCGCCGGTCACCACATAGGTCACGCCCTGCGCACGCAGCCTGGCGCTCAGATCGTACGGGCTGAAGAAGCGTCGTCCGCCGCCCACCACGAAGCTCAGCACGCGCTGAGCGACCAGCTGTGCGGCGATCTCCGACTCGAGCTCCCGCTCATCCACGTGCGCGTACAGCGCCGCCGGGGTGGCGTGCGTAATGCGCGTGTTGGTCACCACACCGACGGCCATACCGGCCTGGGCGGCGAGCTCGGCCAGCGAGGGGATGGGTACAGCAGCCGGCACACAGGGATGAACCGGGTTCGGTGAGCCATCGGGCCGCCTCGGCAGCGAGCACGCTCGCTTCGTCTCCGGGCTCATACCGATCACGCCCATCGGCACGCGCTCGCCGGCCAGAATGGCCGTGGCGCTGGCGGCGCTGTCATTCACCAGCCGATCCAGGCTGTAGGTCCGCACCAGGGCGACATGCGGCAGCTCCAGCGCCAGCTTCCCCCCCGGCCCGGGGCCGTGGATGCGGGCCGCGGTCAGGGTGGAGATGGCCATCCCATCGCCGATGAAGAGGATGGCGTTGCGCGCGGGCCCATTCCGCGCCGCCCCGAGGGAGCACAATGCCAGCAGAGACAGAACCGCCAGAGAAGCGTGTGAGTTCATGGCTGCGAAGACTACCAGAGCTTAGTATGATGCTCAGGGGAAGCTTCAGGGGGGCAGACATGGCAACGGCACGCAAGAGCACGAAGAAGGTCGCAGCCAAGACATCCACGCGCGCGAAGGCTGTAAGCAAGCTTCAAGCGCAAGCCACCCCGCGCAAGGCGGCGAGCGCCGCGGGCAAGCGGACGACCCATAAGACGCCCTCGGTGGAATCAGTGGCGCGCAAGATCGTGCGCGTCACCAAGAATCCGGGCCAGCTCAAGCTCGCCGATCTCTACTCAGAATCGTGTTCATCGATCGAGCCCGGCCCGGGCGAGCCCGTGGTGGGCCTGGAGGGGCTCGAGCAGAAGCTCGCCTTCTGGACGTCCATCGTCGAGCAGCAGACCTGGAAGGCGCGTAACGTCTGGATCAAGGGGAATACCATCGCCATCCAGTGGGACGCGGATCTGAAGTTTAAGGACGGCCGCAGCGTCGCATTCGAAGAGGTGGCGGTACATGAGGTGCGCGGAGGCAAGATCGTGGCCGAGCGTTACTACTACGATCCCAGCGTGCTCACGCCCCCGCCCGAGGAGGTGGCTCCCGAGCCTCCCGTCAAGACCCGGCGCACGGGGCCCGATCCAACGCCCCCCGCGGGCTCACCGCCGCTCGATCCCATCGATCTCTAACGCGGTGCGGGGTGTCCTAGGCGGCTGGCTTCTCGCTCTCGTTTTCGCGGGCGGGGCGCTCGCCGACCCCCCGCCGGGCGCAGCCCCCTTCCCCCCCGAGCTCGAGGCCCGCCTGGCGCAAGCGCTCGAGACCTCCCCGTCCCGTACGCAGCCCCGGACCCGACATCGGATGCCGGACGGCAGCCCGCGTTACACCAACCGGCTGATCCTCGAGCAGAGCCCCTACCTGCTGCAGCACGCGCACAACCCCGTCAACTGGTTTCCCTGGGGCGACGAGGCCTTCGCCCAGGCCGAGCAGCTCAACCGCCCAGTGCTGCTGAGCGTCGGCTACTCCACCTGCCACTGGTGCCACGTGATGGAGGAGGAGTCCTTCGAGGACCCCGAGATCGCGGAGTACATGAACGCAAACTACATTGCGATCAAGGTCGACCGCGAGGAACGTCCCGACGTCGACGACGTCTACATGGCCGCGATCCACGCCATGTCGGGGCGCGGCGGCTGGCCCATGACGGTCTGGCTCACACCCGCGCGCGAGCCCTTCTACGGCGGCACTTACTTTCCGCCGCGCGACTCGCCCAACGGCAAGCGCCGCGGCTTCCTGACCGTATTACGTCAGCTCTCCGGGTTCTACACGCAGGACCGCCTCAAGGCCGGCCTGCGGGCGAGCGCCATTGCCGAGACGATCCGCGAGGCGCTCGCTCCCCCGCCCTCCGTCGGCGTACCCGGCAGCGATGACATCAAGCGCGCACTCGCCCATTACAAGCGGCGCTTCGACGCGAAGAACGGCGGCCTGAGCAGGAGCAGAAAGTTCCCCTCCTCGTTGCCCATCGTGTTACTGCTACGCAGCTACCGCCGCACGGGCGACGCCGAGCTGCTGCAGATGGCGCGCAAGACCCTGGACGCCATGCGACGCGGCGGAATCTACGACCACCTGGGCGGCGGCTTCCATCGCTACACGACCGAGTCCACCTGGACCGTCCCTCACTTCGAGAAGATGCTCTACGACAACGCGTTGCTGGTGGTCGCCTATCTCGAGGCGTTCCAGGTCACGAGCGAGGAGGCCTACGCGGCGGTGGCGCGCGACGTGCTCGACTACGTGGCGCGCGAGATGACCTCCCCGCACGGACCCTTCTACTCCGCCACCGACGCGGACAGCGAAGGCGAGGAAGGCGTCTTCTTCGTCTGGACCCCCAAGCAGATGCGAGAGGCCGTGGGTCCCGAACACGCGAAGCTCGCGCTGTCGGCTTACGGGCTGGCCGGAAAGCGCCCCAACTTCGAGCGCACCCACTACGTGCTGCGGCGCGATCTCTCGGTCGAAGAGCTGGCTGCGGCGCACGGCATGACACCCTCCGCTACCGCGTCTGCGTTGAAAGAGATCCGCGCCAAGCTGTATCAGGAGCGCGCCAAACGCGAGCCGCCCCTGCTGGATGACAAGCAGCTCGTGGCCTGGAACGGCCTCATGATCTCCGCCTTCGCGCGCGCGGGCCTCGTGCTGCGCGAGCCCCGCTACGTGGAGCAGGCCGCGCGCGCGGCCGCCTACCTGCTCGAGCACGCGCGGCCGCATGGGCAGCTGGCGCGTTACGTGCGCAACCAGAAGCCCTATGGCACGGGCTTACTCGACGACTACGCCTTCCTTGAGGCGGGCTTGCTCGACCTCTTCGAGGCCACGGGCGATGCGCGCTGGCTTGCGGACACGCGTGCGCTCCAGCGCGACCTCGACGCGCGCTTCTTCGATGACGAGGCGGGTGGCTACTGGATCTCCCCCGACGACGGCGAGCGGCTGCTGGTGCGTGCCAAGCCCGCGAGCGATGGCGCCCTACCGAGCGGCAACTCCATCGAGGTAATGAACCTGCTGCGCTTGTACACGCTGACTACGGATGGGGACTACCAGATGCGCGCCGAGATGTGCGTACGCGTCTTCTCCGACTCCCTGCACGCGGCGCCCACGGGCCACGCGCGCATGCTCGAGGCGGTCGACTTCATGCTGGACCGTCCCAAGGAGATCCTGATCGTCACGCCCGAGGGCCGCGACGGGGCCGAGCCCTTCCTGCGCGAGCTCGCCGGCGTCTACCTGCCCAACCGCGTGCTCGTGACCGTGTCGGAGTCGGAGGCCAAGGCGCTCGTGCCCGAAGTTCCCTGGCTCGAGCGCAAGCGTGCGCTGCGCGACGCGGCCACCGCCTACGTGTGCGAAGACCGCGTCTGCGATCTACCCGCGCGCAGCAGCAAGGTATTCGGCGAGCAGCTGCGGAAGAAGCCTTACCCCTACCCCGAGGGCTAGCCGGCTCAGCCGGCGAGCGTCATGCCCCCGTCGCAGACGACCGTCTGCCCCGTGACCAGATCCGAGCCCGTGATCAGGCTCAGCACTACGGCCGCCACGTCCTCAGGCTCGCACACGCGCTGCAGCACCGAGCGCTGACGCGCTCCCTCCATCACGGCGTCGTACAACTCGCCCAGCCCGGCCTTAAGCCAGCGGCCCTTAATCGCCCCCGGCGCCACCCCGTTCACGCGGATCTTGGGGGCCATCACCCGCGCCAGCGCCAGCGTCAGGACGTTGAGCGCCGCCTTGGAGGCGCAGTAAGGAATCGAGCTGCCCACACCGGTGCTGCCTGCCACGCTCGAGATGTTCACAATCTCGCCGCTGCCCGAAGCCTCGAGCGCGCTGCGCGCGGCCCGGCTGCACTGGAAGGGCCCCTTCACGTTCACGCCCATCAGCCGGTCCCAGTCGTCATCCGTCACGCGCTCGAGCTCGTTGTGGGGAATGAATACCGTGGTCGCGGCGTTATTCACCAGAATGTCGAGCCGCCCGAACTCGCGCAACGCGGCCTCCACCATGCCGCGGCAGGCCGAGTCCTCGGCCACGTCGCCCTGAAAGGCGAGCGCGCGCACGCCCAGGCCCGAGAGCTCGGCCGCCGTCTTCTCGGCGTCCTCGCGCGAGCGGCTGTAGTTGACGAGCACCGAGCAGCCCCGCCGGGCCAGCTCGAGCGCCGTCGCCCTCCCCACCCCGGTTCCGCCGCCGGTGATGATTGCGGCCTTGCCACCCACGTCCATGCGCGCAGGGTATCATAGGGCCATGCACGACCTGGAGGAGCTAATCGCGCTCGACAAGGCCCACCTGATTCATCCCATCAGCGAGTTCCGTAAGCACGAGCAGCAGGGTCCGCGCATCGTCACGGGCGGCAAGGGCATCCGGCTCGAGTTCGCAGATGGGCGCAGCGTGATCGACGGCTTCTCGGGGCTCTTCAACATCAACGTGGGCCACGGGCGCAGCGAGATCGCCGACGCGGTGCACGAGCAGATGCGGCGCATGCCCTACTACCCGTCGTTCTGGGACTTCTCGAGCGAGCCTGCGATCCGCCTGGCCGAGCGTCTGGTCGGTCTCTTCCCGCAGGACCGCGCGCTCAATCACATGGTGTTCTCATCGGGCGGCTCCGACGCCAACGAGACCGCGTTCCGCATCGCACGCATGTACCACGCGGTGCAGGGCCACCCCGAGCGGCGCAAGATCCTCTCACGCCGTCACTCCTACCATGGCATCACGCGCAGTGCGGGGAGCGCGACGCGCCTTCCCGTCTATCACATCATGGACGAGCCCGATCCGCTGCACGTGGCTACGTCCAGTCCCTACTGCTTCCGCTGCGAGTTCGACAAGACCTACCCGGACTGCGGCATGCCCTGCGTCGAGGACGTGGAGGCGGTCATCCAGCGAGAGGGCCCGGACACGATCGCGGCCATGATCGCCGAGCCCGTGCTGGGCACGGGCGGCATCATCGTGCCGCCTCCGACCTACTTCGCGCGCCTGCAGGAGATCTGCGCGGCGCACGACATCTTGCTGATCCTGGACGAGGTCATCACCGGCTTCGGCCGCACCGGCCGCTGGTTCGGCATGGAGCACTGGGACATCCAGCCCGACTTGCTGTCGTTCGCCAAGGGCGTGACCAGCGGCTACCTACCGCTGGGCGGCCTCGCCATCAGCGACCGCGTGTTCGACGTGCTGCGCGATCGCTCGCCCCAGGGCCTGCCCTTCATGTTCGGGCTCACCTACAACAACCATCCCGCCGCCTGTGCAGCCGCGCTCGCCAACCTCGACATCGTCGAGCGCGAGGGGCTGGTCGACAACGCGCGCGACGTGGGCGCGTACCTGCTCGAACGCCTGCGCGAGACGCTCTCGGACCATCCCTACGTGCGCGACATCCGCGGCATCGGCCTGCTCGTCGCCATCGAGTGCACGGAGCCCGGCAGCAAGGACCCCGTCGGCGGCAAGCCCATGTCCTACCCCGCGGCCGTGACCCACCTGGCCTGGGACCGCGGGCTCATCGTGCGCTCCCTCTGGGAGTGCGTGGCGCTCGCGCCACCGCTCTGCACCACGCGCTCCGAGATCGACGAGATCGTGGGCCTGCTGGACGAGTCGATGCGGGCCGCGATCCGCGCGCCCGCGCCGTAACGCACCAGCGGCAGCTCAAGCGCGGGCAGAGTTCTCAGCGCACCCGCAACGCGCGCCAGGTCGTAGAACGAGCGGGAGCCCACGCCGGCTCGCTCCGTCGCGTCGTCGCGCAGCCGCGCAGAGCCCGGGCGTTCCCAGCCTCGCTTGAGGACGAACTCCCCGGCGACTGCGGCGAGGGCCCGGCGCAGGAGGCCGCGGGCCCGGGCCAAGGCCGTGAAACGCTGATCGAGACCCGCATCGGACTCGCTCGGGTCGACTCGAGGGTCGATGGATGCGCCGTGTGGCTGCATTTCGAGCGCGACGGGTGCTGCCACGTCGTCCTCATAGCTCAGGACCTACTGGATTAGGCATTAGATGGTTACGATAGCGAAGAAAAAACGAAAATCAAACCCGTCAGGTTCCCAGGCCCGAGGCGCTCCGCACTGCGTCCATCAGCGGCCCCGTCGTCTCGCGTGCGCGGCGGGCGCCATCGCGCAGGATGTCCTCAAGCGTGTCGGGCTTGGCAGCAAGCTCCTCGCGCGTCTTGCGCGCGCTCTCGAAGTGGGCCATGAGACGCGCGAGCAGGTCCTGCTTCAGCTCGCCGTAGCCGAGCCCACCCTCGCGAAAGCGCGCCGACATCTCTTCCCGCTCCGCGGCCGAGGCAAAGAGCTGCCACAGCGCGTACAGATGTGACGTGTTCGGATCCTTGGGCTCCGCGACCGGCGTCGAGTCAGTCACGATTCCCATCACCTGCTTCTTCAGTCGCTGCTGCGGCGCGAAGAGCTCGATCGTGTTGTCGTAGGACTTGCTCATCTTGCGCCCGTCGCTGCCGGGCACGCTGGCCAGGTCCTCCAGGATGTAGGGCTCGGGCAACGTAAGCACCTCGCGGTAGGTCAGGTTGAACTTGGTCGCGATGTCACGCGCCAGCTCGATGTGCTGCTTCTGGTCCTGGCCGACGGGCACGATGTTGGCGCGGTGAATCAGAATGTCGGCCGCCATCAGCACGGGATAGGCGAAGAGCCCGAGGTCGGGCTTGTGACCCTGCGCCCTCTGATCCTTGTAGGCGTGCGCGCGCTCCAGCAGACCCATGGGCGTGACCGTGCCCAGGATCCAGGTGAGCTCCGTCACCTCGGGCAGGTCGCTCTGCCGGTACAGGATGGCCCGCGCGGGGTCGAGCCCGAGCGCCAGATAGTCGAGCGCGATGTCGAGCGAGAGCCGGCGGCGCTCGTCAGCGTCGCGCACGGAATCCAGCGAGTGGTAGTCGGCAATGAAGTAGACCGCGTGGTTGTCCTGCTGCAGCGCGATGTGCTGGCGCACGGCGCCAAAGTAGTTGCCCAGGTGCAGCGTGCCCGAGGGCTTGACCCCCGAGAGCACACGCAGGCCACGCGGCAGGGCGGCTTCCGACTCAGCGGCCGCCACGCGTCTCAGACCTCCTGCATCCAGCGCGGAGAGAAGTCTGGATCTTCGCGTGCGATCACACGCGCAAGCCGCGCCATCAGGCGCTCGGTGATCGGCCCCGGCACGGGCGCCAGCAAGGCGTGGCCGTCGATCTCCGCCACCGGCCACACGTTGATGGTGGTGCCCGCCATGAAGGCTTCCTGGGCGCTCCGCAGTCGCTCCGCGGCGACCGACTCCTCCTTGGCCATGATGCGTTCGTCCGCCGCCAGCTCGAGCAGCAGCCGGCGTGTGATTCCGGCCAGCACGTAGTCCAGCGGGGCGGTGTAGAGCGTGTCGTTCTCAACCAGGAAGAAGCTCTGCGTGGACGACTCGGCGATGTCCCCGCGCTCGTCGAGCAGGAGCACGTCATCGAAGCCCTGCGCACGCGCGTGCTGCTTGGCCACCGCGGTGTAGAGATAGCCCGCCGCCAGCTTGGCCTGCGGCGAGAGCACCCAGGGCGGCATCTTGCGGGGATCGGCGACCTGCAGGCGCGCGGGACCGAGCTTGCCCGGCTTGGCCCCGGAGAGGATGTCGCTGATCGCAAAGGCCGCGATCGCAATGCTGGCCGTGTGATCGCTGGGCAGCACGTCCAGCGAGACGCCCGGGTAGTACGCACTCAGCTTCACGATCTGTGCGCCGGGGTTGGCGCGCACCGTCTCGCGGATCGCACTCAGCAGACCCTCGAGATCGATCCCCAGGCTCATGCTCGAGAGCGAGGCTGAGTTCAAAAAGCGCTCGCTGTGCTCGCGCAGGCCCAGGATGGCCGCGCCCTCGGGGCTCCAGTAGCAGTGCATCACGTCGAACACCAGGGAGCCTCGCTGCGCCGACTGCGAGAGCACGTGCAGCGTGGCCTGCTGCCAGGGCACCAGCTTCCCGTCGACCCAGATGCGGCGCTCCGCTGTGCGCTCCGGCGACATGAGGCGGGGAGTGTAACGCCTTCCGGGTCGCTCGCTGCCCGGGCGGCCAAGTCTGCTAGGTTCTCCCCTCGATGCAGGGATCGGGGGTCAAGCCGGGCGTCGTCGTGAACGGACGAGCGGGGCGGGTGGCGCGCCACCCCGCGCTGATCGCTCTGCTCCGGCAACAACTTCCGCGCGAGAACGTCTACGTCACCCGGGACCCGAGCGAGGTGGCCCCCGCACTCGAGATACTGCACGAGGTGGGCATCGACACGCTCGTGATCGTCGGGGGCGATGGCAGCGTCACCGGCACGCTGACTCCGCTCTTGCAGGTGTGGCCAAACGAGAGCCTGCCTCGGGTGCTGCTGGCGGGCGGGGGCTCGGTCAACACCATTGCCAAGTCGCTGGGCGTGCGCGGCCGACCCGACCGCGTGCTGGCGCGCCTGCTTGCCGGGTCGAGACCCCCGAGAGAAGATCCGCGTCCGCTGCTGCGCATCCGGGCGGAGGGCGCGGAGCCGGTGCTGGGCATGATCTTCGCCAACGGTGGCGGCCCGCGCTGGCTCGAGTTCTACTACAAACACTCGGACCGGGGCGTGCGCGGTGCCGTCTACAGTGTGGCCGCCAGCCTGGGCTCCGCGGTGGTGGGCGGTGAGCTCGCACGCGAGGTCTTCGAGCCGTTCGAGGCCGAGCTCGAGCTGGATGGTCAGCGCCAGCAGCCCGGACGCTTCACCGCCATGGCGGCCGGGAGCGTGCGTCACATTGGACTCGGCTTCGCGCCCTTCACCAGCGCCGGCCGCAAGCCGGGCCACTTCCACTTCCTGACGATGGACTTCAGCGGCTGGGGCTTCCTGCGGCGGATCCCGGGCCTGCGCCTGGGAACCCGCAGCGCGCTGGCGGCTCTCGGACACGCCTCGAGCCAGCGCGTCGTCGTACGCACCGAGCAGCCCGTGCCCTACACCGTGGACGCCGAGCTCTTTCCCGGCGTCAAGCGCGTGACGATCGAGGCGGGGCCAGAGCTCCGCTTCATGATCGTCTAGTCCGACGACCCCCCGAGAAGAACCAGCCATGCGTGGAGCGCGGCCAGCGAGCGGCCCAAGCGCGCCCGCCCCGGATCCCCGCTAGCCAACCTGACTCGGCCACTGCGGCCGACTACACACAAACCTGCCCCACAGGAGTAGAATCGACTGGGGCCGGGGCAGCAGGAATTCGTCCGCCAGTGGGAGAGCTATGACACAGGGCGGGATGCTGGATATCGCCTGGGTGCTGATCGCCGCAGCGCTCGTGCTACTCATGCAGGCGGGCTTCCTATGTCTCGAAGCCGGCTCCACCCGCTCGAAGAACAGCATCAACGTCGCCATTAAGAACATGAGCGACTTCGCGATCGCCTCGTTGCTGTTCGCGCTGTTCGGCTTCTCCCTCATGTTCGGAGCGACGCGCGCCGGCTGGATCGGACCGTTCGAGTTCTTCGGCATCCGTGCTGACCCCAGCGGGACCGAGTACGCCTTCTTCGTGTTCCAGATGATGTTCTGCGGTACGGCCACCACCATCGTCTCGGGCGCGGTCGCCGAGCGCATGCGCTTCGGCGCCTACCTGCTTGTGGCCGGGGTGCTCTCGGGCTTGATCTACACCGTATTTGGACACTGGGCCTGGAACGGTGCCGACATGGGGCAGGCCGATGGCTGGCTGCGAGGCCTGGGCTTCGTCGACTTCGCCGGCTCGACCGTGGTGCACAGCGTGGCCGGCTGGTCGGCGCTGGCCGTGGTGCTGATCCTGGGCCCGCGCGAGGGTCGCTTCTCCGCCGACGGATCCGCGCAGCGCATCCAGGGCCACGACCTGCCTTTCGCCATGCTGGGGGCGGTCCTGCTCTGGGTCGGCTGGCTCGGATTCAACGGCGGCAGCACCTTTGCCATGAACGACCAGGTGCCCGCCATCCTGGCCAAGACCGTACTGGCCGGCGCCTCGGGGCTGGCCGCCGCCCTCGCCGCGGGCTGGATCCGCACCGGACGCGCCGACGTCATGACGGTGCTGAACGGGTCGCTGGCGGGTCTGGTCGCGATCACAGCGGGCTGCCACGCGGTGAGCCCCCTGGCAGCGATCGTGATCGGAGCCGTCGGAGGCCTGGTGATGGACCTAGCCTGCCGGGCCCTCGAACGCATGCGCATCGACGACGTGGTGAGCGCCATTCCCGTGCACGCTGTCGCCGGGGTGTGGGGCACCCTGGCCGTCGCGCTCTTCGGGAGCCCGGAGATCCTCGGCACGGGACTCGGCCGCGGCGCCCAGCTTGGCGTGCAGCTGCTCGGCGTGGGGGTGTGCTTCGTCTGGACCTTCGGCCTGGTCTACCTGATCTTCCGGGGTGTCAATCTTGTGTACCCTCTGCGTGTGAGTCCCGAGCAGGAGCGCGTCGGCCTCAACGTCGCCGAGCACGGCGCGACCACCGAGCTATTGGACCTGCTGGTGGGCATGCAGGCACAGGCACGCACCGGCGACCTGAGCCTGCGGGTGCCGGTGGAGCCCTTCACCGAGGTCGGGCAGATCGCCAGCCGCTACAACCAGGTAATGGAGTCGCTGCAGCGCGCCGTGGCCCGGGCCGAGGCCATCGTGCGCGACATCCGGGACGGGATCATCACCTTTACCCAAAGCGGGAAGCTCTTGAGCTTCAACCCCGGCGCCGAGCGCATCTTCGGCTACGGCCTGGCCGAGGTGCTCGACACCCCAGTGTCCCGGCTCTTCAAGCACGGCGACGAACCGCGTGACGATCCGGCGTTGACCATCTCCCGCCTGCAGCAGACCGCCGCGAAGGCCAGCGCGCCCCTGGAGCTCGAGGGCGTGCGCAAGGACGGCTCGCGCGTGCCGATCGAGCTCACCCTGAGCAGCGGCAAGTCCGGCAGCCGGACGGTCTACACTGGGCTGGTGCGCGACATCAGTGAGCGCGAGGAGATGGACCGTATGAAGAACGAGTTCATCTCGACCGTGAGCCACGAGCTGCGCACGCCCCTCACCTCCATCAACGCGTCGATCGGGCTCCTGTCCGACGGCGTCATGGGCGAGCTGCCCCCCGAGACGCGCGAGATGCTCGCCATCGCCCGCAGCAACAGCGACCGCCTGTTGCGCTTGATCAACGACATCCTCGACATCGAGAAGATCGAGTCCGGCCAGGTGGAGTACGAGCTGCAGGTGCTCGAGGTTCGTCCGCTGGTCGAGCAAGCGCTCGCATCCACGCGCGCGACCGCCGACCCGCTCTCGGTGTCGTTTTCCGTGCACGACAGCGCGCCCGGTGCCCGAATTCGCACCGATGCCGATCGCCTGATCCAGGTGCTGACCAACCTGCTTTCCAACGCCACCAAGTTCTCGCCCCGCGGCGGTGTGGTGGGTGTCACCATCGCGCGCCGTGACGGCTCGATCCGCATGAGCGTCTCCGACGAGGGGCCCGGCATCCCCGAATCCTTCCGCCAGCGTGTCTTCCAGAAGTTCGCCCAGGCCGACGCCTCTGATCGCCGTCAGAAGGGCGGCACCGGTCTGGGCCTGAGCATCTGCAAGGCCATCCTCGAGCAGCTCGGCGGTCAGATCGACTTCGAGACCGAGTCCGGCAAGGGCACGACGCTCTTCTTCGATCTGCCCGAGTGGAGTGAGAGGCATGCCGAGCGGCCAGCGAGAGCAGACCCTTGAGCGCCCGACCTCTCAACCGCATCCTCGTCGTGGACGACGAGCCCGACATCCTGGCGGTCGTCCGCACCACGCTCCACGCCAGGGGCGACTTCGAGGTCGAAGTCTGCGTGTGCGGCCAGGATGCGCTCGAGGTCGCGCCCCGCTTCGCACCGGACCTGATTCTGCTCGATGTGATGATGCCCGGTATCGACGGACCCATGACGCTGAAGGCGTTGCAGGCAGACCCCCGAACCTCCTCCACCCCAGTCGTCTTCATGACGGCCAAGGTCATGCCGCAGGAGACCGCCCGCTACCTGAGCCTGGGCGCGGTGGCCGTGATCGCCAAGCCCTTCGACCAGCGCACACTGGTCGACGAGATCGAGGTGATCTGGGGCGGCCGGGTCTCGACCCGGTCCGCCTGGACACACAACCCGGAGATGGAGGCCCTGCTCGAGGCCTACGCCGCGACGCTGCCGGCGAAGGTCGACGAGATCGCCCGTGCCTGGCGCGCCGTCGAAGACGCGGGGGGCACGGCGGAGCTGGCCCAGAAAGTTCATAGCCTGGTGCACCGCCTGGCAGGCACCGCCGCGACCTACGGCTACTCCACCCTGGGCAACGCCGCCAGCCAGCTCGAGGAGGCCGTCAAGACCTACCTGCGCACAGGAGCGCAGCTCACCTGCGAGCGACGCCAGCGCATGGGCTCACTGATCGATGCGCTGGTCGAGACCAGCGGGAAGCCCGATCCCAAAAGCGGCTCATAAACAAGAGACCGTGGTCACGGCCACGGCCTTCCGCTGCAATCAGCGGCGCGCAGAGGAGCGCAGCGCCGACGGCTACAGCGTCAAACTCATCCAGCCCTCAACGTTGATGGGCCAGGGCGACGACGAAATCGACCAGAAGCGGGCCGCGGCCGAGAAGCGCCTGAAGGAGCTTGGCTCCACCACCCAGGTCCTGGCCCCCGCCGAGGGGGACGTGGTCCAGTTTTAGCGCTCGCCCGTCTCGGGGGCGGGATGCTCGCGAATCACGGCCAGGAACGCGTCCGCGTAGCGCGCCAGCTTGCGTTCGCCCACGCCACTCAGCTCCCCGAACTCCGCGCTCGTTTGCGGACGCAGCTCGAGCATCTGCGCCAGCGTCTTGTCGTGGAAGATCACGTAGGGCGGCACGCCCTGGCGCTTGGCCAGCTGTTGGCGCAGCGCGCGCAGTGCGTTCCAGAGGCTGGAGCTCTGGTCGACGGCGACCGCGGCCGCGGCCGCGGACGGCTTGCGGGACTTGCGTTTGGTAGGCACCGGCTTTTGCTCCCGGCGTAGCTCGATGCGCTGCTCCCCGCGCAGCACTGGCCACGACTCCTCGGTGAAGAGCAGCGAGCCGTAGCCCTCGACGTCAACGGTGAGTAGCCCCCGCGCCACCAGCTGCCGAAAGACCGAGCGCCA
>SMUY01360174.1_pt1 | contig 19639 bp, 14 predicted proteins | sample 2456441 | NCBI WGS metagenome assembly SMUY01 (sample SAMN11095931, study PRJNA526329) | marine sediment metagenome | biome: Marine sediment; feature: Surficial sediment; material: Deep marine sediment; isolation source: Hadal surficial sediment | place: Pacific Ocean | collected 2014-11 | depth...
AGTATCTGGCTTCACATTTCGGCAAATCTTTCTCAAACCATAGCTATCGCTATGATTTTTCATATGATTTACCAAACTGTCTCGCCAGCTACCTGCAAATTCCGCATCCTTGGTGAATTATGCAGGCTAACAGGCCATTCTTGATGGCGTTGCTTGTCGCTAAACACGCAAATACATCATCGCGGAGCGATTCAACAAGGTTTTTCGCTGCTACAGGAATTGTTCGTTGAGGATGCGCTCTTCCAGCGAGTGGTCGGGATCGAACAGCAATTTCAGCACCCTGGATTTGTCCTCGAACACGTCCACGCTCAGAACGTCGCGCATTTCCTCAGCATCGGCGGTCGCGCTGACGGATCGCATTTCTTGATCCAGTACTTCGAATTTGATCCTGGCCGAGCCCGGAAGTATTGCCCCTTTCCAGCGGCGCGGACGGAACGGGCTGATCGGAGTCAGGGCCAGCGCATCCGTACCCAGCGGCAGAATCGGGCCGTGGGCCGAGAGGTTATACGCGGTGCTGCCCGCAGCGGTCGCCACCATCACACCATCGCAAACCAGTTCTTTCACCTTGACCAGGTCGTTCACACGAATTCGAATATGCGCCGCCTGACTGGTTTGGCGCAACAAGGAAACTTCATTGATAGCCAGTGCGGATAACGACTTGCCCGACTTTGTCCGCACCTGCATGCAAAGCGGGTTCAGTTCCACCGGGCTGGCAGCCTCCAGGCGCTCCGGCAGCTTGTCCTCGGCATAGCGGTTCATCAGGAAGCCGACATTGCCAAGCTTCATGCCGTAGACCGGCAAACCTGCCTCGATGAAGCGGTGCAATGTTCGCAGCATGAAGCCATCACCGCCGAGCGCCACGATCACGGTAGCCGTTTCCAGGGCGCATCCACCGTATTTCTTCCGCATGGATTGCGCTGCTTCGCGCGCACTCGCGCTCGGGCCTGCGACAAAATGGATACGCGTCTCACTCATGCTTCGGTTGCACTCAGCAGGTGTCCCAGCGAACGCACAGCCACCGACAGTGTTGCATAGTCCATGCGCGACAGGTTGCGCATATCTTGCATCATGTTGATGACGCGATCGACGTCAAACTGGTTCTTTTCGAGCCACCCTGCCACCGGATCAGTCTGCCCGTCACAACAATCCAGCACCCGGTTCACCAGTTGCCGATGGTGGGAATACAACTCATCCCTGAGGTTGCCGCGCGCTTGCGCATGCCACTGGCCTTCCACAGACAGGGCTTCGATATGCCCGCGGAACCATTTCAGGCCCAGCGATTCGCCCAGTCCGAAAAATACCCTGGCAACATGCTCCACTTCCATGTTCCGGGCCGAGGCGGTGTCCACAATATCCAGCGCCGGAGAAAACAGGCGCAGGGTGGCAATACGGCGGGCAAAGGCTTTCGGGAAACCCCCGTCTATAAACGGCCGTTCAACGGCCAGAACCTGTTCTTTTTCGTCGTCCCCCATGTTGCGGACAATGTTCTTGCGCATCTCCTCCATGCCCGGCTTGAGCCGTTTCAGCATGGCCTCGATGTTCAACTCGTGCCCCGGATGGTTGGCCATCCAACGGGTGACCTGGCGGAGCAGTGTCCACATGATCAACAGTGCATCGGTCTGCAGACCGGCATCGACCTTGTTTTCAAGCGACTCGATCCTGGCCCAGTAACTGCGGGCGTCGAATAATTCGCGGGCAATGGTATAGGCGCGGGCCACCTCCGGCGGCGTTGCACTGGTGTCGTCGCGCATTCGCAGCACGAAGGACACACCCATGCGATTCACCAGGCTGTTGGTGACCTGGGTGGCAATCAGCTCACGTTTCAGGCGGTGGGCGGGCATGAATTCAGAATATTTTTCCCGCAGGGGCTTGGGGAAATACTGCTTCAACTCGCTGGCGAAAAACGGGTCATCGGGAATGTCCGATTCCAGCAACTGGCTGTACAGGCGAATCTTGCTGTACGACAACAATACCGATAACTCGGGCCGCGTCAGCCCCAGTCCCTTGTTGCGGCGTTCCACCAGTTCTTCGTCATCCGGCAGACCTTCCAGTTCGCGGTCCAACTGCCCTTCCTGCTCGAGGACCGAAATAAAGTGCTGCTTGGCGCCGAGTCTTGGTCCGGACAGTTTTTCCATCATGGACAGGGTGCGGGTCTGCAGATAATTGCTGCGCAAAACCAGGCTCGATACCTCGTCCGTCATTTGTGCCAGCAGTGTGTTTCTCGATGCCTGGTCCAACTGGCCGGCGCGCATGACCTGATTGAGCAGTATCTTGATGTTAACCTCGTGATCGGAGCAGTTCACGCCGGCGGAATTATCCACGAAATCGGTATTGATCCGTCCGCCGCATTGCGCGTATTCAACGCGGCCCAATTGGGTCAACCCCAGGTTGCCGCCCTCGCCGATCACCTTGCAGCGCAATTCGTTGCCATTGGCGCGTAACGGGTTATTGGCGAGATCACCGACCTCCGCGTTGCTTTCTTTAGAGGACTTGACATAGGTCCCGATACCGCCGTTCCACAGCAGGTCGGTCTCGGCCTTGAGCAATTCCCTGATCAGTTCGTGGGGTGCAAGTTGCTGCGCTTCGATACCGAGCCAAGCGCGGATCTCCCGGCTGATCGGGATGGTCTTTTCCCGCCTTGAATAGATGCCGCCGCCTTTGGAGATCAGTCCGGAGTCGTAATCCGTCCAGCTTGAACGCGGCAAGGCAAACAGGCGCTTGCGCTCCCTGAACGAGGACTTCGGGTCCGGGTTGGGGTCGAGAAAGATGTGTAAGTGGTTGAACGCAGCCTTGAGCCTGATCTGCCTGGAGAGCAACATGCCGTTGCCAAACACATCGCCTGACATGTCGCCGATACCGACCACGGTGAATACCTGTTTTTGAATATCGGTCCCGAGTTCGCGGAAATGCCACTTGACGCCTTCCCAGGCGCCTTTCGCTGTGATCCCCATGACTTTGTGGTCGTAGCCCACGGAGCCTCCCGATGCGAAGGCGTCGCCGAGCCAGAATCCGCGTTCGAGGGCAATGGCGTTGGCGGTGTCGGAAAATGTCGCGGTACCTTTGTCGGCTGCAACCACCAGGTAGGGGTCATCGCCATCGCGACGGACAACTTGCTCGGGTGGTATGGTCTTGTCTTCATCTATATTATCAGTTATATCTAGTAATCCATTGATATAACTCTTATAACAATAGGTGACCTCTGCCATTATCGCTTCACGGCCACCCTCTTCCGGCAGGTTCTGGACGACAAAACCGCCCTTCGCGCCGACCGGCACGATCATGGTGTTTTTTACGTTTTGCGCTTTCATCAGGCCGAGCACCTCGGTGCGGAAATCTTCCTTGCGGTCCGACCAGCGCAACCCGCCACGCGCCACTTTACCCATGCGCAGGTGAATGCCTTCTACGCGGGGTGAGAAGATCCAGATTTCCCGGAAGGGCCGCGGTTTAGGCAGGTCTGGAACCTGGCTGGAATCCAGCTTGAAACTCATGTACTCGTGCACCAGGCCCTGTTCCGATACCTGGTAAAAATTGGTGCGCAAGGTCGCAAGAATTACGCTGTAGAAGGTATGCAAAATGCGGTCTTCATCAAGGCTGCTGACCGAAACCAGTCCGCGCACAAAGGCCTTGCGAATGGACCCGACCTGTTTTTCACGCGATTTGCCGCGCGCGCCAACCAGGTCATCCAGGTAATCGTTCATGACCTTGTCGTGATTCTCGCCCTCCCCTGTCAACTCGTCAAAATCATGCCGCAGGCGTTTCTGCGCCCGTTCCACCTTGTAATCGGAGGCGTCAACCCTTTTCGGATTGAACAGGGCGTCGAACAATTCCACCAGCAGGTAGGCCAGCAACCGGTGGCGGGACAGGGTTTGCGCCATGTATTCGAGCGAAAAAGGATTACCGGTCTGGAGCAGGTATTTACAATAGGCGCGCAACATCTTGACCTGTCGCCAATGCAGGTGGCAGGCCAGGATCAGGCGGTTGAACCCGTCACTGACCGTAATGCCGCGCAGGGTGTAGGCAAATGCCTCCTGGAAAGAATCGCGCACCGTCTCCAGGTTCAACTCACTGGCCCTGGAATAGATCATGTCAAAATCCTGCACCCAGACGGACTTGCCTTCGTCCATCCGCAGTTCGTAGGGACGTTCACTGACGATATGCAACCCCATGTCCTCAAGCATGGGCAGCACATCCGATAACTGAATCGGATTGTCGAAACGGAACAGCTTGAAGCGGATGATGCCGGTGCCTTTTTTGCGCGGCCGGTACAGGCTCATGCCCAGGTCCTGCGCATCTTTCAAAGCATCGATCTTCTCGACGTCGAAACTGGAAACCCACGGTGATACATCTTCCATGTAGGCGGTTGGAAAAACCTTGCCGATGCGCTCTGATAAGCGCAGCCCACGATCTTCGCCGTGCTTCTGGACCAGGATTTCCGTCAATTCATCGTTCCAGGAGCGGACCGCGTCAACAATTTTCTGTTCCAGCATGCGCACATCGGGTTTGGGTTCCTCGCCTGGCCTGGGACGGATGATGACTTGCAAACGGGCGAGTGCTGAATCCGAAATCTGCAGCACGTAATCAAGCTTTTCGCCTTTCAGGGCGCGTTTGAGGATTTTCTGGATCTTGTTCCGGTTTTCCGTGTTGAACTGGTCCCTGGGAATGTAGACCAGGCAGGAATAGAACCGCGCGAACCGCTCCCGCCGGATAAGCAGGCACACCCGCTGGCGTTCCTGCAGATGCAGGACGGCCGTAGCAATTTCCGTGAGTTCTTCGATCGTGGCCTGGAAAAGATCGTCCCTGGGTAGTGTTTCCAGGATGTGCATCATGGATTTTTGCGCGTGGCTGTTGTCCCGCAGGCCGGATTGATCCAGCACTGCTTTAACCTTGAGCCTGACCAGCGGCGTGTGGGCGGCCCTGCGAAAATAGGCGTTTGAGGTAAACAGGCCGATAAACCGGCGCTCACCGACCGCGCGGCCCTTGGCGTCAAAACGCAGTACGCCGATGTAATCCATGTAGCCCACCCGGTGCACGCTGCTGCGCGAATGTGTCTTGGTGATGATCAGCGGGTTGTCCCGGTTGGTGCGCGCCACCTCGCTGAGCGTGGACAGGGGCCGGCTGCGTATCGTCTTGGTGGTTTCATGCAACAGGCCCAGACCCGACCCTTCCACCAGGTTCAGCGTGGACTGGCCGTTCTCGTCAACCACTTCGTAATCACGTGAACCCAGCAATATGAAATGGTCGTCTTTCATCCACGACAGGAATTCCTGGCACTCCTTCAGCATCGATGCCTCGGTTCCACCGGCCCATTCAGGCAGTTTTTCCACCGCCTCCTCAACGCGCGCGGTCATGGCTTTCCAGTCACGCACCGCAAGGCGCACATCGGCCATCGCGGATTTCATCCTGGATTCGATTCTTGCCCGCACGTCAGGGTCGTTCTGGCGGTCAATCTGCATATGTATAATGGATTCGGGCTCACCCATGCGCTCGGCCGTTGCATGAACGCCTCTCACCCTGCCGCGTTCATCGCGCACGACGTGGATAACCGGGTGCACCATCAGGTGAACGCCCAGATTCATTTCGGCCATCAGCACGTTGGCGGTGTCCACCAGGAAGGGCATGTCGTCGTTCGCTATCTCGATGATGGTGTGCTGGCTTTCCCAGCCGTGTTCCTCGACGGTGGGGTTGAACACGCTGACCAGGGCTTCTTGCGGCGGACGTTTGCGGATGAATTCCAATTGTTCATTGACAATGGCCGCCAGCGTCACGGGGGTCTCGCGGCTCAATTCTTCAACCGGGACGCGCCGGAGAAAGGCCTCTGCGTAATACCCGGCCTGTTTGGCCAGGGTCGCGTTGCTGCGGCCGGCAAGGATAGATTTTACCTGCTCCAGCAGGGCCTGTTTGCTCTTGTCAATGCTGGTTGTCATGGTAGTGCTGGTACCCCTGAGCTTGATTGGGCGCAGGCCTGGTTCAGCGCAGGCCTGTTTCCAGCCGGCTGATCACCAGGCGCTGGATTTCACTGGTACCTTCGTAGATTTCAGTGATCTTGGCGTCGCGAAAATATCGCTCAATCGGCAATTCCTTACTGTAGCCCATGCCGCCGTGAATCTGCACGGCCTGGTGCGCCGTGTACATGGCGGTTTCAGATGCATAGAGCTTGGCCATACTTGCCTTCAATGTATAACGCTCACCGGTTTTCTGGGCCCGCATCTTTGTCCACGCGGCGCTCAATGTCAGCAGCTCGGCCGCTTCCAGCCGGGCGCGCATATCCGCGATCTTGGCCTGGATCATCTGGAATTCCCCGATCGGCCGGCCAAAGGCTTTGCGCTCCTGCACGAAATCTACACAGGCAGCGTATGCGGCGCGGGCAATTCCGATGGCCTGCGAGGCAATACCGATGCGTCCGGCGTCGAGCACCGAAAGCGCAATCTTGAACCCCTGCCCTTCATCCCCGAGGCGGTCCTCGACCGGGCATTTATAGTTCTCGATCTCGATCTCACAGGTCGCGGAAGCCCGGATACCGAGCTTTGGCTCGATCTTGCCGCGAATGTAACCCGGTTTCGAAGTATCAATCAGGAAAGCTGTAATCCCCTTGCTGCGGGCATCGGGATCCGTAACGGCGAACAACATCGTGTAAGCGGCCACCGGTCCGGAAGTTATCCAGGATTTCTTACCATTGATGATGTAGTGGCTGCCGTCATCCGACAGAACCGCGCGGGTGCGCATATTGGCGGCATCGGAACCGGATTGCGACTCGGTCAACGCATAAGCGCCGATTTTTTTGCCGGTCGCGATCGGCACGACGTATTTTTGCTTTTGCGCATCCGTGCCGAACTTGAGGATGCCATTGCAATAAAGCGAGTTGTTCACTGACATGATGGTCCCATGGGCGGCATCCGCAGCGCTTATTTCCATCAGCGCCAGTGAATATCCGATCGCATCCAGCCCGGCGCCGCCATATTCCTCGGGCACCTCAATACCCATCAGGCCCATTGCCCCCATCATGCGGATAGTCTCTACCGGAAATTCGCCGGAGGCGTCGAATTCAGCCGCTATCGGCACAATTTCCGCCTGCGCGAAATCGCGCGCCGCATCCCGGATCATCTGTTGCTCTTCGGTCAGTCGAAAGTCCATCAATAACCTGCTGATTTGGCTCTTTCAGGAAAGCCAAATTATAGAATGTTTACCCCGATACCGCACCGGCTTTGATCGCGAATGGTCTTTCTTATTGACCTGCACTCCACCACTCGCTAGGCTGTATATATCTTTTAATCAAGATGAAAAGATATATGCCTTCCAATATGGATCTTCAATTGGCGTCACAGCATTGCCGGCTGCTGTCAGACAGCACCCGCATCAGGCTCCTGTTGCTGCTGGATCGCGAGGAACTCAGTGTCGCTGAACTTTCTGCCATCACCCGGCTTGCCCAGCCCAGGGTTTCCACCCACCTGGCCAAGCTGAAGGAAGCGGGACTTGTCAACGACCGCCGCCAGGGCGTGTTTGTCTATTACCGCATGGGCAGCCGCATCGAGGATTCCAGCCTCAGCACCATGTGGGAAGTGTTGCGGCTCAATACCGAGGACCCGGTCATCCAGCAGGACCTGGAACGCGTTCCGCAGGTGCTCCAGGCGCGCGACGGCGAAGGCAACTGGGCGGATAGCGTTGCCGGTGACATGGAGCGGCATTATTCGCCGGGCAGGACCTGGGAGGCTACCACCCGCGCACTGGCACACCTGCTGGACCTGGGCGACGTGCTGGACGTCGCTTCCGGGGACGGTGTGCTGGCCGAATTGCTGGCGCCGCATGCAAACAGGATCATGTGCCTGGATATCAGCAAGCGGGTGGTCGAGGCGGGTAAGAAACGACTGAAAGACATGGCGCACGTTGACTTTGAACTGGGTGACATGCACGAGTTGCCCGCAGAAGACGCCTCATTCGATACCGTGCTGTTGATGCACGCGCTGACTTACACCAGCCGCCCTGCCCGGGTGTTCTCCGAGGCGGCCCGCGTATTGCGGCCCGGCGGGCTATTACTGGCGGTGACCCTGAAGCAGCACAAGCATGAAAAAGCGGTGGCGCCGTTCAATCACGTCAACCTTGGCTTCAGCACCGGCAGTCTTGCGAAGCTGTGCAAAAACGCCGGCCTTAAAGTTGCCTGTTGCCAGGTAACCGCGGTAGAAAAGCGCGCACCTAACTTTGCCATCCTGACCTTGCTGGCAGAGAAAAAAGCGGGTTGATCCGGGCGGATTTAGGCCATGTCTTCCACATCCCCATCTCCGGCGGACAGCACGATATTTAACTGGCGTGACCCGGACACCGTTGCCACGCTTGAGTCTCTACTGGAGCGAAGTATCCTGTTGATCGATGGCGCCATGGGCACCATGATCCAGGATCTGGAGTTGGATGAAGACGAATTCCGTGGAACGCGCTTTGCAGACCACCCCCTTCCCCTGCGCGGCAACAATGATTTGCTCAGCCTCAGCCGGCCAGGCGCGATCGAGGAGATCCACCGGAGTTTCCTGGAGGCGGGCGCAGACCTGATCGAGACCAATACCTTCAACTCCACCAGCATTTCCCAGGCTGACTACGGCACCGAGGCCCTGGTTTATGAACTGAATTTCGAAGCGGCAGCCATCGCCCGAAGAGTTGCGGATGAATACACGGCCCAAACGCCGGGTAAACCGCGTTTCGTGATTGGCGCGCTGGGTCCGACCAACCGCACCGCGTCCCTGTCACCGGACGTCAACCGGCCTGATTATCGCAATACCAGCTTTGCAGAACTGCGTGACAGCTACACAGTGGCGGCCGAAGGGCTGGCCGCGGGCGGATCGGACCTGCTGATGGTGGAAACCATTTTTGACACCCTGAACGCAAAGGCGGCATTGTTTGCCATTGAAGATGTGTTCGAAAAGCTGGGCTACCGCCTGCCGGTGATGATTTCCGGCACCATTACCGACGCCAGCGGCCGCACCCTCTCCGGCCAGACGGTGGAAGCATTCTGGAACTCGGTGCGCCATGCAAAACCGTTCTCAATCGGCCTTAATTGCGCGCTGGGCGCCACCGAACTGCGGCCCTGGATTCTGGAACTGTCGAGGATTGCCGATTGCCCGGTCAGCGCCCACCCGAATGCCGGCTTGCCCAACGAACTGGGCGAATACGACGACACGCCGGAACACATGTCCGAAGTGCTGGGCGAATTCGCACGTTCAGGGTTGGTCAACCTGGTGGGTGGCTGCTGCGGCACCACGCCTGCACACACACGCTTGATCGCAGACCGAATCAACGGCGTAAATCCAAGGCAAGCTGTTGAATCCAGTAAGTATTGCTCACTTTCCGGACTGGAACCTTTCACCCTGACACCAGAACTTAACTTCGTAAATATTGGTGAACGGACCAACGTCACCGGTTCGGCCGTTTTCCAGCGCCTCATCCAGGCCGAAGACTACGAGAAAGCGGTGCAGGTCGCCCTTCAGCAGGTCAACAATGGTGCCCAGATTATCGACATCAACATGGACGAGGGCCTGCTGGATAGTCCAGCCGTAATGGTCCGGTTCCTAAACCAGATCGCCTCCGAGCCCGACATTGCACGGGTGCCGGTAATGCTCGATTCATCACGCTGGGATGTGCTCGAAGCCGGCCTCGCCTGCCTGCAGGGTAAAGGCGTGGTCAATTCCATCAGCATGAAAGAGGGCGAGAAGCCATTCATTGAGCAGGCCCGCACCATCATGCGCTACGGTGCGGCAGTCATCGTGATGGCCTTCGATGAGCAGGGCCAGGCCGATACACTGGAAAAGCGAGTTGCTATTTGCGAACGGGCCTGGAAAATCCTCACTGAAACCGTAGGATTCCCCGCCGAGGACATCATCTTCGACCCGAACATTTTTGCCATCGCCACCGGTATGAAGGAACACAACCGTTACGGACTGGATTTCATCGAGGCAACCCGTGAAATCAAGAAACGCTGTCCCGGCGTGCTGATCTCCGGCGGCGTCAGCAACATTTCATTCGCATTTCGTGGCCAGGACCGGGTGCGCGAGGCGATTCACTCGGTATTCCTGTACCACGCCATCCAGGCCGGCATGGATATGGGCATCGTCAACGCGGGCCAACTCGGAGTCTACGACGAACTTGACCCGGAACTGCGTGATGCAGTGGAAGACGTGGTGCTCAACCGGTGCGGGGACGCATCGGATCGCCTGCTTGAAATAGCGCAACGCTTCCAGGGCGGGCTTGAAACTAAAGAAAGCAGTGAAGCATGGCGGGAACTGCCGGTCGAAGAACGGCTGAAGCACGCCCTGGTCAAGGGTATCAACAGCCATGTCGAAGAGGACACAGAAGAAGCCCGGCAGCTTGCCAGCAGGGCGCTGGAGGTAATCGAGGGCCCGTTGATGGATGGCATGAATATCGTCGGCGACCTGTTTGGCGACGGCAAGATGTTCCTGCCGCAAGTGGTCAAAAGCGCGCGCGTAATGAAGCAGGCCGTGGCCGTGCTCGTGCCTTTTATCGAAGAGGAAAAGAAACGCAGCGGCCAGGAGGATGTGCAGCAGATCAAGGTGCTGATGGCCACGGTCAAGGGTGATGTGCACGACATTGGCAAGAACATCGTCGGCGTGGTGCTGCAGTGCAATCACTTCGAGATCATTGACCTGGGCGTAATGGTACCGACCGAGCAAATCCTCGAAACCGCGCGCCGGAAAAACGTCGATATTATCGGCCTGTCCGGCCTGATTACGCCATCGCTGGAGGAAATGCGCGTTGTGGCGGCCGAAATGGAGCGCCAGGGCATGAAGCAGCCTTTGATGATCGGCGGCGCAACCACTTCACCGATGCATACCGCACTGCGCATCGAGCCGAATTACGGCAACGGCGTGGTGTGGGTTAAGGATGCATCCAGGGCTGTGGGCGTGGCGCGCAAGCTGGCGGACCCGGAACAACGGGAAACACTACAGCGCGAAACTGCTGCGGATTACGCCAGCTTGCGTGAACGCCGGGCGCAGGGCAGCCGGCGCCAGCCGCCGGTATCTATCGAGGCGGCCCGGGAAAACCGTTTTCGAACAGCTTGGTCGCACTATGAGCCAACGGAACCGGCCCAGCCCGGCCTGACGGTGTTCGAGGATTACCCACTCGATGAACTGGTGGACTATATCGACTGGACGCCCTTCTTCCAGACCTGGGAACTGTCCGGCCGCTATCCCGGTATTTTTGATCATCCGGACAAGGGTGAAGTGGCGCGCAGCCTGTTCGAAGATGCGCAGGAAATGCTAACAAAGATCATCAGTGAGAAGTGGCTGGAAGCACGTGCCACCGTTGGTGTGTTTCCGGCACAGGCCGATGGAGATGATGTCGTGGTTTATGCCGGTGCGGCGCGAACCGAGGTGGTGGAAAGGCTGGCCTTTCTGCGCCAGCAAAAAGCCAAGGCCACCGGCAAAGCCAATTTCTGCCTGGCGGATTTTATCGCCCCGGCCGGCGCAGGCCCACACGACCACATCGGCCTGTTCGCGGTCACCGCCGGGCTGGGCATTGAAAAGAAAATTGCGGAATTCAAAGCGCAGCATGATGACTATTCCTCGATCCTGCTCAAGGCCCTGGCCGACCGCCTGGCCGAAGCACTGGCCGAACGCATGCACGAGAGGGTGCGCACCGATATCTGGGGTTTTACCGCCGGTGAGTCACTGAGCAAACAGGCCCTGATCAAAGAACAGTACCAGGGTATCCGCCCGGCCCCGGGCTACCCTTCGTGCCCGGACCACAGTGAAAAGAAAAAGCTGTTCGCGCTGCTCGATGCCGAAAACAACTCAAACATGCAGCTCACCGAGGGCTACGCCATGCTCCCGGCGGCCGCCGTCAGCGGCTACTATTTCGCCCACCCCGAAGCCCAGTATTTCGTGCTGGGGAATATTATCGAGGACCAGTTGGTGGATTATTGCAGGCGCAAGGGCATTACCATCGAAGAGGCCAGCAGAAACCTGGTTGCCAACCTGGAGTGAGAATCGCGACTGCTGGTCGCGATACCCTAATTTGACCTACCAACTCAGATCATCCGGCACCTTGAACGCACCTTCCTCCTGATCCTGCCCGTGGCCGCTCAAATCCGGAACATGGTCCGCTGAAATCGTACGGACTTCCTCTACGTGTTCCGGCAGCATGAGGATGTAATTGCCCCTGATAAACACAACACCCAAGGCTCCGGCATTCAACGCCTTCAAACGACTTGCTCATCCCAGCACCCAACCATCCACTCAAAGGTATTGCGCAACCCTTCTTCCAACTCAATTTTCGCCGACCAGCCCAATGCCTTCGCCCGGCTTACATCCAACAACTTTCGCGGTGTACCATCCGGCATGGATGCATCAAAAACCAGCCGCCCGTCAAAACCCACAACCGCCGAAATCAACTCCGCCAACGCCCTGATGCTGATGTCTTGACCTACCCCCACATTGATATGCGAACAGCGCGCCTGCGCCACCGACCAATAAGCATCTTTTGGCACGTCCATCAGGTGCATACAGGCGCAGGCCACGTCATCCACATGCAAGAACTCACGCCGTGGCCGGCCACTGCCCCATACATCGAGGTGCTTGGTGCCATCCAGTTTCGCCTGGTAAGCCTTACGCAACAGTGCCGGCAGTACGTGGCTGGTCTCCAGGTCAAAATTGTCATTGGGCCCATAAAGATTGGTCGGCATAACACTGCGAAAATCCGTGCCATGCTGACGGTTATGAGATTCACATAACTTGATTCCGGCAATTTTTGCAATCGCATAGGGTTCATTGGTCAATTCAAGCGGCCCGGTCAACAGGGCCTCTTCGGACATCGGCTGTGCCGCATCACGCGGATAAATACACGAACTGCCCAGGAACATCAGCCTGGAAACCCCCACTGACTGCGCCGCATGAATTACCGATGATTGAATCCGCAGATTCTCATAGAGAAAATCAGCCGGAAACTCATTATTGGCCTGAATGCCTCCAACCTTCGCTGCAGCCAGGTAAACTTCTTCAATCCTATGGTCCCCTAAATATTCCTCAACAAGTAAAATCCGGCCAAGATCCAACTCAGCCCGGCTACGCGTAAACACCTCAACCTCTTCAGCCCCTTGCAGCCGCCGCAAAATGGCCGACCCCACCATTCCCCGGTGCCCGGCAATAAATATTCTTCTCAAGCTGTCCATATCCGTTTAGGCGTCACGCCTCCACCGCGATGCGCTTGCGCTCAAACACCCCGCCAGTCAAGCCCTGTCCGCATTGACCAACGCCTCCTCATGCGCCAACTGCAAGTCGTTATCTACCATCTCCTCAACCATTTGTTCGAATGAAATTTTCGGTTTCCAACCTAATTCCTTACGCGCCTTGGTCGCGTCCCCCAACAAGGTCTCCACCTCGGCCGGCCGGTAATACTTCGGATCAATCCGCACCAGGATATCCCCCACAACAATCCCCGGATAATCTTTCTGAGCAGTGCACACCCGCGCGTGCTCATGCTCACCCTGCCCTTCCCAGTCCAGGCTCAGGCCCATCTGTTTTGCCGCCGCGTTGACAAAATCCCGCACCGAGTGCTGCACGCCGGTGGCAATCACGTAGTCATCAGGCTCTTGCTGTTGCAACATCAGCCACTGGGCCTCGATAAAGTCCCTCGCATGCCCCCAGTCCCGCCGCGCATCCAGGTTGCCCAGGTACACGCATTGATCATCCAGCCTGTGTGCGATGCGCGCCAGCCCGCGCGTGATCTTGCGCGTCACAAAGGTCTCACCGCGCTTGGGTGACTCGTGGTTAAAGAGAATGCCGTTGCAGGCAAACATGCCGTAAGACTCACGGTAGTTGATCGTGATCCAGTAGGCATAAACCTTGGCAGCGCCATAGGGCGAGCGTGGATAAAATGGTGTGGTCTCAGTCTGCGGCGTCTCGCACACCCGGCCGAACATTTCCGAGGTCGATGCCTGGTAAAAACGGGTTTTCTTTTCCATGCCAAGGTTACGGATGCATTCGAGGATGCGCAGCGTACCCACCGCATCGGATTCGGCCGTATATTCCGGTTCCTCGAAGGACACCGCAACGTGGCTTTGTGCCGCCAGGTTATAAATCTCATCGGGCTGAACGGCCTGTATGGTGCGCTGCAGACTGGATGAATCCGTCATGTCGCCGTAGTGCAGGTGCAGGTGCGTATCTACGCTGTGAGGGTCTTCATACAGATGATCAATACGCTGGGTGTTAATTGACGATGCGCGCCGTTTGATGCCGTGAACATCATAGCCCTTGTCGAGAAGGAACTCGGCGAGGTAGGCGCCGTCCTGACCGGTGATGCCGGTGATGAGTGCTTTCTTGAGCATCAACGTATTATCTCCTGTTGCAGGGCAGCCAGAGTGAACTGCAGCTTCTATTTTCGCCCATTTGCATCTGCAATTCAGACCTGGTAGTAATCACGATACCAGTCCACGAAGCGTTCAATACCAATATCGAGCGTCGTGGACGGTGTATAGCCAAAGTCTTTTTCCAACGCCGTGCAATCGGCCCAGGTGTCTAACATGTCACCCGGTTGTAGTGGCAATTTCTGTTTTGTCGCCTTCTTCCCCACCCGGTGTTCTATGGCTACTACCATATCCCTTAACGTGTCGGGCTTACCCTTGCCAATGTTATACAGTCGATAAGGCGCCACACTTGAATCGGCAACAGGCGCCTGACTATTCCAGGATGAATCTGCCCTGGCTTTCGCCCCGGTTATTGCCACAACACCATCAACGATGTCATCGATGTAGGTGATATCTCTCAAGTGGTGACCAAAATTGAAAAGCTTTATCGGTTCACCCGCCAGTATGGCTTTTGTAAACAGAAAATAAGCCATATCCGGACGACCTCATGGTCCGTACACGGTGAAGAAGCGCAGGCCGGTGCAAGGCAGCCCATAAAGCTGTGCGTAACTGTGCGCCATGAGTTCACCCGCTTTCTTGGTGGCGGCATATAACGACGTCGGATGATCCACATTATCCTGCTCTGAAAACGGCAGCCTGGTATTCGCTCCGTAGACCGAACTGGAGGAGGCGAAGACCAGGTGTTCTACACTCGATTGCCTGCAGCCTTCCAGGATATTGCCAAATCCGACCAGGTTGGACTCAACATAGGCGCCCGGGTTTTCCATTGAATAGCGCACACCGGCCTGGGCGGCGAGGTTTACCACTGCATCGAAGCGATGATCTGCAAACAGTTGCAGCATCGCTGCGCTGTCAGCGAGGTCCAGCTTGAAGAAGTTGAAGCGGGTTGCATTCTTCAATCGCCGCAAGCGCGCTTGTTTCAATGAACCTTCGTAATAGTCGTTAAGGTTATCTATGCCAATAACTACATCGCCACGGGCGATGAGACGCACAGCGAGTTCGTTGCCAATGAACCCGGCAACCCCTGTTACGAGAATTTTCAAGTCAGATATCGCACGGCGCATCATGCCGGGGAAATACGACCCAGCAGCTTTGATGCGTGATCGTGTTCGGGTTGTAGCGCAAGGCATTTACGCAGGGCATAAGCTGCTGCTTCATCACTACCGAGGTCTCCCTGGAATTTCCCGATTAAATACCAGGCTTGTGCATGACCCTGGTTTTTTTGAATGAATTTTTCGAGCGTTTGCAATGCGGAGTGAGGTACTCCGACAGTGCCCAGGATCATGGCGCACTGACAGATGATCTGGGGGTTGTCCGGGGCCTCGCGCGCTGCTTTCATTGCCTGCTTCTTAGCCCGATCAAAATGAGTCAGTTTTTGGTTGATGAGCGCAGCGGTAAACAGCATTCCGGCGTGGGTAGGGTTGTGGGTCAAAGCCAGGTCCATTGATTTGCCGGCTTCTTCAAGATTGCCTGATTGTTGGTGGATCAGGGCTTTCAGGGTGAGTACGTCGGCATGATCGCCCTTTTGCGTCAACAGGGCGTCGCATATCTGTAAAGCTTCAGGATAGGCTTTGTGTTTGAAAAGTTGGCGGGCTTTGACCAGTGTTTCTTTTTGACTGTGCATTTATCTGTTCACAATTCGTGAGGGCGTTGCGTGTCGCTGAACACGCAAATACATCATCGCGGAGCGATTCAACAACTTTTTTGCTCCCACAAATGAATCAAGCCCCGCTGGTGAGTAGCTGGCGGAAGTAGTCGATGGTGGCGTCGAGTCCTGTTTCCAGCGGGATGGTGGGTTCCCAGCCGAGGACTTCTTTTGCGTGTCTAATGTCGGGTTGGCGCTGGGTCGGGTCGTCGCTGGGCAAAGGTTTTTCGACCAGCTCTGATGACGATCCAACCTTTGCCAGAACCTTCTCCGCCAGTTCCAGGATGGTAAATTCGACCGGGTTGCCGAGATTGATCGGGCCGGTGATTTTTTTTGGCGAGTTCATTAGCCGGACCAGGCCGTCCACCAGGTCGTCGACGTAGCAGAATGAGCGGGTCTGGCTGCCGTCACCGTAGATGGTGAGGTCTTCTCCGTTAAGCGCCTGCACAATGAAATTGGAAACCACCCTGCCGTCATCTGGCAGCATTCTGGGGCCATAGGTGTTAAAAATTCTTGCCACCTTGATAGGCATGTCGTGTTGGCGCAGGTAATCGAAAAACAAGGTTTCGGCGCAACGTTTGCCCTCGTCGTAGCACGAGCGCACACCGATCGGGTTTACGTTGCCCCAATAGGATTCGGGCTGCGGATGCAGTTCCGGATCACCGTACACCTCGCTGGTCGAGGCTTGCAATATCGTGGCGCCGGTACGCTTGGCCAGACCAAGCATGTTGATGGCGCCGTGTACCGATGTCTTGGTGGTCTGTACCGGGTCACGTTGGTAATGGACCGGCGATGCCGGGCAGGCCAGGTTGTATATCTGATCTACTTCCACATAGAGGGGGAAGGTGACGTCGTGGCGCAATAATTCGAAATTGGGGTGGTCCAGCAGATGCCTTATGTTGCGGCGGGTCGAGGTGTAGAAGTTGTCTACGCAGATCACGTCGTGATTTTCTGCCAGCAGGCGTTCACACAGGTGCGAGCCGAGGAAGCCTGCGCCGCCGGTGATCAGGATTCTGCTGGTCATGGTCTGCCTATCGAGTAGTAGGTGAAGCCACGGTTGCGCACCACTTCGGGCGACCAGATATTGCGGCCATCCACCAGCACGCTTTGGTTCATTTCGTTCAGCAGGCGGTCAAAATCCGGGGCCCAGTATTGGCGCCACTCGGTGACCAGCACCAGGGCATCCACATCCTCGGTTGCCTCGTAGGGGTCGTCGAAGAAAACGATGTTTTCTTCATCGGGGTACAGCAACTCAGTCTCGTCCATGGCCTTGGGGTCGTGAGCATGCACGCGCGCGCCTTCTTCGAGCAGGGCTTCGATCAGCGTGCGGCTGGGCGCATCGCGTATATCGTCGGTATTGGGTTTGAAAGCCAGGCCCCATATAGCGATAGTCTTACCCTCCAGGTTTCCGCCGAAATGGCTGTCGAGTCTTTCGAACAGCTTGGCTTTTTGCCGGTTGTTAACCGCTTCAACTGCATTGAGGATCTGGGCGTTGTAACCGTAGTCCTCAGCGGTATGGGCCAGCGCCCGCACATCCTTTGGAAAGCAGGATCCACCATAGCCCGCGCCGGGGTAAATAAATGAGTAACCAATGCGCGGGTCGGAACCGATACCCAGGCGTACCTTTTCGATATCCGCGCCAACCCGGTCGGCGATGTTGGACAACTCGTTCATAAAACTGATCTTGGTGGCCAGCATGGCATTGGCCGCGTACTTGGTCAGTTCCGAGGAATGGATGTCCATGCACATCAGTTTTTCGTGGTTGCGGTTGAAGGGTGCATAAAGCTCGCGCAACAGCGTTTCAGAGGCCTCGTCCTCAACGCCGGCGATGATGCGATCGGGCTTCATAAAGTCGGCAATGGCAGCGCCTTGTGCGAGGAACTCCGGGTTGGAAGCAACGCTGAACACAATATCAGCACCGCGTTCGTCCAGTTCATTTTGTATCGTATAACGCACCCGGTCACAGGTCCCGACCGGCACCGTGGATTTGACCACGATCAGCAATTCTTGTTCCAGAACCCGCCCCACGGAAGCGGCCACGGCCAGCACATGACTCAAATCCGCTGAACCGTCTTCTTGCGGGGGTGTGCCCACTGCAATCATCAGCACCTCGGCATGGTCCACCGCTTCTTCTATCGAAATGCTGAACTCCAGGCGGCCCTGCTGGGCGTTTTCCCACAGCATTTCTTCAAGTCCGGGTTCATAAATCGGCGATTCGCCGATACGTAGTTTTTCGATACGCTCGTCATCGATATCCATGCACAACACATGGTGACCAACCTCGGAAAATCCGGCGCCGCTCACAAGCCCAACATAACCACTGCCAATGATGGATACACGCATTAAATTCGGAGCCTACATTAAATATTGAATGTTTATTCTACTGGAATGAGAGGAAGCGAGTCACGCTAAGTACACGCACATCGCGGCGGCAACGCCATTACTGCGGCCGCCAAAAACAAAATACCCCGACATAGGGGCATATTGTTTTTTTACCCGGTAAACAGTATCAATTGGCGCTTTCGATACCCAGCAGTTCAATCTCGAATGTGAGGGTTGAGTTCGGTGGGATCGAGCCACCGCCCCCGGTGCCATACGCGAGATCAGGCTTGATGTAGAAAATAAACTTGCTGCCCACCGGCATCAGTTGCACGCCCTCGGTCCAGCCCGCGATGACCCGGTCCAGCGCAAATGAGATTGGCTGCTTACGCTTGTAGGAACTGTCAAACTCCGTGCCGTCCAGCAGCGTGCCGCGATAGTGGACTTCGACCGTATCCGTTGCGGCCGGTTTCGCTCCATTACCCATTGTCAGCACTTTGTACTGCAAACCCGAGGCGGTGACCTGTACACCCTGTTCACCGGTGTTACCGGCCAGGAAGGCTGCACCCTCCAGACGGTTGGATTCACTCAAGGCTTTGGCTTCAGTCTGTGCGACGGCGCGGCGCTCGGCAACAAAGTTTTCGCGAATGGCCTGGGCTTTCTGGGTGGTCAACATTGGAATGCCGCCTTCGTAGGTGGTGCGTAAAGCATCAAACAGTGCATCGAGATTGACTACGGTGCCCTCTTTGCGCAGGGAAGTTCCGATGTCCATGCCAATGATGTAACCGAGTTTCTGCTGTTCGGTTTCCAGTTCCGAGGCCATGGCGCCGCCGAACAGAAACATCACGGCTATCATCGTGCCAAACCATAACTGTGAATTCATCTGTGAATCGCTCCTTTTTCAACAAGGGCCGAATTGTCCTCGCATCGGACACTTCTGGCAACAGCAATCTCCGACAATGCGTATACCAAAGGGTTCGCAATAATGGATGCAGGAGTGATGACCACATCGCGAATCGCCGGAAAGATGGGATTTACCTTAGCCTGCATATTTCACCAAGGATCCGGAGTTTGCGCCGTAGCTGGCGAAACAGTTTGGTAAATTGTTCGAAGAATCATAGCGATAGATATGGGTTGAGAAGAATTTTCCGAAATGTGAAGCCAGATGCCGTGCAAAACCGGATAGGACAAACTGTAAATAAGGAAATTGCTCAATTGTCCTGTAATGCCGTGCATTAAAACGATAACTGCCATCTTGCTGTCCGCCTTGGTGAAATATGCAGGTTAGCCCATTCGCGATGCGGTCATCGCTC
>SMUY01061551.1_pt1 | contig 19625 bp, 18 predicted proteins | sample 2456441 | NCBI WGS metagenome assembly SMUY01 (sample SAMN11095931, study PRJNA526329) | marine sediment metagenome | biome: Marine sediment; feature: Surficial sediment; material: Deep marine sediment; isolation source: Hadal surficial sediment | place: Pacific Ocean | collected 2014-11 | depth...
AGGGTTGCTAAGTTGCAATTCAAATTCCAAAGCAGAGAAGGAAATCGAAAAAATTTCTGTAGATGTGGAATTGATCCGATTTGATAAGATCTTCGGAAATGCAACGATCGAAGACCTGCCAAATCTCAAAAGAGAATTTCCGCTTTTTTTTCCGAAGCGATTTGCCGATAGCATTTGGGAGAAACGCGTTACTGATACCCTTCAACAACAATTGAACGAAGCGGTTTTGGAAGTCTTTCCTTCCGAGGAAAAATTAGAAGAAGAATTGTTGTCTCTATTTCAACATATAAAGTATTATTTCCCCGATTTTAAGGTACCCAAAGTATATACTGCTACATCGGATGTAGATTATAAAAATAAAGTACTGGTGGCTGATAGTATTCTCATCCTCGAATTGGATACCTATTTGGGGAGTGACCACACGTTTTACGAGGGTATTTCAAAATACATCACCAAAAACATGAAACCTTCTATGGTGGTTACGGATGTGGCAACGGCCTATTCCAAAACCTATATTGAAGTCCCTATACAGCGTACGTTATTGGCACAGATGATCTACTTCGGAAAAGAACTCTATTTAAAGGAGCTATGGCTACCTCATGCGACCGATGCGGAAAAAATAGGATATACTGAGGCCGAATGGCTGTGGGTGGAAGAAAATGAAGAGTATATTTGGCGCTATTTGATCGAGAACGAATTGCTTTACAGCACAGATGCCAGATTGCCGGGGCGATTTATAAATCCGGCACCCTTTTCAAAATTCAATTTGGAGATCGATAACGAATCTCCGGGGATGATCGGCCGCTATGTAGGATGGCAAATTGTAAGCGCCTATATGAAAAACAACGACGTGAACCTTGTACAATTAATGAGACAACAACCGGAAGACTTATTTAAGAATTCAAAATACAAACCGAAAAAATGAGCGCATATACTTCAGAAATAAAAATAAATGTAGTCATGGATGAAAATAAGATCCCTGAAGAACTGCATTGGTCAGCTTCGGATAGTGGTATAAAGGATCAGGCATCGAAGGCGGTGTTATTATCTGTTTGGGATCATAAAGCCAAGGAAGCCTTACGTATCGATTTGTGGACCAAGGATATGCCATTGGATGAAATGAAGGTTTTCTTTCATCAAACGCTTACAGCTATGGCCGAAACTTTTCAGCGAGCCACCAATGACGAGAAAATGAGTGCTACCATGCGGGATTTCTGTGATTATTTTGCTGAAAAATTGGAGCTCAACTATAAAAAGTGAAACTCATTTTTGTATATAATGCCAATTCGGGTGTTCTCGATAAGATCATTGATGGTGCACATAAAATTGTGAGTCCGTCGACCTACGATTGCAATTTATGCGCGGTCACATTTGGAAAATTTACCGAGGACGGGCTTTGGAAGGATTTCCGTGAAAATACAGCTGTAACGATGGAATTTCTATATAAAGATAAATTCCTTCAAAATTATGATACCAAGAACCTACAACCCTTGTCATTCCCGGCCATCTTATTGAAGACTGCAACGAATTTGAAACTGTTTATTTCTTCTGAAATACTAAACGAAATGACCTCTTCGGAAGAGTTGATCAAAGCAATTAAGAAGTGCTTAACTCCTTATTAATAGTATCGATATATTCAAGTACTTCGTCACGACCCAGGCTTTTACCAGATGAGGTTATAAAATACAGAGGCATTTCGTCCCAGGTTTCCAGCATTTTTTGTTGATAAGCTTCAATATTTCGTGTAATGGCGTTGGGTTTCAATTTATCGGCCTTAGTGAAAATAATCGAAAATGGTATTTGATTCTCACCCATCCATCGCATAAAATCCAGATCCATATTCTGGGGTTCGTGCCGGCAATCTATCAATACAAATGCCGATACCAATTGCTCTCTTTTTGCAAAATATTGAGTAATAAACTTTTGAAAGACCTTTTTAGCGCTTTTAGAGACCCTTGCGTAACCATAGCCCGGCAGATCTACAAGGTACCAGTTATCGTTAATTATAAAATGATTGATAAGCTGAGTCTTCCCGGGACGTCCCGAGGTTTTTGCAAGGTTTTTACGCTGCATTAGCATATTGATCAGCGACGATTTGCCTACGTTACTACGACCGATAAAAGCGTATTCAGGCAATTTATTGCCAGGGCATTTGGCAACATCGCTATTGCTAATCACAAATTCAGCCGATGTGATCTTCATTGGTAGAAATTAGAAGTTGCGTTGCTGCAACCAGGCATATAATAAATCATTAAAAGTATCGGGATGTTCCATCATTGCTGCATGCCCACACTTGTCAATCCAATACAGGTTGGAATCGGGTAGTTTATCGTTAAACTCTTCGGCTACTTCGGGTGGGGTCACGGTATCGTTTTTACCCCAGATAATACAGGTTGGGGTATGCATCCCGGGTAGATCCTTACCCATATTATGACGAATGGCACTTTTGGCAATTGATAAAGTACGTATCAATTTGTTACGGTCATTAACACTTGCGTAAACCTCGTCTACAATTTCCTTGGTTGCGACTATGGGATCGTAAAATACGTTTTCGGCTTTTTCTCTAATATAATCGTAATCACCTCGTTTGGGGTAGGTTTCACCCATAGCGCTTTCGTACAATCCAGAACTACCTGTGATGACCAATGCTTTCACTCGTTCAGGGAAAAGTTTAGTAACCAACAGACCAATATGACCACCCAATGAATTTCCGAGTAGAATAACATTCTTATATTTCTTGTGCTCGATAAATTTAGCAACATAAACAGCAATATTTTTGACATTAGTTTTTAAAATTGGCATGCTGTAAATGGGCAGTTCCGGGATGATGATCTTATAGCCTTTATCCGGGAAAAAATTTATGACGCCATTGAAATTACTCAGGCCTCCCATAAGTCCGTGCATTATAACTATGGGTATTCCTTCACCAATTTCTAAATATGAAAAATTGCCTTCTTTCTTGAGAGGATGCGTCATTTGGGTTAGCGAGATTTTCCAAACAAAAGTACATAAATTTAAATGAACCCGGGAGGGCCATCCGGTAGGCGAAAATTAGTGTATTCTATGCAATGTAATTCGTTGCGCATCAGTACTGATAATTGAATTTAAGCCCGACCTGGCGGAAAGGAGCGCAAAACTTATCAACAAAGTGGTAAAATGTGGTAAAATGTGGTAAAACTTATTTATATTTGATTCAATTAATCAACAATATATCATAACCAAAGTGCTTAATTTAATAGGGACATACGACTGTAAAGCCGATGTGAAAGGACGGGTAATGATCCCTGCCGACTTGAAAAAGCAGCTGGCTGCTGTTTCGGCTTCCGGGTTCGTGATCAAGCGCGCTGTATTTCAGCCGTGTTTGGAGTTGTACCCTATGGCAGAGTGGCAAAAGTTGATGGAAAAGGTGAGTGCGCTCAATCGCTTCAGTAGAAAAAATAACGATTTCATTCGTCGGTTTACTGCTGGGGTTCGAACTGTGGAAATGGATTCGACCGGAAGACTGAACATTCCGAAAGATCTGATGTCGTTTGCGGGAATTGGTAAGGAATTGGTAGTGACTTCGGCGATCAATATTGTTGAGATCTGGGACAAACAAAAATACGAACAGGCCATAGACCATGCAGCCAGTGACTTTGCAGATTTGGCTGAAGAAGTAATGGGGGATGCTAGTGACACAAATGGAATATCATAAACCAGTCTTGTTGACTGAGACGGTGGAAGGGTTAAACATCCAACCCAATGGGGTATATGTGGATGTTACTTTTGGCGGAGGCGGGCATGCCAAAGAAATACTAAAACGTCTTGGTGCCGAAGGAAAGCTCATCGCTTTCGATCAAGACAAGGACGCTCTTGAAAATGCTATCGATGATCCACGCTTTTTGCTCATCAATGAAAATTTTAGAAACCTCAAACGCTTTCTACGCTTTTACGGACATAAAGAAGTGGATGGAATTTTAGGCGATTTTGGGGTCTCTTCTCATCAATTTGATTCCCCAGAGCGTGGATTTTCTACACGATTTGAAGCCGATCTGGATATGCGAATGAATCGGGATAGTGCTTTATCCGCCTACGAGGTGATCAATGTTTATGCTGAAAGTGACCTTCGAAAAATATTGTTTAGATATGGTGAGTTGAAAGCCGCTGCAGGAATGGCCCGGGTCATTGTGGAGGTGAGAGCGCAAAACCCCATTACTTCAAGTGATCAATTGAAAAAAACATTGGGTCGATTTCTTCCGAAGCATAAAGAGAACAAGATACTTGCACAGATCTATCAGGCCATCCGTATAGAGGTAAATCAGGAATTAGAAGCCTTAAAAGAATTTTTATTGCAAACTCAGGAAGTGCTGAAACCCGGTGGCAGACTGAGTTTAATTTCCTATCACTCCCTGGAAGACAGATTGGTAAAGCGCTTTATGCGAAGTGGTCTGTTCGAAGGTGAACCCGAAAAAGATGTCTTTGGAAGAGTGGAAGTGCCTTTTAAACTCATCGGGAAATTTGTGATCCCTTCGGAAGAAGAAATAGAAGCGAATAACAGGGCCCGTAGCGCAAAGCTACGTGTTGCCGAAAAACTATAACGACTGGCCGGCTACAGTGTTTCATTCAAGGATGGATGTAGGGGCTTGATCGGTAATTCAGAATGAATAAAAACTTTTACAATATTATCAAGGGAAGATTTTTGGTAAGTGATGATGCTTTTAAAAACTGGCGTTTCATCATATTTCTTTCGGCGCTTGCTTTGGTAATGATAGGAAGTTCGCATAGCGCCGATAAAAAAGTTCATGAGATCGCACGATTGAGTGACGATGTAAAGGAACTGAAAAGCGAATATGTGGATGTACGAATGCAACTCATGCAGACGAAGATGGAAAGTAGAATTATTAAAGCGATGAAAGACAGGGGGCTGTTTCCTTCAGTAACTCCACCGCAAAAAATTATCATCAACACTAATCAGTAGCGTGCCAACAGAAAACAAGAACATATTAAACCGTTTCTACTTTATCACCGGAGGTATGTTCATTTTCGCGGGCTTAATTGCGTTTAAACTTGTTAGTATTCAATTTGTTGAAGGTGATAAATACCGTGATCTCGCCGAGAAGAATACAACCAAGAATTTTACGATTGAGGCCAATCGAGGCAATGTTTATGCAGATGATGGGAGTTTATTGGCCACGTCGGTACCAAAATATGATATTAGGTTTGATGCCGTGACGGTCTCTGCTAAAAATTTCAAGGAGCATATGGTGCCTCTTTCCGTTGAGCTGGGTAAAATGTTCGGAAAAAGACCTTCTTACTATCAAAATTTATTCAGAAAGGCACGTGCTAATAAGAATCGGTATTTACCGGTGGCCCAAGGTCTGGGTTATTCAGATTACATGAAGGTAAAAAGTATGCCTTTGTTCAATAAAGGTCCTTACAAAGGAGGGATCATAGTATTACAGCGAACGGTTCGCGAACATCCTTTAGGGAAAATAGGTGAACGATTGGTGGGAAATCAAAAAAGAAATTCGCCCGGGGTCTATGAAGTCGGATTCGAAGGTGCATTTGATAAATACCTGAAAGGAAAAGTAGGAAAAAGACTGAAACAAAAGATAGCCAAAGGTCAATGGAAGCCGGTGTACGATGAGAACGAAGTCGAACCTCAAGACGGATATGATATTATTTCCACTATCAATGTGAACATTCAAGACATAGCTCATCATGCCTTACTCAAGCAATTAGAGCATTACGAAGCGGACCACGGTTGTGTGATAGTGATGGAGGTTGAAACAGGTGAGATTAAAGCGGTGGCCAATTTGGGACGTACTTCCGAAGGTAAGTATTACGAAAAATTGAATTATGCTGTTGGTGAAAGTCACGAACCCGGTTCTACATTTAAAGTGATGGCGATGATGGTGGCTTTGGAAGATAAGATGATCGATACAGCAACTGTAATAGATACCAAACAAGGGTCTAAACGATTTTATGGCAGAAACATCCATGATTCCAAGAACGGTGGCTTCGGAAAAATTTCGGCTGCAAAAACATTGGAAGTGTCCTCTAATATTGGTTTAGCAACGATAATTGATGAGAACTACTCAAAAGACCCTCAAAAGTTCATCGATAGACTTAAAGGATGGCGCCTCCATGAACGATTAGGTATCCCAATAATAGGAGAAGGAAGTCCTGTGATTCCCGAACCCGGCGATGAAATATGGAGTCGAAATGCTCTCCCATCCATGGCTTATGGATATAATCTACAACTAACACCGCTTCAAACACTCACTTTCTATAATGCCATTGCGAATGACGGAGTAATGGTAAAGCCGCGATTTATCAGTGAAATCAGGGTGATGAATAAGGAGGTGGAAACTTTTAATACTGAAGTGTTGAATGAAAAGATATGTTCAGACAAAACGCTTAGCGAAATTCGTGATATTCTTAAAAATATTGTACTCCGGGGAACAGGGTCGAAGCTCTATTCTGAATATTTCTCAATGGCCGGAAAAACCGGAACGGCAAGAACTGAATACGCGGCACCGGATTGGGCAGATAATAAAAGATACATTTCATCCTTTGTCGGTTATTTCCCTGCTGAAGATCCTAAATATTCCTGCATCGTCGTGATTCACAAACCCAGTACCAAAAAAGGATACTATGGCGCCGATGTAACAGGGCCTGTCTTTAAACGTATAGCCCAAAAGATCTTTACAGATAGCCCACTCATTGATACGGTGGAAGATATCAACGCCAATGATGCCATGCTGGCACGGGATTATGAAAATTATTACACAAAAGCACAAACCAGTTACACCCGGGTTCCCGATGTCATAGGAATGGCAGGGATGGACGCTGTCTCATTATTGGAAAATTCCGGATTAAAAGTAAAGCTAATTGGCAACGGGACTGTGGCGACACAATCGATTTATAAAGGGGAAACATTTAAAAACGGACAACATATTACGCTCAGTTTAAAATGATGATGCTCAAAGACATACTCTATAAAGTAACCCTCGAAAAAGTTGTGGGAAGTACCGGAGTGCACTTTACAGACATACATTTTGATTCCAGAAAAATAGGGTTGAATGATGTCTTTATTGCCATTCTCGGAACCGTTTCAGACGGGCATGACTTTATTAAAATGGCTTGTGATAATGGGGCTATCGCAATTATTTGTGAGGAGCTACCACATGATTTTGTCAATGGTATCACCTATGTACAGGTAGAAGATAGTAAACGGGCCTTGGCTTTGATGGCAGCGAATTTTTATGAGAATCCTTCGGAAAATCTAAAATTGATCGGGGTTACGGGCACTAATGGAAAGACTACCATTTCCTCACTTCTATATCGTCTTCTTAAAAAGGCGGGTTACGAAGTAGGATTGTTATCCACTGTAGGGATCAAGGTGGGAGCTAAAGAATATAGTACCGGTCACACAACACCGGACAGCTTGACTATAAACAGATATCTACGGCAAATGGTGGATGCCGGTGTGGAGTTTTGCTTTATGGAGTTGAGCTCTCATGGGATCCATCAAAGACGTACGGAAGGCCTCCGGTTTATCGGTGGAATTTTCACCAATCTCTCCCATGATCATTTAGATTATCACAAAGACTTTAAGAAGTATCGAGATGTGAAGAAGACGTTTTTCGATCACCTTTCAAATACTGCCTTTGCACTTGTAAATATAGATGATAAGAACGGCTTGGTCATGTTACAGAATACTTCAGCGAAAAAATATACTTATGCATTAAAAACTCATGCCGATTATAAAGCACAGATTCTCGAAAATCGATTTAGTGGTTTACTTCTGAAAATCAACAACAACGAATTATGGGTAAAACTCGTGGGTGCATTCAACGCTTACAATTTATTGGCCATTTATGCCACAGCCGATTTACTCGGGCTGGAATCGATGGAAGTACTTCAGTTAATGAGCACATTAGAAAGTGTAGATGGCCGTTTTCAGTGCATTATTTCTTCTACGAATATTACGGCCATAGTAGATTACGCACACACACCGGATGCGTTAAAAAATGTGTTGGAGACCATCAACGCTATCCGCACGGGAAATGAAGATCTCATTACCGTAGTGGGCTGTGGTGGAGATCGTGACGTAACTAAGAGGCCGAAGATGGGAAGTATAGCCGCACAACTCAGCAGCAAGGTGATCTTTACCAGTGACAACCCACGCACAGAAGATCCCGAAACTATCATCGAACAAATCGAAGCTGGCGTTCCCGCAGAGCACTATAATAAGATACTCTCGATCAGTGATAGAAAACAAGCCATCAAAACTGCCTGCCTAATGGCCGATGATGGTGATATTATTTTGGTAGCAGGGAAAGGTCATGAAACGTATCAGGAGATAAATGGAGAGCGAAAAGACTTCGATGATTTTAAAATTGTGAATCAATTATTAACCGCCCTAAATAAATAACTATGCTGTACTATTTGTTTGAATATTTGGAAAAAACATACGACTTGCCCGGGGCGGGGCTCTTTCAGTTTATCACATTCAGGGCTGCAATGGCAACTATATTGTCGCTTATCATTGCCACCGTTTATGGAAAGAAGATCATTAGTTTTTTACGGCGTAAACAAATGGGCGAATCCATACGCGACCTTGGTTTGGAGGGTCAAAATGAAAAGGTCGGAACTCCTACTATGGGAGGGGTCATTATTATATTGGCCACCATAATTCCGGTGTTGTTGTTCGCGAAGTTGGAAAATATATACGTAGTGATGCTCCTGGTCACAACACTTTGGATGGGAACCATTGGTTTTATTGACGATTACCTTAAAAAATTTAAAAAGGACAAGGCCGGATTACCCGGAAAATTCAAGATCATAGGACAGGTTGGACTTGGAATAATTGTGGGCGCTACCATGTTCTTTCACCCCGGAATTACTGTGAGAACTGAAATAATGGATAAGGAAAACGGACAAGATTTGATCACCGAAAAATCGGACAGAGAATTTAATCCTGAAGAAAAGACGCTTCTCACGACTATGCCATTCGTAAGTGGGAATGAGATCAATTATGAGAAACTGATCACTTGGGCGGGTGAGGATTATAAAAAATACGCGTGGATCATTTTTATTCCCATAGTGATTTTTATTATCACAGCGGTGTCGAATGGAGCGAATCTCACAGATGGGATCGATGGTCTGGCCGCAGGAACATCGGCAATAATAGGGATAACCCTGGCAATTTTTGCCTGGTTCTCCGGGAATGTGATATTCTCAGACTATCTCAATATCATGTACATACCCAATATAGGAGAGTTGACCATTTTCATCATGGCTTTTGTGGGGGCACTCATAGGTTTTCTTTGGTACAATGCCTATCCGGCACAGGTGTTCATGGGGGATACCGGAAGTTTGACCATTGGTGGAGTTATTGCGGTGATAGCCATCGCAATAAGAAAAGAATGGCTCATTCCTATACTCTGCGGAATATTTTTGATGGAAAATCTATCGGTTGTAATGCAGGTGAGTTGGTTTAAGTATACCAAAAAGAAATTAGGCGTAGGTAAACGCATTTTCAAAATGTCACCCTTGCATCATCATTATCAGTTAAAAGGATATCACGAAAGTAAGATCGTCACTCGGTTTTGGATCATAGGAATTGTTTTGGCGGTTATTACCATAGTGACTTTAAAGATTCGATAATAATGAAAAGGTTAGTCGTATTAGGAGGAGGTGAAAGTGGGGTAGGTACGGCTCTATTAGGGAAAAAGAAGGGATTTGAAGTCTTCGTATCAGACTACGCCAATATAAAGGATACATACAAACAAGTTCTTATACATAATGAGATAGATTGGGAAGAAGGAGGTCATACCGAAAAGGAAATACTTTCGGCGGACATCGTAATGAAAAGTCCGGGAATTCCGGATACAGCTCCCATTGTTCTGAAGTTGAGGAAAAGTGGTGTCGAGGTTATTTCTGAAATAGAGTTTGCTTTCAATTACACAAAAGCATCCATCATCGGAATCACCGGAAGCAATGGGAAAACCACAACAGCAACCCTCGTGAACAAATTGTTGGAAGACGGTGGATTCAAGGTGGCCCTGGGAGGAAACATTGGAAATAGTTTCGCGGTGCAAGTTTCAGAAGGGAGTTATGAATATTACGTGTTGGAGCTAAGTAGTTTTCAACTGGATGGTATCGAAAAATTTACCCCTCATATAGCGGTATTGACCAATTTAAGTCCGGATCATTTGGATAGATATGATGACAAGTATGGAAATTATATCGCTTCAAAATTCAGGATAACAATGAATCAAACAGCAGATGATTATTTCATCTACGATGGTGATGATGAAGAAATTTCAACATGGCTTAAAAATAATACGATCGAAGCTCAAAAATTGCCTTTTTCGCTTTTTAGGGAAGTAGAAGAAGGCGCCTGCATAAAAAACAAAAAAATAGTAATAAATATTAAAAACAAACAATTCACCATGCCAGTCAAAACACTAGGATTACAGGGACAACACAATGTCAAAAACGCCATGGCTGCTTCCATGGTAGCCAACTTATTAGACATTCGAAAGCAAACCATTCGACAATCCTTGCAACATTTTCTGGGGGTAGAACACCGCCTGGAAAAGGTTTTAAAAATAAACAATGTGAACTATTTCAATGATTCAAAAGCTACCAACATAAATGCGACTTTCTACGCCTTGGATAGTATGGAATCGCCCACCGTTTGGATCGTTGGTGGTGTGGATAAGGGGAATGATTATGAGGTGTTGTTGCCCCTGGTCAACGAAAAAGTGAAGGCGATCATATGTTTAGGGGTAGCAAATGAAAAGATAGTAAATGCTTTTGGAAATGTGGTTGACATCATGGTAGAGACCCATGCTATGAAAGACGCGGTTCAGGTGGCGTATCGATTGGCTAAGCGAGGAGATAGTGTGTTGTTGTCCCCTGCCTGCGCGAGTTTTGATCTGTTTGAAAATTACGAAGAAAGAGGGAGGCAGTTTAAGGAATCGGTTAGAAATCTATAGACTTTGAGCATATTTAAAAATATAAAAGGAGATAAAGCCATTTGGGCAGTTGTGGCCCTGCTGGCATTGTTTTCGTTTCTCCCTGTATATAGTGCAAGCAGTAATCTTGCTTACTTATATGGGGATGGAAATACATTTCAATTTCTGTTGAAACATTTTGCTCATCTTCTGTTGGGTTTTGGAATTTTATATGGCGTGCATAAAATTCCATATCATTATTTCAGGGGCTTGTCAATTATTGCGATGCCAATAGTCATTCTTTTATTACTCATCACTTTAAGTCAGGGAACCACCATTGAAGGGGCCAATGCAAGTAGATGGATTCGCATACCATTTGTTGGGGTTACTTTTCAAACTTCAACTTTGGCAGCAGTAGTATTGATGACCTATGTCGCGCGTTATTTATCAAGAATAAAGGACAAAGAAATCACCTTCAAAGAATCACTTTTACCGCTTTGGTTACCTGTCTTTGTAATTTTAGGGCTCATCCTTCCAGCCAATTTTTCTACAACGGCCATCGTTTTTGCTATGGTCGTGGTATTGGTATTTATAGGAGGGTATCCTGTACGCTATCTTTTTATTGTCTTGAGTGCCGGGGCTGCTATGCTCGTGATATTTGGCTTGACGGCCAAGGCCTTTCCTGAAATTTTACCTCATAGAGTGGACACATGGATAAGCCGAATTGAAAGTTTTACCGATGATGAAGACACCGAAGCCGACTATCAAATTGAAAAAGCTAAAATTGCGATCGCATCAGGGCGTGTAACAGGCTTGGGCCCAGGAAAAAGCATTCAGAAAAACTTTTTACCACAGTCCTCATCCGATTTTATTTATGCCATTATCGCGGAGGAATTTGGGATGCTGGGAGCATTGTTCCTACTGCTGTTGTATTTGTTGTTGCTGTTTCGATTGGTCATTGTTGTACATAAAAGCACCTCGTTCTTTGGAAAATTATTGGTGATAGGTATTGGCCTGCCTATAATTTTTCAGGCATTGATAAATATGGGGGTGGCAGTAGAATTATTCCCGGTAACGGGACAAACCTTACCATTGATAAGCAGTGGAGGAACCTCCATCTGGATGACCTGTTTGGCATTGGGGATGGTATTAAGCGTAAGCGCTAAAAGAGAAATACAGATAAAAGAAGAACAAGAAGAAAACCCTTTGGATATATTAAGTGAGGCACTATAAATTTATCATAAGTGGCGGTGGTACCGGAGGTCATATTTACCCGGCAATTGCAATTGCTGATGAATTAAAGTCTCGCTATCCGAATTCCGAGTTTCTCTTTGTGGGGGCCAAAGACCGGATGGAAATGGAGAAAGTGCCACGGGCCGGTTACGAAATTGAGGGTTTATGGATCTCGGGCCTGAAAAGAAGCCTGAATATTAAAAATTTGATGTTCCCATTTAAATTGATCTCTAGTATGATAAAGTCACGAAGCATCGTTAAAAAATTCAAACCGGATGTAGCCATCGGAACCGGTGGTTATGCCAGCGCACCTCTATTACGAGTAGCTTCGAAAAGGGAAATCCCCTGTTTGATTCAAGAACAAAATAGCCATGCCGGGATAACCAATAAGTGGTTGAGTAATAAAGTAAAGCGTATTTGTACGGCTTACGAGGGTATGGAAAGGTTTTTTCCTGCTGAAAAGATCGTCATTACCGGAAATCCGGTGCGGCAAGATCTACTCGATATTTCAAATAAACGGGGAGAGGCACAAACATTTTTTAAACTGGAAAAAGACAAGAAAACACTCCTGGTGCTTGGAGGTAGCCTGGGGGCAAAAAAGATCAACGTTCTCATCGACAATTCACTCGATTATTTCCGGGAAAAAGGCATACAGCTTATTTGGCAATGTGGTAAATACTACGAAGGAATTTATAGACAAAGGACAAATGAAAACATACAGGTGTATGCTTTTTTACACCGAATGGATCTGGCCTATGCAGCAGCAGATTTTATTATATCGAGAGCTGGGGCCTTATCGGTTTCTGAATTATGTCTGGTAGGGAAACCGGTTGTATTCATTCCGTCACCCAATGTTGCAGAAGATCACCAAACTAAAAATGCATTGTCAATTTCAGAAAAAAATGCAGCGATACTGCTCAGGGAAGGAGTAGCTGAACAAAATTTTAAAGTGGTGTTCTCGGGATTATTGGCCGACACCACCATGCAGCAACGGCTTTCAGAAAACATCAAAAAATTGGCAAAACCGAATGCTACTAATGATATCGTAGATGAAATTGAAAAACTATTGATAAGTTGAAGGAATTAAAAGACATACAAAATATCTACTTCGTCGGTGTGGGCGGCATTGGGATGAGTGCCTTGGCCAGATATGTCAATTTATTGGGTAAAACAGTTTTTGGGTATGATAAAACACCCACAAAACTCACGGATAAATTGATAATAGAAGGGATAGATATCACCTTTATTGATGCCGTTTCAGAAATTGACCTAACCCGCATCGATACTACGAATTCATTGGTAATTTATACGCCTGCAATTCCAGAGAACAACCGGATCTTGCGATTTTTTAATGCTGAAAACTACACTGTCTTAAAAAGAGCTGAGCTATTGGGTGAAGTGACCAAAAATACACTGTGTTTGGCGGTAGCAGGTACCCATGGAAAAACCACTACTTCGGCAATTTTAGGACATATTTTAGTCGAATGTAATATGCCGGTCACGGCCTTTTTGGGCGGGATCGCAGAAAATTACAATTCAAATTTTATTAGCAGAGGAACTGAAATAACCGTGGTGGAAGCCGATGAGTTCGATAGATCTTTTCTGCATCTGAGTCCGGATATTGCATGCATCACTTCCATGGACGTGGATCATTTGGATATTTATGGCAATGCTGAATCGATCGAGAGGTCTTTTGTCGAGTTTGCAGAATTAATTCCGAATAGAGAAAATCTACTCGTCAAAAAAGGCCTGCCACTGAAGGGAAAATCGGTTGCGGTCAATGAATCTGCCGACTATGAAGCACAAAATGTAAGAATAGAAAACGGAAATTATGTGTTTGATCTTAAAACGCCTTCCGATCTAATTAAAGATCTCCAATTCTCTCTACCCGGACATCACAACCTTTACAATGCCGTAACAGCTTTGGGTATGGCAATTTCTGCGGGAACCCCAACTCCCTGCCTACCCAAAGCTTTACGAAGTTTTAGAGGTGTACAACGACGGTTTTCTTATAAGATCAGGCTGGATGATCTGGTATTGATAGATGATTATGCGCATCATCCAACAGAGATCGATGCTTTGTATCAGGCGGTTTCGGAAATGTACCCCAATGATGGGAAATTAATTGTTTTTCAGCCTCATCTCTACAGCAGAACTAAAGATTTTGCCGATGGTTTTGCTGAAAGTTTGTCACAATTTGATGAAGTGCTGTTATTGGAAATTTATCCGGCAAGGGAGGAACCTATTGATGGGGTGACTTCCCAATGGTTGTGCGATAAGATCTCGGCTAAAAACAAAAAAGTGATTTCAAAAGCCATCCTGCCGGAAAGCGTTCAAAAATCCAAATGCAAAATCAAATTGATGGTAGGGGCCGGTGACATAGGTGCTGAAGTTGATAAAGTAACAAAATACGTTCAGGATGAAGGGTATATTTGACATCTTTAAATTGTTGATAGTGCTGGGAATGGCAGGCCTTCTCTATGGCTTTTCCGCGCAAAGAAATGGCGGTAGAAAAATCACGAATTTACAAGTGGAATTCACCGATGAAAACAGCCCGTTTATCACACTTTCTACGGTTAATAAATTGTTAATACAAAATACCGACACCCTTACGAGCATCACTAAAGAAACTTTAGTTTTGAAAGAGATGGAAACTAGGTTGATGCAAAATCCGATGGTACGTGATGCTCAGGTATTTGTAACGGTTGATGGAACATTAGGGGCTATGATCAAACAGCGCAATCCCATCGCACGGGTTGCAGGATCCCCTAATTATTACGTTGATGAAGACGGAAAAACGATGCCACTATCGTCGGTGTATACAGCGAGGGTGCCGTTGATCACGGGAACATCAAAAAATAATTTTACCGAACTCACGCCGCTGTTATTGAAGTTACGGGATGATGAATTTATGAGACAGAGTGTAGTGGGGCTTCATAAATACAGGGATGGAACAGTAGAACTTAGAATGCGAAAGCATGATTTTAAGGTGTTCTTCGGAAAAGTGAAAGACATCGATAAGAAGATTCAAAATTATAAGGCTTTTTATCAGAAAACTAAAAGAGACAAAACGCTTACGGGATACGAATTGGTAAATCTGCAGTTTGGAAACCAGGTAGTAGCCACAAAAAAAATAAGGCATGGAAAACAATAACGTTGCTGTTGGATTGGATATAGGAACGACAAAGATCGTAGCGATGATCGGCCGTAAAAACGATTATGGCAAAATGGAGATCATGGGAATTGGCAGATCGAAAAGTTTAGGTGTTCACAGGGGTGTGGTCAATAATATCACCCAAACCATACAATCTATCCAACAGGCTATTCAAGATGCCGAAACCAGCTCGGGGATGAAAATAACCGAAGTAATTGTGGGTATTGCCGGACAGCATATTCGTAGCCTTCAGCACAGTGATTATATAACCCGTAATGACAGTGAATTGGTTATTGACGAAGATGATATTGACCGTCTGTGCAACCAGGTTCACAAATTGGTAATGCTGCCCGGGGAGGAAATTATACATGTCCTACCACAGGATTTTAAAGTTGACGGACAGGCTGAAGTGAAAGAACCTGTTGGGATGTATGGGGGTAGATTGGAGGCCAATTTCCATGTAGTTGTAGGACAGGTTTCTTCCATTCGCAATATTGGAAGATGTGTAAAAAGTGCCGGATTGGATCTGTCCGGGATAACCCTGGAACCCCTTGCTTCAGCAAACGCGGTTTTGAGTCAAGAAGAAAAGGAAGCCGGTGTGGCCTTGATCGATATAGGGGGCGGAACGACCGATCTGGCCATTTTTAAAGATGGTATCATACGGCATACAGCGGTGATACCCTTCGGAGGAAATGTGATCACTGAAGATATCAAAGAAGGCTGTTCGATCATTGAGAAACAAGCCGAATTATTGAAAATTAAATTTGGTTCCGCCTGGCCCGGAGAAAATAAAGATAACGAGATAGTGTCTATTCCGGGATTGAGAGGACGTGAACCAAAAGAAATAACATTGAAGAACCTTTCAAAAATAATCCACGCCCGAGTTGTGGAGATCGTCGAGCAGGTGTATCTGGAAATTAAAAATTATGGACACGAAGAACAGAAGAAGAAATTGATCGCCGGTATTGTTTTGACAGGAGGAGGCGCTCAGTTGCGTCATTTAAAGCAGTTGACCGAATATATTACCGGGATGGATACGCGTGTGGGTTATCCCAATGAACATTTAGCAGGCGATACCGATAGTGAAACTGCCAGTCCCATGTACGCCACTGCGGTCGGATTGGTGATGAATATTTTGGAAAGCAAGGAAAGAAGCCTGCAGTTGAAACGGGCGATGGGTGCGGAAGATACAAGCCAAACCGGAAATAAATCAAATGCGAATGAAGGCGGTGAGGCAGAATTGGTATACGAAAACGGTGCTCCCAGGGAACGTAAACGCTTCTTCGATAAATGGGCAGAGAAGTTTAAGGAGTTTTTAGATAATGCTGAATAAGGATATGGCCATGATACAATTCCACCATTGTGGAAAGAGCGAGTAAAAAATAGAAAAGGGACAACTAACTTATAAATAGAAATGACTCCGAAATTAATTCGGAGAAAATTTCACAAAAAACAATTATATGAGCAGCAAAACAGAATTTGATAACATTTCTTTCGATCTGCCCAAGAACCAATCCAACGTAATTAAAGTAATAGGTGTAGGTGGAGGTGGTAGCAATGCTATCAATCATATGTTCAGTCAGGGTATTAAAGGCGTAGATTTTGTTATTTGCAATACCGATGCACAGGCGTTGGAAAATAGTGCCGTACCAATTAAGATCCAATTGGGTGTTACGCTTACCGAAGGTTTGGGTGCCGGAGCCAATCCCGAGATAGGGGAACAATCTGCATTGGAAAGCCTGGAGGATATTAAAAATTTATTGGTCACCAACACCAAAATGGTATTTATCACAGCTGGCATGGGAGGTGGTACCGGAACAGGAGCAGCACCCGTTATTGCCAAATTAGCCAAAGAACTGGATGTTTTAACGGTGGGAATTGTAACCATCCCATTTCAATTCGAAGGGAAAATTAGAAATGAACAGGCACAAATTGGAATAGAAAAACTTCGGGCGAATTGCGATTCCTTGATTGTTATTAATAATAATAAACTCCGAGAAGTTTACGGTAATTTAGGCTTCAAAGCTGGCTTTTCTAAAGCCGATGAAGTTTTAGCTACAGCTGCTCGTGGTATTGCCGAAGTAATTACCCATCATTACACACAAAACATCGACCTGCGCGATGCTAAGACCGTCTTGGCCAATAGTGGTACCGCCATAATGGGAAGTGCCAGTGCCAGTGGCGCTGACCGTGCGCAAGAAGCCATAAATAAGGCGTTGGATTCACCGTTGTTGAATGATAACAAGATCACAGGTGCTAAAAATGTGCTTCTTTTAATCGTTTCGGGTGTTGAAGAGATCACCATAGATGAGATAGGGGAAATTAGTGATCATATTCAGGCAGAGGCAGGTCACAGTGCCAACATCATTATGGGTGTAGGAGAAGATGAGGCTTTGGAAGGTGCCATCGCTATTACCGTCATTGCCACCGGGTTTACAGCCGAACAACAAAATGATATCGTCAATACCGAAGCCAAACGAGTTATACATATCCTGGGGGATGAGCAAACAGCAGAGCAGGAATTGATGTCAAAGCCTTCGGTGATCGAAATTCCGGTTGATGAAAAAACACAAGATCCGGTTATTAGACATACTCTGTTCGAAGAGGATGAGGGAAAGGAAAAACCAAATCCTGACAAGGTGTCTGACACAGAAATTCCTTTTGACGGGTATATAGAAACTACGGAATTGATCAAAGATATTGAGGTAGATTCTACCCTCATAGATATTCATTATTTGGCCGAATTTAAAGAAGTAAATATCAATGAGATAGATGTGAAAGATTTCGTGATCGTCGAAACCGATAAAGAAGAACAGACTGAACCGTTTGTGGAAGTAAGTTCTTCAGAGGATGAAACAAATGAAATTGAAGAACAAATGTTGATGTTCGACTTACCGGTGAATACGTCTTCTGAAAAGGAAAGGCCCACTTCCGAAGTAAAAATTGAGGATGAAGAGGGGTCATTGACTAAAAAAATCGAGGATATAGAAGTAAACGATGCTATCGAGGTGGTGCCGGTGACCGAAGTTACCGAAGAAGGAGTGAAGCGCTATAGTTTGGATGATTATCAGGAGATGGAAGATACATTGATGAACGCAAAACCCGGAGATGGAAACGATGTGACTGAGGAGAAGATCGAATTTGAAACAAAAACCGTTGACAAACATGGGAAAGAAGCGGATGAGGATGAACCGGTAGATCCATTGAATTCACCTATTTCGAAATTGTTATCCGATCGAACTGAAGAGCGAAGGAAAAAAATGAAGGAGTTCAACTATAAGTTCAGAAACAGTGCCTCAAAAATTGATGATATAGAGAATCAGCCGGCTTACAAACGTATGGGAATTGAGTTGGACGAAACTGAGGATTCGAAGGATTCAAATATTTCGAGAACCTCGGTAAATACGGACGATGATGACGTAGATTTGAGATCCAATAATTCATTCCTGCACGATAATGTAGACTGATCCTTTGTGCTATGGGATTGTGGGAAGACCTGTTGTACGATTTGTGTGATGGGTCTTTTTTTGTGAATTGATCTTTGCTTAAACCAAAGTTCAATGGTAAAATGTGTTTTCATCCACAACGATAGTCGTTAATTCGACGGTATGTCCATCCGGATCTTTGGTATAGATAGAATGAAAATAGAAATGGTCCTGAAAGTTATATTCCAGATCTAGATCGTCATATCTTTTTCTTGCTTTTTCAAAGTTCTCTCCTGTTACATTAAAGGCGAAATGATCGATCTTCACATTCTTTGAGGTAGTTTCGAGTTTTGTATCATCGGTATTAGCGGGAAACAAGGCGACCCCGGTTTTATTCGAGAGCATAAAAATTGGAAATTCTCCCCATTCGGCTAATTGATAGCGCTTGAGTCCGAGTACCGTATTATACCATTTCGCTGAAGCGTTTATATCCTTCACTCGAATGGCTACATGGTCTAAAAATTCAATGTTAAATGCCGACATTTTCTTCGTTTACCTTATGACTAAAATAGGTAAAATTTGGGATTGTAGATTATTGCGTTATGATCCATACAACGCCTTGCTATGAAAATCAACAAAAGAAACACAAAAGTCTTTAACGAATAATTATAAAGAGGCCATAGTTACAATAGGAAATAGCAAAAGTTATGAGGGGTAAAACTATATTTTTCATAACTATGGTTTTAAACTCTGTTAATTTAGCGTTTTATAAAAGGAATCCCTTATAATAGGCTTAAAAACAGTAATAAAAAGTAGATAAACCCACATTGATTACCCTTTAACTAATAGTTGCATCCCAACAGG
>SMUY01213225.1_pt1 | contig 19604 bp, 20 predicted proteins | sample 2456441 | NCBI WGS metagenome assembly SMUY01 (sample SAMN11095931, study PRJNA526329) | marine sediment metagenome | biome: Marine sediment; feature: Surficial sediment; material: Deep marine sediment; isolation source: Hadal surficial sediment | place: Pacific Ocean | collected 2014-11 | depth...
ATCACGCGTGAAGACCGCGGCGCCCAGCCCAAAAGGGCTGTCGTTGGCCACCCGGATCCCCTCCTCCTCGTCATCCACGGGAATGATGGCTGCCACCGGCCCGAAGAGCTCCTCGTCGTAGGCCGGCATACCCCTGGCCACTGCCGTCAGCACGCTGGGGGGGTAGAAGGCCCCCGGGTCGTCAGGGATCTCGCAGCCGAGCAGGCACTGTGCACCCGCATCGATGCTTGCTTCCACCTGGCGGTGCAGGTCGTCGCGTAGATCGTGTCGCGCCTGAGGACCGAGATCGGTATCTTCCGCCAGCGGGTCCCCCATCTTCTTAGCCATCATCTTCGCAACAAACTGCTCTTCGAACGCCGGCAGGATCTTGCGCGGGACGATGAAGCGCTTGGCCGCGATGCAGCTCTGACCGCCGTTGATGAGCCGGCCGCTGACGCACGCGTCCACCGCTAGCTCCAGGTCCGCATCCTCGAGGATCAGGTAGGGATCGCTGCCGCCGAGCTCGAGCACGGTCTTCTTCAAGAGCGATCCGGATGTCCTCGCCACCGCCCGGCCCGCCCGGGTGCTGCCGGTGAGCGTGACCGCCCGCACCTTGGGGTGCTCGATGACCCGGTCGACCTGCTTGCTGCCGATGAGCAGCGTCCGAAAGACGTTCTCCGGAAAGCCCGCCTCTCTGAACACAGCTTCGATGGCCAGCGCACACCCCGGCACGTTGCTGGCGTGCTTCAGGACACCGGTGTTACCGGCCATGAGCCCCGGAGCCGCGAAGCGGAAGACCTGCCAGAAGGGAAAGTTCCATGGCATGACTGCGAGCACCACGCCCAGCGGCTCGAAGGTGACGAAGCTCTGGCGGGCGTCGGTCTCGATCAGCTCCCGGCTCAGGAATCCCTCCGCGCTCTCGGCGTAGTACTCACAAACCCAGGCGCACTTCTCGACTTCGGCTCGACCTTCCCGGATCGGCTTGCCCATCTCCTCCGCCATGAGCCGCGCGTACTCGTCGGTCTTGGCTCGCAGCACCTGGGCGGCCGCGCGCATGAGCTGAGCGCGCTCGCCAAAGCTCGTCGTGCGCCACGAGCCGAACGCCTCGTCGACCTGGCCGAGAATGGCCGCGACCTCCTCGGGAGACGGCTCTTTGTAGGTTCGGATGGTGGCCCCGTTGGTCGGGTTCACACTCTCGATGGGCATGGTCATCCCCTTCCTTCTCGAACCAGGCGCTCGGGCATCGCAATGGGCTGCGCCGGGCGACGCCGCCCGCGCGTGATCAGGATCATGAGCGCGGGAGCAAGTGTGATGTCCGCCACAAAGGCGGTGATCGTGGCAAAGGCCGCGAGCAGGCCGAAGCTGGAGATATTGGACATATAAGCAAGCACGAAGACCAGGAAGCCCGCCGACAGCACGAGACTGGTGAAGAGCATGGCGATTCCGGTCGTCTGCAGAGTCTCGCGCACCGCCTGGTATGGGTCTCCGCTCTCCTGGTGGTAGCGGCCGAACTTGTACATGAAGTGGATCGTATCATCGACGGCCAGGCCGAGGATGATGCCACCGATGAGCAGGCTCGACATGTCGAGGGCGACGCCCAGCCATCCCATGAGCCCGAGTGTCATGAGCACCGGAGCCAGGTTCGGGATCATGCTGAGCAGGCCGCGCCTGAAGCTCCCGAGCAGAAAGACCATCATGGGTGTGATGATCAGGAGCGCGAGCACATAGGATCGCCCCATGGTCGTGATCACCGCCGAGAAGGTCCGGCCCAGCAGAGCACTGAGCCCGGTGAGGCTGAGCTGCGCGTGCTCCCCGAGAATCGCTTCGATCTGATGCTCCATCCGGGCAAGGAACTCCGGGTAGAGCATCGAATCTGCCCAGGGCACCTTCATGCTGACGCGCGCCATGCTGAACTGCGAGTCGGTCAGGTCTTCGAGATCATCGGTCCCGCTGTTCTCGAAGAGCAAGAGCTCCTGTGCGATGAGCTGACGGTTGTCCGGGATGGTGTAGAAGTCGGCCCGATTCTCGTTCAGCGCCTGGTGCGTCTCTTTCACAACGTCGGTGATGGAGATCGTCTTCCCAATGAAGAGCCCGCGATGAGAAAAGGACTGATTTGCGACACCGAGTGCCTCGATCTGCTGCAGCAGTTCCGGCGAGTACAGTCCGTTCTCCTCACCGGTCTGCACCAGCAGCTCGAGCGTCAGCGCTCCCTTCAGCTCCCGATCGAAGAGAGCCATAGCCTCGCGCAGAGGCTCCTGCTCCGGAAACCACTCGAGCTCGTTCTGGGAGAACCGAACCCGCGAGGCTCCCAGACCCCCGATCGCAAGGACCAGGGCCGATACCGCCACGATCGTCCAGGGCCGTTGGATTGAGAAATCGCCAACGCCAATCAACAAACGTTCCACCCAGGCGTTGCGGGTGCGAGATTCGTGCTGCGCCTGACGCAGAGGCACGACGCCAAGCAGCGCCGGCAGCAGGACCACCGAGAACACGAAGGCGAGCATCACCCCCACGGGCGCCACCACCCCCAGGTGGGCCACCGGTGCCAGCTCGGCGGCCGCGAAGGAGGCCAACCCTCCGGCGGTGGTCAGGCTGGTCATCAGAATCGCCAGACCGGCATGACCCATGGCGTAGGCGATCGCATCTTCGCGCCGACTTCCCCGAGCCCACTGCTGATAGAAGATCACCAGCAGATGGACCGAGTCACACACGCCGACGGCCAGCAGAAACGAGGGGAGGATCTCTGTGGTGAGCGAAAGCGGGATGCCGAGCATCACCATGATTCCCAACGTGCAGAGCAGGGAGAGCAGCACGACCACGAGCGGCAGGATCACACCCGAGGCGCGCCGGAACACCAGGTAGAGCACGGCCATAATGATCAGGAGCGATACACCTAGAAACACCCCGAGGTCGGATTGCATCTCCTCGTTCATGCGGTCGCCGAGCACGGCTCCGCCCACGAGATACAGCTTCAGCTGGGGACCCTCATGGCGGGCCATGACCTCGCGCACGGATTTAATCAGGAGCGAGCTCTCCTTCTCGGTCAGAAACTCGCGCTTCACGTCAGCCAGCGCCTCGCCCATTTCGCCGTCATCGAAGCCCGCGAGCGCGTCGGTCTCTTGCAGCGTGGAATACGTGTCTGGCTTGAGGGTTATGGTCGTGAAGCGGCCATCCTCCGAGATCAGCGTATGCAGGTAGAGGGGGTTCGCGAACACGCGCTCCCTGAACACCCGCATAGCGTCCGTGGTCTCGGGCCACTCCTCGAGCAGGTCCTCGACGATCAGCTCATCTTTCTCGCCGCGAGTCGAGCGGGCATTGAGCAGGCTGGTCACGTCATCCAGATGGGGAACCTCGGTCTCGAGCTCCTCGTGCAGCGCCTTTAGCTCCTCGAGAAAGTTCAGGTCGAATACCTCGCGCGGCTCGAGCAGGATGAAGATATACTCGTCCCATCCGAACTGGTCGCGGAAGTCGTTGTAGAGCAGAACCGCGGGATCGTCCTCGTGCAGGAACGACTCGATGGAGTTGTCCAGGGTGAGCAGAGGCAGGCGCGAGGTCAGAGCCGAGGCCAGCGCCAGCATCAGCACGATCGCCGCCCAGCGATAGCGGAACACGAGATGGCCCCAGCGCTCGAAACCCACCTCGATGCGATCCCGGATCGCCAAGCTCCCTCCGCCGTACGGCCCGTGCAGCGGGCAGGATAGACCGTAGAGGCGACCGCAGCCCGTCGGTTATCGTATAGTTGGGACAGTACTCAGGGGGTCAGGGGGGGGACTCGCTAGTGACGTACCTGCAGCTGCCGAGAGTCTTCGACCGGCGAGGCGTGAGCCTGGATGGACAGCTTCATCCGCACTTCACCGGTGTCGCCAGCGCGCTGAAGAGCCAGCTCCGAAGTTACGCGGGAGGAGCGGCGGTGTGCGTCTATCACCGCGGCCAGTGCGTCGTCGATCTTTGGGGCGGCGCCAAGAACCGAGCGGGCAGCGCCTGGACGCGAGACACGATGGCCCCGAGCTTCTCCACGGGCAAAGGCGTGGCCTCGACTCTGCTTCACATGATGGTCGACCGCGGCTTGCTGGACTACGAGGACCGCGTGGCCCAACACTGGCCCGAGTTCGCTCAAGCCGGCAAGGAGACGATCACCGTCCGCCACGTGCTCGCGCACGAGGCCGGGCTATACCACATCCGCCAGATGATCGACCACGCGGATCGGATGCTGGACTGGGACCACATGATCCGCGCGCTCGAACGGGCCAAGCCGCTTCACGTTCCCGGAGAAAGAACGGGCTACCACGGTCTGACCTTCGGCTTCTTGGTGGGCGAGATCCTTCGACGTGTGACCGGCAAGCACCTGCCACAGCTCATTCGAGAGGAACTGGCCGAGCCGCTGGGGCTGGACGGGATGTACATCGGAGCTCCCGAGGAAGAACTCGATCGCGCCGCGGAGCTGATCTGGCCGATGCGCGGGCGTTTGCTGCAGGACCGCCGCATCGGCCCTGCCGTGGAAAAGGCCAGCGCTGTTGCGGGCACGTTGCTGAGTCCCCTTCGAACGTTCATACGTTTGAGCGGGATCGGTTTCGATTTCGGGAGCATCGTCGATGCCCTCGCCCCGCGTGGCATCAGCGCGTTCGATTTCGGCTCGCGCGAGACCCTTCGCGTCGTAATTCCATCCGGCAACGGACTCTTCACCGCACGCTCTCTCGCACGCATGTATGCCGCGCTGGCGGGGGGCGGAGAGATCGACGGCGTTCGCCTCCTCTCCCAGGGCACGCTTATGCGCGCCACCAAGGTCCAGAGCAACGGGAAGCGGCGGGCGGTGCTCCCCTTCGATCTGCGCTGGCGACTCGGCTACCACGGCATCGGCACGACCCGCGGGTTCCCGCCGCAGGCCTTTGGTCACTTCGGCTACGGGGGCTCCGGCGCCTGGGCCGACCCGAGCCGGGAGCTCGCGGTCGCCATGGTCGTTAACTCCGGCATGGGCACGCCCTTCGGAGACATCCGAACCGCACGCATCAGCGGCGCCGCCCTGGCAAGCGCAGACCGACGCCCGGGCACCGCCTGAGGGGAGTTGGATTTAGCCGTCTTAGCGCGTTGTCGGTGAGCTGAACTCGCCTGCGCGTGTGTCGGGCGACTCTTGAGTCGCACTCCTAGTCGCCGCCGTAGATGTTGCGGCGGGGCTGATCGGTGTAGACGGGCTTGCGCTTCTCGTCGAACGCTCTGATGGCCTCGGGCAGATTGTCGGTCATCCCCAGCATGAGCTGGTTCCGGTCTTCGAGCTCGATGGCTGCCATGAGGCTCGGGTTCTCAAGATTGGCCCAGAGCACCTGCTTGGTCATCTGCACTCCGTAGGGGCTGTACTCGCACATACCCGAGGCGATCTCGAGCGCGAGCTCGAGGAGCTCGGCGTCCGGCACCACGCGCGAGACCAGACCCATGCGCAAGGCCTCGCGGGCATCAATCCTGCGCCCGGTCAGCAGGATATCGTTGGAGTTGGCCGCGCCAATCAGCCGGGGCAGAAGCCAGCTCGCCCCCAGCTCCGTGCTCGTGAGCCCATTTACGATCCCGGTCGCATTAAAGAGGGCGGACTCCGAAGCCACCCGCAGGTCGGCGGCCAGCGCCAGGCACAGGCCGCCCCCGTAGGCCACGCCGTTGATGGCCGCGATGATCGGCTGAGGGACCTGCCGCATGGTGGGGACGAGCTTGGAGTAAATCCGCATCGCGTGCGGTCCGATGCGCGAAATCGGCAGTCCCTCGATGTTGGGGATGGCCGAGCCGTCCTTGAGGTCGAGACCCGCACAGAACGCGCGCCCGCTGCCCGTGAGCACGACGATCCAGCAATCATTGTCGCGCCCGATCTGCTCGAGCGTGTCCCGGAGCTCGAGGCAGAGCTCGATCGACATGGCATTGAGCCGTTCCGGCCGATTCAGGCGAACGACGCTCACGTGGGGGCGCATCTTCTCGATGTTGACGGTTCCCATACTGATTCTCCTGCGACTGGGGAGGAACAATCGACGATGAGAATTTTACCACGAAAGTCCGAGCCAACCGCTTCATACGGCCGGGCTTCGTCTAGCTAGACCTTCGTCAAGACGCGGTATACTCCGGCGAAAGGAGTCGACATGCCTCCCCCAACCCCCTGGACGGCCGATCACATGCCCGACCTCTCGGGCAAGACCATCATCGTTACCGGTGGCAATAGCGGACTCGGCTACGAGGCCTCACTGCAGCTCGCGGGCAAGGGAGCGAACGTGGTTCTCGCCTGCCGGAACACAGCCAAGGCTCGGGCGGCGATCGATACGATCACCGCCCAGAAACCCGGCGCCTCGCTGGAGGCCATGGAACTCGACCTCGCCAGCCTGGCTTCGGTGCGCGGTTTCGCCAAGAGCTTTCTCGACAGACACGGCACCCTCGAGGTGCTCTGCAACAACGCCGGGGTGATGGCCCTCCCCGGGCGCCGCACCCTGGACGGCTTCGAGATGCAGTTCGGCACCAACCACCTGGGGCATTTCGCTCTCACCGGGCTACTGCTCGAGCGGCTGCTTGCCAGTTCGGGGGCACGCATCGTCAGCGTGAGTAGCACGATGCATCGCACGGGTAAAATACACTTCGACGATCTCCAGTGGAAACGCCGTTACAGCAAGTGGGGAGCCTACGGTCAGAGCAAGCTCGCCAATCTGCTCTTTACTTATGAGCTGCAACGTAAGCTCGATGGAAAGGGGGCGAGCTTGATCAGTGCCGCCTGCCATCCCGGCTACGCCGCCACGAATCTGCAAGCCACGGGACCACGCATGCAGGGATCGAAGCTAATGGAGAGGATGACACAGCTCGCGAACCGGCTCTTCTCGCAGAGCGCCGCCATGGGCGCCCTCCCACACTCTACGCTGCCACCTCCCCCGAGGTGCGCGGGGGCGACTACATCGGACCCGACGGCTTCGCGGAGAACCGGGGCCACCCGAGGAAGGTCGGGTCCAACGCGCGCTCGCGCGACCAGGACGTCGCAGCCCGCTTGTGGGAGGTGTCGGAGTCTCTGACCGGAGTTCGCTACGAGGCTCTCAGCAGCTGATCGCTCAGACGAGCTGGATCGGGCTGATTACCTTGTCACGCAGCCAGGTCACCAGATCGCGGGTGGCCTCGGGTCCAATGGTGTGTCCCATGGCGTACTCGCGATAGGTGAGCGCAACGCCCAGGGGCCTGAGCGACTCGCGCGACTCGCGCGCGCGGGCGACGTCGATCATCGGATCCTCTGTTCCGTGCATGACGAGCACCGGGAAGCCCGCGTGCTCGGGAAGCTTCGGAAGCTCGGACGCCAGCGACACCGTTAGCCAGGACGAGAGCGCGGCCAGCCCCGCGAAGCGACTCGGGTCGCGCAGCGCCAGGTCGTAGGCCATCACCCCGCCCTGGCTGAAGCCGAGCACCACGAGCTTGCGTGGATCTACCGCATAGCGCTCGAGCGCCGCGTCTAGAAAAATGCGCAGGGCGGCCGCGGCTCGCGCAAACTCCTCCGGGTCGGGCGGTGCACCCCCCGTGATGGGAAACCAGCCGTAGCCATGCATGCCCGGAGTGATCGGCACCTCGACGGATCCCTGCGGACACAGCACGAGCGCCTGGCCATCGTGCAGCAAGGGCGCGAGCCCGAGCAGGTCGTGAGCGCTGGCACCCCAGCCGTGCAGCGCCAGGATCGTCGGGAAGGGGCCATCGCCCGCTGGAACGTACGCGGCGTGGAGCAAATTCACGATCGGGAGCGGGGGTAGCCCGGATATCTCACCCGGTGGCCTACTGCAGCCGCCAATTGCACGCCATCTCGGCCCGTGCTCGGCCTCGGCTCCTCAACGTATTGTCCAATACGTTTCCGGTGCCTCGGCCTGCGCGCGGCCCGATCTGACGCACACTTGGCGCCCTCGCTACGGCAACCCGGTGAGAAATCCAGGCTAGTCGCCCACCGGAGTCAGCACGACCACCGGGATGCGCCGGGTGCCGGCGCGTTCTTGATACACCTCGTAGCCGAAGTAGACCTCGCGAGCCTGCGCCCAGAGCCGGGAGCGTTCCTCGCCCTCCGCCTCGTGCGTGTTCACCCAATGCCGATGGCCCTTCGCCAGCACGGTTGCCTGTGGTGTCTTGCGGAGATTGTGGACCCAGGCGGGATGGCGCGGATTCCCTCCCCTCGATCCGATCAGCACGAACCGCTCTCCATCGCGGAGGTACATGAGCGGGGTGGAACGCGGCTGGCCTGATTTCGCTCCGATCGTCTCCAACAGACAGATAGGCATGCTTCCCCCAAGGCTGAATCGACCTTTCGACCAGCGCAGCAGCACACGGTCGATGGGCGGGGCCACGTTCAGGAAGAACCAGGTTCCCGGTTTTGAGGAAGCCAAGCGCGCCAGCACACGATTCATCGTAGACTCCTGATTCTCGAGCATTATACCCGAGCTGGTCACATCCCAGCGGTCGGGCGATAATAATGCCGACGGAGGAAGTCCGGTGCCTGCCCGCCTCGAGACCCTCGATTTCGACGAATTTCATCGCGAGGAGCTGCCGCGCCGGCTCGCCGCAGGCCATGGCGCGCTGGCGGCGGCCGACGGCGCGAGGATCGGCTCGCTGGCGTTCCGCCTGACGGGGGGTGGCGCCTACAGCTACATCCCGCAGGCCGACCGCATCGATATCGTTTCCGGGGACGAGCAGGCCCAGACGGTGGTCGAGCTCGACTCCGAATCCTGGCAGGGGATCGTGCGTGAGCTCGAGACACCGCCTGGCCTGATCTACGCGCGGCGGGTGAAGTGTCTGCGTGGGGATCCCATGCACTTCGTGCGCTGGGAGCCTCGTCTGCGCGCGATGTACAACGGGCGTCCCGTCTTCAATCCTGAGACGGTAGAGCTGCAGGCCCGCGACGGGTCGTCGCTCGACGTGCATCAGACCTTCGCGCTCGCCAGCGAGCCCGAAGAGATGGCGCACTTCCTGCGCACGGCCGGCTACCTACTGGTGAAGAACGTCTTTACGCCCGAGGAGATCGCGAGCTTTCGCGAGCATGGGGAGGGACTTCGCGACAGCGCACGGCAGGGAGACAAGAAGTCGTGGTGGGGCCGCAACACGCGGGGCGAGGCGGTGCTGTGTCGGGTGACGAACGCCGGATCCCGGCCCATATTCCGGGATCTCTACCAGGATCCGCGCCTGACCCGCCTGGTGCGGCTCTGCGATGAGAAGCTCACACCGCGCGAGGCCGATGGGGTCGAGGGCGTGACGGTCCTCTTCAAGAACCCCGACATGAGCGAAGGGCTCTCCGACCTGCCCTGGCATCGTGACTGCGGTATGGGCGGCCACGCGGTGATGTGCCCCGTGATCAACCTGTCGATCTATCTCGCCGCGGCTTCGCGCCAGGCTGGTGAGCTGCGCATGCTGCCGGGCTCGTGGAAAGGCTCGTACGGCTTCGTTGAAGCGACCGACACCTCTGGACCAGAGGGCGTTGCGCTCGCCGCCGAGGCCGGAGATGTGTCACTGCATTACGGCGACGTCATGCACGCCGCGCCCCCGCCCGAGGGCCCCGGCCCCTACCGCGCGAGCGTGCTGCTCAACTTCCGGCCCCCCGACTTCTTGCACCACCGGGGCGAGGACAACTACAACGACGTCCTGCTCCAGCGCAGCGACGGGCAGGTCGAACACCTGAGCAAGGCCGCCGCTCGCACCTGACGCGCCGGAACTCGGCGCCGCGCCCACAACAGCCTCCTCAAGTACGCCTTCCCCGTACCGAAAAGTGCCCTGGGGGACAGCGGTGGCAATGTTCCGCAAGACCTGGCGCCACGTGCGCCTGCTGGGGCGCTTGACGGCATGGTCCGCCGGCTCGCTCGGCTGCCTCTTCGCGCTCTACCATGCCGCCTCCAGGGCGCGTGGCCTCATGGCTCCTTACACCAGTGAGCTGTCCCAGACACACATCCTCTTCGGTTGGCTTTTCTGTCCCCTCAGCATCCTGGTACTGATCTGGATCTGGCCGAGCTTCGTGCGGCGATCGCTCTCGATCGACTCGAGCTGGCTTAAGATCCTGAGGACCTTCGTGGCGGTCCTGATCTGCCTTGTGGGCGCGGGACTGGGGACTGTGGTCGCAACCGACCAATACGGCCCGCTCTGGACATGGGTGCTCCTGGCCGCGGCGGCCGGCTCCCTCATCTGCCTCGTCATTCCCCGCCTGGTGTTCTCCTTCCTGCGACCCAACGTGTTCTCGCGCGATGTGCTCTCCCTGAACCTCAAGCTGCGGGCCGTGGTAGCCGCCCGTTGCGTGATCGGGATCGCGCTCGTGGGGGTTATTGCGGCTCCCAACTTCCTGCGCTTCAGCTCGCGAGCACGGACAGACGAGGTCAGGCTCAATCTCGGCGCGATTCGGGCGGCCGAGCAAGCATACTTCAACGAGTTCGGCACCTACGTGGCTGCCGATCCCCACCCGAAGAAAACATCGGGATCGGCCGGGACACCCTGGCGGCAGCGCGAGGGCGAGACGGTCCGGGGTTTCGACCTGCTGGGCTGGGAGCCCGGGGCGGATGTCTACTGCCGCTACGGCGTGACGGTCCGCTATCGCAGGGGCCGGGCCACGGCCTTCACCGCGGAAGCGATCTGCGATTTCGACGGCGACGGCGTGCATTCCAGCTGGGGCTATGTCGAGCCCGCGCCCGGATCCACCATCGGCATCCCGGGAGCTTTCGCAGCCTGCCCGTCGATCGGCGCGTACGACCGTGAGAGCGGTCAATACCGCCTGCGATGGATGGGACCCTGCGATGAAAAATCCGGTCAGACGGTCTTCTGATGCGTCGTAGTCGCATGGCCCTCGTCGCGCTGCCCTGCGGCAGCGCCTGCCGGCCCCTGCTCATGCTATCGGGCGCCTTACCGCCTATCTGCCAGCCGCTGGATCCCGAGGGGGGGGCGTGAGCTGACCGCCCTCATACCCGCCGCAGCCATGACGCCCTTGATCGCGATCCTGCTGGGTGCGGTGGCGGACTTCCGTATCAAGCTCAGCCATGGGCAGCTTGGGGGGGTTCGTGGTGCGCAGAGCTAGGCGTGATGCTGGGCCTGGTGAGCCTGCTCGCGCTGATGGCGATGCCCAGATTCCTCATATTCCAGCAGCAGGGCAGACAGAACAAGGCTTTCCAGACCATCCAGCGTGCGCAGCAACGCTACCATGCTCTCTACCCCGAGGTGGGCTATAGCCCGGACCTGAGATCGCTCGGTCCTCCGCCGGCCGACGCCTCGAAGTCGGCGCAGCACGCGGGTCTGCTGGATCCTGAGCTGCAGGCCGGTCTCTATTGTCATGGCAAGGAACCGCTCCGCTATACACCACGCACCGACGCTGATGGGAAGATCGCGGGCTACAGCATCCGGATCGAGTCGCACGGGGTCACGCGCGTGAGGGACGAGACCGGTAAGACGTCCACGAGCATCGATCCGGATCTCTGACCCTCGCCCACGTAGTGGTCGGCGGGGGTCAGCGTCGGGTTGAGGCGAGGGGCGCGGGTACGGGCAGGAGCACATTCATACCCCTGCCACGGCCGTCGCGTGCGCGATCTGTGCCTGCGGTCAGGCCGCCGGGGGCTTCATGTCCTCGGACGCAACGTCCTTCATGTGCTGCGCAAAGTTCCAGTGATGTCCTTCGCGGTCCAGCGCGTAGTACATGCGGTCGCCCCAGAACATGTCCCGTGGCTCGGACATGATCTTCGCGCCCACGCCCTTTTCCCTCGGGGGTGCCTGGGCCATAACAATCTCCTGCTGGGGCAAGGGGCTTTAGCGCGCACCCCGCGTGGGTTGGCACTACCCCGAGCATCGAGCCCGGGGAATCAGCGTCGGCGGCGGCTCACCCCGAACGGCAGCTGCCTGAAGTAGTAGTATAGGCTCGATTGGTGGATCAAAGACTCTGAAACGGAGGCTCCATGGGTCTCGAGGAGAACAAGCAGCTGGTCCTGGACTGGGTGGAGGCGCTCTCTGCGGGCGACGCGGACCGCACCTGCTCCTTCTACGCTCCCGCCCTACGCTACTTCGTGGTAGGCGACTGGGCCCTGGGGGGCGATTTCGGGCGGGACTACATGGAGCAAAACTGCCGTGACGTCTTCAAGGTTTTTCCGCAGGGCCTGAAGTTCAAAGCCGAGCGGATCGTTGCCGAGGGCGATTGGGTCTGTCTCGAGATGCGCTCGCACGGGCAGCACGTCAGCGGCCGAACCTACGCCAACCACTACAGCTACTGGCTTGAGATCAAGGACGGCAAATTCACCCAGCTGCGCGAGTGGCTCGACACGCTGCACGGCAACGATGTGCTCTGCAGCCAGACGGAAGCCATCGACTTCGAGGCGCGGCGAGACCGGCCACGTTAGGAGGGCACCATGAATCTACAGGCACTGGAAGCGATCGAGCTCGAAGATTCCGAATCGCAGCGCCACCGCCTCGGCGATTTCTGGGCCGATCGCAGGGTGGTGCTGGTCTTCGCCCGTCACTTCGGTTGACTACACTGCCGAGCGCACGCCGCGCAGTTGCGCGATCGGTATGAGGAGATCAAGTCGCTCGGGGCAGAGCTGGTGACGATCGGGACGGGCAATGTCCGCTACGCCAGGAGCTTCGTCGAGAACGAGGGGATCTCGTTCCCGGTTCTGGTCGATGACGGCGCCGAGGCTGCGAAGGCGGCGTCCATTCAGCGGGTGGGATTCCTCAAGCTCTTCGACCCGGCCTCGTTCCCTGGCTCGCGCCGAGCCTGGAAGGCGGGCCACCGCGTTGGCATGCCCGGCAAACGTGCCAATCAGCTCGGGGCAACCTTCGTGGTGGGGCCGGGCCCGGTCGTGCAGTACGCCCACCACGATGCCCATCCCGCCGACCACGCCCCCCTCGATGAGGTCTTCGACGCGTTGAGAGGCTGATGAGCGACGACGCGCCGGCGGCTCAGCTGCGAAGCGGCGAAGCCTGGAACGAGTTCTGCGACGCACTCAAGTCTGCGGGCCGCGTCGTGCTCGAGCGCTCCCCCGATTCCGACCTCGATCGCGCCGAGGGGTACCGCTACCTGACCCGCCTTTTGCGCATGGGTCTTAAGCTCTCCCTCGAGTACGCGGACCCAGCGGCGCCAGAGCTGATTCAGTACATGGATGAGACGCAAAAGTTCGGGGTGGACAACCCCGACCAGCTCTATCAGTGGGCCAGGATCAGTGCGAACTACGAGTATCGACTGTCGGGACCGCGGGGCAGCGTCGGCTACATCGGGATCGGCGTCTACGCGGGCTCAGCCGGGCGAGGCGGCCGCCGTACCGTGGCCCACGTCCACGCGGACGAGCTCGAGATCGGGCCGGACGACTGCATCGAGCTGATCCTGAGCGCGCGCGCGCACCCCGGGAACTGGATCCGCCTCGAGCCCGACACGACCACGCTCCTCATCCGCCAGACCATGAACGACCGTGCGACCGAGGTTCCCGCTGCCCTTCGGCTCGAACGTCTCGGTCGCTCGGGACCACCCCCGCCACTCGAACCCTCGCGCGTGGTCAAGGGACTCGCGCGCGCGGCCAGACAGGTGATCGGTTCAGCCACTGTCTTCGCGGACCTGTCGGACCGCTGGGCCCAGCAACCAAACATGCTTCATCCCTCCGATGCCCGCATGGCTGAGGAGAGCTTCGGCGATCCCGATCTCTACTACATGGGGGGCTATTGGAAGCTGGCTCCGGACGAGGCGCTGGTGATCGAGTTCACCCCTCCCAAGTGTCACTACTGGAGCTTCCTGCTCTGCAACTACTGGACGGAATCGCTGGAGTACCGCTACCGACCGATCTGGACCAACAAGCAGCGCGCGCGCTACCGCGCCGACGGCTCGGTGAAGATCGTCGTGGCTCACTCCGATCCGGATCTGCCCGGCTGCACCTGGATCGACACCGAGGGCCACGGCGAGGGCAGCATGACCCTGCGCTGGCTCCTGGCCGAACAGACCCCGGTCCCCACCCCGCGCGTCGTCAAGCGTACGGCGCTCTCGAAGGGATAGAGCTCGTGATGCCCTTCGACTTCAGGACATTCTTCCGCATGTTTCGGCTCGCGTTTCGCGACCGCATGTCGCCCCGCCGACGAAAGGTGGTCGTGGCGCTGCTTTTCATCATCCCTACCATGGCGGCGCTGAACGCGATCTGTTTTCTGCTCGACCACATCCTCTTCCCTGGGTTTCGGCGCGTTCGGGTGCACGAGCCCGTCTTCATCATCGGCCACGCGCGCAGCGGCACCTCGCTGATGCATCGGCTCATGACCGGAGACGAGCGCTTCTCCTGGTTCATGACCTACGAGCTCTTCGTGCCCTCGCTCGTTCAACGCAAGCTGATCCGTTTTCTCGGCGCGTGCGATCGCCGCCTCGCACACGGAGCCATCGCGCGCCGGATCCGGGCCTGGGAGGATCGCACCTTCGCGCGGGGTCGCGAGATGCATCCCATGAGCCTCTTCGGACCCGAAGAGGACGAGTTCCTGCTAACCTTCTCGGGTCTATCGGGTGTTTGGGTCACCGTGTTCCCGTACATGCGCGAGCTCGACTACCTCTACTACACCGACGAGATGCCCCGGCGCCAGCGAAGGCGGATCCTCGATTTCTACAAGCAGTGCGTACAACGCCAGCTCTACCTGAACGGCGCCCACCGGACGCACTGCAGCAAGAACCCCACCTTCGCGGGCAAGCTGGAGAGCCTGATCGAGACCTTTCCCGACGCGCGCTTCGTGGTCTTGAACCGAAATCCCTACGAGACGATTCCCAGCCTGCTCAAGCTGATGGAGCGGAACTGGAAGGCCTCGGACTGCGACCGCGACCGTATGCGCGATTCGCTCGAGTGCCTGGGGCGCCAGTCCTTCCATACTTATAAGTATCCCTACCAGGTACTCGAGAGGCATCCCGAGATCCGTTACGCCGTGGTCGACTATCGCGAGCTGGTCGAGAGCCCGCGGCGGGTGGTGGAGAACGTGTACCAGAAGCTGAGTCTCCCGCTGACGCCGGAGTTCGAGAAGTTCCTAGCCCTGGAGGAGACGCGGTCGAAGGAGTACCGGGCCGACCACGTGTACAACCTGCGCGAGTTCGGCCTCGAGCGCGAGCAGATCCGTTCGGAGCTAGCGCCGCTCTTCGAGCGCTTCGGCTGGGACGAGGGAGCGGAGGGAGAAGGAGGATCCAAGCATGGGCATGTGTGAGGGACGGGTCGCGATCGTTACGGGCGCGAGCCGGGGTATCGGAACGGCCATCGCAGAGCGCCTGGCCGCAGAGGGCGCATCGGTCGCGGTCGCCGCACGCAGCCTGGAGACGCACCCGCACCTTCCGGGAACCCTGCGCGAGACGGTCGCCGCGATCGAGAAGCGGGGCGGCCGAGCGCTCGCCGTGCAGACGGACCTGCTGGACGCCGCCTCGCGGGCGCGCCTGGTCCAGAAGACGGAGGCCGAGCTCGGTCCGGTCGACATCCTCGTCAACAACGCCGCGGCGGCTTTCTACATGCCCTTCGACCGCTACTCCGAGAAACGCTTCCGCGTAGCCTTCGAGGTCAACCTGCGTGCACCCTTCGAGCTGGCTCAGCTGGTGCTACCCGGCATGCGCCAGCGCAAGCGTGGCTGGATCCTGAACATCTCTTCCGCCACCTCGAAGCTGCCTCAGGGGCCGCCCTACGCTCCATGGCAGAAGCAGGGCGGCGATCTGCTCTACGCTACGACCAAGGCCGCGCTCAATCGCTTTACCGCGGGGCTGGCCGCAGAGGTCTGCGACGAGGGCATCGCCGTGAACTCACTCGCCCCGGTGGCCGCCGTACTGACGCCCGGCGCGGCGGCGCAGGGCGTGATTCCCGAGGGCACGCCCTTCGAGCCGGTCGAGGTGATGGCGGAGGCCGCGCTGGTCCTCTGCAGCTGCGATCCGCAGCAGCTCAACGGACGCATCGCCTACAGCGGTCCACTGCTCGAGGAGCTGGGCCGAACACGAGCTTGATCTGCTCCACGAAGATCAGGTATAGAGGCGTGCCCCACCGGTTCTGAGAGGATCACGATGTCGGCTCGAAAACTCATTCTCTGTCACGACTGCGACCTGCTGAATCGGGTGGCTGAGCTGCCGAGTGGCGCGTCGGCCCTTTGCCCCCGCTGCGGAGGCCTACTCGACCGGCGCGTTCCCAATAGCATCGACCGCACGCTCGCGCTGACGCTGGCGGGACTGGTTTTGTTCCTGGTGGCCAACGCGTTCCCGTTCCTGGCGATGAAGATGCAAGGACAGGTGACAGACACGACTCTCGCCTCCGGAGTTCGTGCGCTCTACGCACACGACGAGCGCTTCGTGGGGTCTCTGGTCCTCTTCACCACCATCGTTGCGCCCCTGCTCCAGCTCCTCTTGCTGCTCTCGGTTCTGGCGCCGCTCAGGTTCGGCCGGAGGGTTCCAGGTATGATCCCCATGTTCCGGCTGCTGCGGCGAGTCGAGAGCTGGAGCATGATGGAGGTCTTTCTGATCGGGATCCTGGTCTCCCTGGTCAAGCTGGCCGATATGGCACAGATCGTTCCGGGCATCGCGATCTGGTCGTTCGCGCTCTTGATTCCGGTGCTGGTGGCGGCGAAGGCCTCGCTCGATCCTCACCTGGTGTGGGAACGCATCGGGAGGCGTGCGTGAGTGAGCCGGAAAAAGCACTCGCGGCCAGGAGCCTGGCGAGCTGCCACGACTGCGCACTCGTCGTGCGTCTCCCCGCTGGGCGGGCGCACGTGGCTGCGCGCTGTCCTCGCTGCGGAGCCAAGGTGCACCGACGCAAGGTCGACAGTCTCGCCCGGACCTGGGCGCTCGTCATCACCGCGGCCATGCTATACGTGCCCGCCAACATCTATCCGGTGATGATCGTAACCTCGCTCGGCAAATCGCAGTCGGACACGATCATGAGCGGCGCCATCTATCTGCTCCAGCACGGCATGTGGCCGCTCGCGCTGGTGGTCTTCGTGGCCAGCGTGCTGGTGCCCCTGCTCAAGCTCGCGGCACTGAGTGGCTTGCTCATCTCTGTGCAGCGCGGCTCGAGCTGGCGCCCCCGCGACCGGACCCGGCTCTACCGCATTACCGAGGTGGTTGGCCCCTGGTCGATGGTGGACATCTACGTGGTGACTATCTTGATGGCACTGGTCAGCCTGGGGCAGCTGGCGTCGATCGAAGCCGGGCTGGGAGCCGTCTTCTTTGCGGGCGTAGTCATCCTCACCCTGCTCGCCGCCGAATCCTTCGATCCCCGCCTCATCTGGGACCGCGCGGAGGCGTCGCATGCCCGAAGCTGACGGACGTGAGCATGCGTCGCCCGCCGTCGCCGATGCCGTCATCGAGGAGCGGAGCCGCCTCTCCATCGTCTGGGTCATCCCCATCGTGGCCGTGCTCGTGGGCACCTGGCTCGCCTACAGGGCGTTCACGGAGCGCGGGCCGCTCGTGACCATCACCTTCGAATCAGCCGCTGGATTAGAGGCCGGGAAAACCAAGGTCAAGTACAAGGACGTGGAGATCGGAGCGGTCGAACAGATTGATCTCTCTGCGGACCTGTCCGGCGTGGTGGTCCAGGCGCGCCTCGGGAGAGAAGCGACACGCTACCTGACGGAGAACACCCGCTTCTGGGTGGTGCGCGCGCGGGTAAGTGCCGGCCGCGTGAGCGGCCTCAGCACCCTGTTCTCGGGCGCCTATATCGGGATAGACCCCTCCACCGAAGGCCGCCCGCAACGCCACTTCCAAGGTCTCCCGGTTGCACCCGTGGTCACCTCCGACGTACCGGGACGGCTCTTCACCCTTCGTGCCAAAGCGGGCGGCTCGCTGGAGGTTGGCTCGCCCGTCTACTACCGCTCGGCCGACGTCGGCGACGTGGTTGCGTCGGAGCTCGACGAGAGCGGCAACCACGTCACCGTCAAGGTCTTCCTCAGGGCTCCACACGATCAGCGCGTGCGTAAGAACACGCGTTTCTGGAACGTGAGCGGCATCGATTTGCGGCTGAGCCCCGAGGGCCTCGAGCTCGACACCGTGTCGCTCACCTCGCTCTTGATCGGAGGGGCTGCGTTCGACACGCCTAAGGACCAGGATCCCGGCGGTCCGGTCGAGGAGGGCGCCGTCTTCGAGCTCTACCCGAACCGTCGAGCCATGCTGCAGCCAAAGCTCACGGTGAAGCGTCCCTTCCTGCTGCACTTCGAGGGGTCGGTGGGCGGACTGGTCGACGGCGCTCCGGTGGAGTTCCGCGGGATCCAGGTCGGCGAGGTACGTAACGTGCGGCTCGAGTTCGACGCCGAGACCAACAAGCTCCGCATTCCCGTCCTGATCGAGCTGCAGCCCGAGCGGATCGCTCTCAACAGCGGCGGGGCGGTCGTCAGTATCGGGATGGACGAGGTGCGCCGCAACTGGGACGACCTGGTCGCGCGCGGGATGCGCGCCCAGCTCCAGTCGGGGAACCTGCTCACCGGTCAGCTCGCGATCGGTCTCGATTTCCATCCGGACGCCCCCCCGGCCAAGATCAACTGGGACGCGCCGATCCCCGAGCTGCCCACCATCCCGAGCCCGATCGAGGAGCTCAAGACCGGGCTCTCGCAGTTCGTGAAACGCCTGAGTGAGGTTCCGCTGGAGCAGGTCGGCAACAACTTGAACAAGACGCTGGAGCAGCTGGAGCGTACGCTCGCGTCGGCGAACGCGCTGATCGCCCCGGACTCGGAGGCCGGCTCGGAGCTCAGGCGACTGCTGCGCGACCTGGCCGATGCAGCCCAATCCATCCGGCTGCTGGCAGACCATCTCGAGCAGCACCCCGAGGACCTGATTCGGGGGAAGGGGGCGGAGTGAAGAGCATTCGACAACAGGCGGTGGTAGTGCTGGCGGCGGGTCTTGCCCTGGGCTGCCTGGGGCGAAGCGCACCAGTCCGCTTCTACACCATGAGCCCGGTGGAGGGTCGTTCCCTCAACAGCGTTGCGGAGGATCTGCTCGTGGTCGTGGGGCCGGTAAGCTTCCCACGCTACCTGGAACGCCCACACCTAGTGACGCGCCCAGCGGCGTCCGAGCTCAAGATCAACGAGTTCCGCCGCTGGGCGGGCGGGTTCGAGTCCAATGTTCGGCGCGTACTGGTGGACAATCTACGCGCCCGTCTGGGCCAACAGCGGGTAGCCACGGTCCCCTTGGTCCATCCCTCCGGTTCCGTGTTCCGTGTGATCATCGACATCCTTCAGTTCGAGGGCAATCCGGGCAACGACCTGATCCTGCGAGTCCACTGGATCGCCCAGGACGAAGCCAAGGGAACCCGGGCCTGGAGCGAGCAGATCACCATCCGCCGGCCCCTCAAGGCCGAAGACATCACCAGCCTGGTGGCCGCACACGATCAAGCACTGGGCCAGCTCTCCGACGTAATCGCCGCCCGCATCGTCAGCCTGAGCGGCCCGGGTGTATGATGCAAAGACCGAAGCACATCGCTCCAGTCGGTGACACTCGAAAAAGGAGCTAGTCATGGGAAAGTACAGTCGGGAGGAGCTTGAGTCAGCGTTCAAGCATTACTGGCGCACGGGCGCCGTCGGGGAGGACTGGGACGCTTGGGCGGATCTCTTTACCGAGGACGCCACCTACCACGAGCGCATCCTGGGCACGATGCAGGGTCGCGAGGCGATCCGAGCTTGGATCAAGCCAATCATGGAGGAATACTGCGAGCTTTACACCG
>SMUY01361197.1_pt1 | contig 19566 bp, 17 predicted proteins | sample 2456441 | NCBI WGS metagenome assembly SMUY01 (sample SAMN11095931, study PRJNA526329) | marine sediment metagenome | biome: Marine sediment; feature: Surficial sediment; material: Deep marine sediment; isolation source: Hadal surficial sediment | place: Pacific Ocean | collected 2014-11 | depth...
AGGGTCTGGGAAGTTGATATAAATTTCAGACAATTCGCCGTCCTGAAAGACCATCGGGAACTTTTCACGCGCGTCCCCATAGACCACTCGAACGTTTTCGATCTTGAGGCGATCCAGCCGGGTGATGATCTTGCGGATCCCCTTATGATAAAAATCCATCCCTATAAAATTGTCTTCCGGATGCTGAATGGCTTTTTCAATCAGGAAGTTTCCATTGCCAAAGCCAATTTCCAATTTCAGAGAATGATTATTTTGAAAACAATCCGGCCAATCGGGATACTCCTCTGGGTCCAGAAAATAAACATGTCCCGATGCGATGGTGTCAAAAGAAATGAGGGGTTTTGAAGTCATCTGAAGCTCAGTCTTTTTTGAATTCCGGCTGATGGTGGATGGTGGTCAACTGCAAAACTTCATATTCGTAGTCTTCGCCCGCTATGGACATATTCACTTCGTCCCCCTCTATTTTTCCAATCAGGGATTTGCCGACTGGCGAGGCCAGAGATATTTTCCCTTCGTCCGGATTGACCTCTTCAGGGAAAACCAAGTGAAAGGTTTTTTTCTCGCCAGAGTTTAAATTTTTTAATATCAGGGTACTGCCCAAGCCGCACCGGTCTTTAGGGATTCGATTGAAATCGAGCACCATGATGTCGCTGATCCGTTTTTGCATTTGTGAAATACGGGATTCCAGAAACATTTGTCTTTCCTTAGCGGCCTTGTACTCCGCATTCTCACTCAGGTCTCCCATATCCGTGGCAATCTTCAAGGCCTTTGGGATATCCACTTCGAGCTCTTTTTTGGAATCAAAAAGCTCTTTTTCAAGTTTGTCTAGTATCGGAAGTCTCATGGTTTTTTCCCGTGCCGCTGATTGATATTGAAGGATCGTTGTGTCCGAAGACTCGTTGCATGCATCAAGGTTCTATAATGATAAAGGCATCGGTCGGCCCACTGCTCAGAATTTCGTCCATCCGCGCAACCGCGTCCTCAAGCGAACGGAATGAGCCGGCTAACACCCGGTGAAGTGGCCTGTCTTCCCGGAGAAAAGTTTGAATGCGGCCATCCTCAAATTTTTTGGAAGCCTGTCTCGCATTTTCCTGGCTTTTAAATACTCCGAGTTGAATGGTGTACCCCTTACCGGTTTCGCGGAAAACTTTTTCCCCGGGAGGAGCCGCCAGGGCGCTCAACCGGACCCGTGTCATGCCCTGCTTCAGCATCCCCAGTTCTTTGCCTGCCTGATAACTGAGGTCAATGATGCGGTCTTTCACAAACGGGCCACGGTCGTTGATCCGAACCACCACCGCTCGACCGTTGTCCAGATTGGTCACCATGACACGGGTTTCAAAAGGCAACGTTTTGTGGGCCGCAGTCAAGGCGTACATATTATACACTTCCTGGCTCGCGGTGAGGCGGCCGTGGAATTTTTTTCCATACCAAGAGGCCCAACCTTCCTGCGAGAACCCGGAAGCCTTTAGGATGGTGTGAGAGGTGCCGTCACCCCCGGAACTCGACTTTTCAGGTGGCGGGGCAACTGAGCGCGTTTCAGCAATCACCGGCGTCTTCGTCTGAACGACAGGCATGGGTTTCAACTTCGGAGCGGCACATCCCGCAACAGTAATAATTCCGGCCAGGAGCACTCCCTGAAAAAATACAAAAGTGCTGAATGGCTGAAAGTTGATCTTCATCGCTAAGACCAGAATCCGTTCGGGTTTGTGAAAAGGGCTGGTCGGCCTGCCGACCGTTTTGCAAACTGGGAAGTCAAATAGCGGGATTGCCTGATATAAACATTTAATATCAATGGAGTTATCGCCTACACCCTATCAATTCTAGAAGGCCTTGAGGGGCAGGTCAATGAAAATTTGGCCAACCATAAAGGTCTGATCAAAAATCCCATAAAATGAATTTTTATTTAATCATTTTTCAAAAATGTCTTTATACTGATAGGGACTGATTTTTGAGGAACTATTTGATTTACCAACAGGTACCCCCCCATTTGACAGTAATTATCTGACAAATGATCGTAAGGCTGAAGGATGCGTGAAAAACTACTTAAACTGATCGAGGAAAAGGAAAATATTCCTCCATTACCGGATATTCTGCTTCGCCTGGAAGCCAAGATAGAAGATCCCAAAAGCAATATCAGCGATATTGCTATCCTGATCGAAACCGAGCCTATATTGTCCGGCAGGTTGATCAAGCTGTCCAACAGTGTCTTTTTTGGTGGCGGACGGGAGAAAATTGAGAACCTCTCGAGCGCTATCCTGAGATTGGGCCTGAAAATGGTGCTCGATCTGGCGTACACTTTGGAAATTCCCAAATTGTTTATGAAAGGCAAGGGATTGAATCAGAAAAAATTCTGGGAACATTCTTTAGCGGTCGCAATTTTGGCTCGTCTCCTGAGCCGTAAATGTAAAAACCTGGTTGCCGAGGCCGACCTTTGCTATCTTTCGGGATTGATGCATGACATCGGCATTGTTATATTTAACTTTTTCATTCCCGATGAGTACGGCGCTTTTCTCCAAGACATCAAAGGGGTGGAGGAGCCTTTGGAAAAATTGGAAATGGAAAGGTTTGGCATGTCCCATCCGGAACTCGGGTCCTTGTTCATAAAAAAATGGTGGCCGGTTCCCGATGAAGTGGTTTTTGCGGTGGGCAAGCATTACCTTGGAGTTTTCGATCAGGGTAAGGATAACCCCACCTTGCTGATGGTGATCATGGCCAATATCATGGCCAATAACTTTGATTTGGAAAACGGCATTTCTTCTTTTTTACAACCCAATAGTGAACAGTTCCTTGCCGGGCAGGGTTTGTCGCCAGCCGATATTCAGGAGCTGATTGAAGAGGCCCGCGAAAGTTTGTACCTTGCAAAAGAAGTCCTTTATAGTTAAAGTGCTTGCGGTATAATATAATTAGTATCCAACGATGCGTTAATCACCCAGCCTGTTTTCTCCACCACCACTAACCATTCTTATGGACAAAGATCAGTTTCGAGTCACCTTCTTTGGAGTCCGAGGCTCCATTCCCTCGCCCATGGTTTCCAGCGAGGTTGAGGAGAAAATTCAAAATGCTGTGGAGCTGGCTCAGCCGGCGGATTTAAAAGATGAGGCCAGCCGGCGGGCGTTTGTGGCTCGACTGCCCCATCACGTCAAAGGCTGTTTTGGGGGCAACTCCTCATGTGTTCATGTGGAGGTCAACGGGAAAGATCTGATTTTTGATTGCGGCACCGGTTTGCGTATGCTGGGGAATCTTTTTATCCAACGTGAATTTGGAAAAGGCGAGGGCGAAGCCAGTATGTTTTTGTCCCACACGCATTGGGACCACATCATGGGCATTCCCTTCTTCACCCCTTTCTACATGAAGGGAAATAAATTTAAAATTTATGGTTCCCACCCCCGATTGGAAGAGCGTTTGATCGGGCAACAAAGTTTTGAATACTTCCCGGTGGCTTTTGAGTCGTTTTCTGCGGATATCGAGATCATCAGTTTGGACAGCCAGAAAGACTGTACGCTGGGCGATGTTCGCATCACCTGGTTGGAAATGGACCATCCCGGAAGCAGTTTTGCCTATCGCGTGGAATACCAGGGCAAGACTTTCATCTATGCCACCGATGCGGAATACAAAAAATTAGGTGATGAAGATTTAAAACCCACCATCGACTTTTTCAGGAATGCCGACCTGCTGATATTTGACTCCCAATACACTTTCATTGAAGGCGTCGAAAGAGAGGATTGGGGGCACAGTTCGACCTTCATCGGCGTGGACATCGCCCTCATGGCGGATGTCAAGAAAATCGCCTTTTTCCATCACGAACCAAGCTACAGCGATTTCAAACTGCAAAGTGTTCTGGAGCAAACCCAAAAATATTTAAAGGCGCTCAGCAAGGACAGCCCTCTGGAAATGTTTCTTTCGCGGGAAGGAATGAGCCTGGACCTGCTCTGAGAGTCACCTCAATTTTCAAATCATCTCCAGCATTCGGCTCATCATGAGTTGGATGCTTTTTCTATGGGATCGTTATTTGCTATAGAACACCAGCCGTGCGCTCCATCTCCGACTGGAAAGCCCGAACTGCAGAAGGATCACCACCCTACGCGCCATCTCACGCAGGAGGTTTAAACTGCTCATCCACCTTGGGGGCCGCGATGTGATCGATGTAATTGGCCAGCGTTTCCGAAGCGATGATGCCTATAATTTCAAAGGTTTGGCGACGGTCAATGCCCCGGCTCTCCAAATCCTGAGTGATTTTGGAGGTGAGACAGCCTTTTTTTGACTATGAGTAAGCGGGTGGTCAGGGTCAGCGCTTTGGCACGGTCCGATTGCGGCTCTTTTTTTTCTAAAATGCGTTGGATATCGGGGTCTTTTGGGTCCAGTTGCAGGAGTTGGAAATGATGGGCCGACCGGCAATATTTGCTATCGTTGTAGGTAGCAATATGAAGCCTGATCAATCGTATTTCTTTTTCCGTGAATACCGAGTCCGCTAAAAACTTCATTCCCTTGAAGTAAAATTTTAAGACGGCAGGGCTCAGTGCCATCTCCTTTGCCAAATTGGGGATGAAGCCGAAGTCTTTCACTATTTCATCAAAAATGGGATCGTGGTTTTGGGATTCCAGATTCATCCGCACTCCTACTAAAAATTTTATTCAACCCTGTCCTTGGCTGGGAAATACACCCCTGTTCAGTCGAAGAATATCTCCAAAACTTACCTTTCTGGCTTTTAAATTGTCCAGTTGTCCTCCAGGGCGCCTTCGGGAAGGTCAGGAAGGAGTGTTTTTGAGAAATCAATGTTTCTTTTTGGAGGACTTTTTGTTCTTCCAGGTCAAAAGCCAATGCTGGATGAGACGCAGTTTTTGCATGCCGGTGAATTTCCGGCGCTTGAACCTGGGAGTTTGTTCGTACTGCAAACGCGCGATGACCGTCGGCGCCACCGCCTCCTCCACCAGCACTCCGCGTTGCGCGTGCTCGAGGTTTTTGGAAGCGCACACTTCCCGGAAGGCCACCATCAACCGGCAGTCCAAGGGCCGGTCTTCGTGGATCATGCAAGCATCGTCGTCATCTAAAAACGGGCAAGGCTGATTGACCACGGTGCGGTGCCAATCCACCGTCTCCGGATCGACCCCCGATGCCAGAACCTTGGCGACCCGATCCACGCTTTTTTGCGAGCGGGCCATGAGGTTTTGAAGGGGAATGCCTTTTTGGCGGGCCGCATTTTGCATGCCGTCCCATTCCAGTTGAGTGATGGACACTCCCGTGTGACAGCAATGGGCGCAACCCATTTTACAAGTCAGCGGCGGGGCCTTTTCTGCGTAGGCCTGCCCCAAGACTTGCCAGAATGCTTGCAGGAGCGGAATTTTTTCAGTGTGGGCGAGGGCCTTGGTGTCCTCCAGCATTTTTTCGTAGGCGTACTGGATTTCAGCTTCGCTGAACTTTTGCTGAATGAATTGGCGAAGCACTTCCGGGTCGGTCATGCCTTGGATGAAAAGACCGTTGGGGTCGGAGTGAGTAGTCATGATTGAAGTTGCAAAATTTAAAGTTTAAAAATAATCCATGTTCCGGCATAAAACCTGAGGTCAGGAGAATTGCTGTTGGGCGAGGCTGATCAAACAAGAGAAGGCGGCCGACCTCACCGTGCCGGACTCCCGCAAAAGTTACTTCTTTTTTTTGGCGAGATACTTCATTTGCAGTTCATAAATCAACTGCTCAATCAATTTGGTTTCCTCGACGTTCAGGTTGTTTTGGGTTTTTTCCTTGAGCATGGCCAGTATGTCGATGGTCTGCTTGACTGCAGGAAGGTTTTCCTGGATCTGTCCCGTGGTCGGGTCGGGGATATCGCCCAGGTTATAGAAGGCGGAGGAAGTTAAAGACAAAACAAAGGTGGAAAAATTGATTTCAAACTGCTCAGAACTTTTCTGCTGGGGAGCGTCCTGGCCGGCGTCTTCATTGGGCTTTTCCTTCTGCGGACTTTCTTCGCTGGCCTTGATTTCATCTTCAGATTGTTGCGATGAACGTTTATCATGAATGATGAACTCAGACTCTTCCTGGTCTTTTCCCATGCTGCTTTCTCCTTGAGTGTCTCCGGTATCGCGGCAGTCTTCCAAGGCCTTCTGGACGGAGCAAGAATATCAGCAAGGTATATTGATGTCAAAAGTAATGTGGCTCGGTTGTTGTCCGCAGGTGGTTTTGTTATCATGGGCAATGTATGAAACATCGATTGTTGTGGCTACTCATTCTTATGGTTGGCGTGGCCGGCTGTTCCACCAGCCAAATAGCCAGCCGGTTTGCGGTTCCTTTGGTGACCGGGCAGTACGATTCCCTTAACGAAGAATCCGATCCGTTATTGGCCGCAACCGCTATTCCCGCCAGTTTGAAAATGTTGGAAGGCATGGTCAAGTCGGATGAGGACAACCCGGTCCTTCTGCATAAGCTGGCCGAAGGATTTTGCAGTTATGCCTTCAGTTTTGTCGAGGACGAAAACCCTCAACGGGCTTCCCTGTTGTACCTGCGCGGCCGGGCCTACGCCTTGCGGATTTTGGTGAAGGCAGGCGCCGCGGCGGACCTCCCTGATCTGCCGCCAGAGCAATTTCAAAAAAGTTTGGAACGAATGGATGCGGGCGATCTCCCGAGCCTGTTTTGGTTTGGGCAATGTTGGGCCGGGTGGTTATTGCTCAATCTCCACGATATGGAAGCTTTTGCCGCGCTCCCTAAAGTCGAGTCCGCCATGCGCCAAACCCTGGAGTGGGACGAATCTTTTCATTACGCCGGACCCCACATGTTTTTCGGCGGATTTTATGGGGCGCGTTCCAAAATGCTGGGCGGTGACCCCGAAAAATCGAAACATCATTTTGAGCGCAATCTGGAACTCACGGAAAACAAGTTTTTAATGACGCAGATGCTCTACGCAAAAACTTACGCGGTTCAAACCCAGAATCGAGAATTGTTTGAACGCTTGTTGAAAATCGTTCTGGCAACACCCGGCGATGTTCTGCCGGAGCAACGGTTGGCCAATGAAGTGGCCAAACTCAAAGCCCAAAACCTTTTGGAGGCGGCGGATGATTTATTTTGATCGTGCGGCAATGTCTTCCCGTTACAGAGATGCCCTGAAACGCGTGACGCCGGGAAATTTTCTATGCATCCTGTGCGGCCTGGTCGCCTCTCTGCTGTTGGCGCTGGTGGTCCTGACCTGGCAACCGGGCGAAGCTCATGCCGCCAAGAAAACCTATATCAAACTCTCCACCCTGGCTCCCGAAGGTTCGTCCTGGATGAGGCAAATGCGCCTCATGAGCAAGGAGTTGGAACAGGCGACTCAGGGCCAGGTGAAGTTCAAATTTTATCCGGGCGGGGTGTCCGGCGATGAAAAAGATGTCATTCGAAAAATGCGTATCGGTCAGGTGCATGCGGCGGGTTTCACCGGGGTGGGGCTGGGCGAGATCCTGCCCGAGGTTCGGGTGCTGGATCTGCCTTTCCTGTTTGAGAACGACCGGGAGATCGCTCACATCTATGAAAAAATGAACGGCTATTTTGCTGACCGGTTTGAGGAGAAAGGTTACATCCTGCTGGGCTGGGTGCCCGTGGGGTGGATTCACTTCTTCTCACAAATTGATATTCAGTCTGTGGAGGATTTACGCCGGACCAAAGCCTGGATGTGGGAAGGCGATCCGCTGGTGGCCAGCACGTATAAAGAATTGAAAGTCAGTCCGCATTCCCTTTCTGTCACGGACGTCATGTTGTCTTTGCAGACCGGGATGATCGATACGGTGTACGCTTCGCCCATTGGGGCCTTGGCTCTGCAATGGTTCACCAAGATCGAATCCATGTCCGCACTGCGTATGGGCAACGCCACGGGGGGTGTCTTGATAACCAAAAAGCGGTTCTCCAAACTTCCCGAAAAATATCAGCGGGCATTAAAAAGAATAAGTAAAAAACATCTCCGGAGCCTGGTTGAGAAAGTTCAGGAGGACAATAATAAAGCGATTGCCGTGATGAAAAAAAACGGACTAAAAATCGCTCCCCAGCCCAGCCCCGAACAACTTGAAAAATTCCAGCGGGTGGGTGAACTCGTCCGCCAGCAATTGACCGGAAAACTTTTTGAACAATCCCTCGTCGATACCATCCTGAAACATTTGCAGGACCTCCGGTAAACCAGACTGCGTCTGGAGGCAAAAGGGTCAGACTCTAACTTGCGCTCAATAATTGTCAGGCATTATTCCAAGCATCAGCCATTCGCGTCCAGCCGCAGGCTGGTGGCCCAGCGGGCCAACTGTTCGCGTGAGATTTTTGCGTTGTGACGGATGTCCACCGGGAAGGCGGGATGAAAAAGAATCCGCGTGATGTCGCGGGTGATTGCCTGGCGGCTTCCCAACTCTAAAAGCTCCCGCCGCAAGGTGTTCCGTTGATCCTGAGATTTGGTTTTATCTGCCAGCTCGATCACCATGACAGGCTGTTGCGCATCGCGCGGCCCGGTTCCGACCAGGGCCGACCGCTGAACTTCCGGATGGGTATTGAAGATCGCCTCGCAGGGAATGGTGTACAGCGTTTTATCCTGGAGTGTGACCCGGTGATTTTTCCTGCCGCAAAACCACAGCCGTCCCTGTTCGTCCAGCGTGCCGACATCCCCCATGCGATGCCAAATAGTTTCTCCCTGCGGGATTTTGGCCAATCGCGTTTCCGCCTCAGAGTTGAAATAGTGCTCCGAAACCCAGGCGCCTTGCACGACGATTTCTCCAATGACGCCGGGCGCGACCGTCAGTTCCTCCGTCCATTTTGCAATCGGAGCATCGGTGATTTGAATGATCCTGAGGGACAACTCCGGCACTGGATGACCGACGCAAATTCCCAATCCCTGCTCCGTCCGGCGCCAGGTTTCACCTAAAATTTCTTTTCTCGACAGGGTGGCCACCGGCAGGGCCTCCGTGGCGCCGTAGGGCGTGTGAATTTCCGCCTCGGGAGAAAGGATAGCGTCAAACCGTTGGAGCAGCGGTCCCGGCACCGGCGCGCCCGCCATGAGGATTCGCTTCAACTCCGGTATTTGGATATTTTTTTCCAAACAGTATTTGGATACCGTGTGCCAGAGCGCCGGCGACCCGAAACTGCTGGTGACCGAATATTTCCGGATGGCACGAATAATTTTTTCCGGATCGACCTTGGCCGGCCGGCTGGCGTCCATGTCCGGCAGGACGCAGGTCATCCCCAGGCTCACCCCGAACAGGGCGAACAAGGGAAAGGTGGGGAGGTCGACCTCGCCTTTTTTGATGCCGTATATCTTCTGCAACAACGACACCTGTTGGGCAAACATGCGATGCGTGTACAGCACGCCTTTGGGGGGGCCGGTACTGCCGCTGGTGAACAGGATGGCGGCGGGATCTTCCGGCCGGGTTTTTGTTGATTGAAAATCCGGTCGCCCCGACGCGCGGACCTTGGCCAGCGTGGGACCGCCCCAAAACCAACGCCGGCCCACGGTGATGTGAATTTTGGTTTTTTTGAAAGCGCGTGAAAATATTAATCGCGCCGCATGAGCGAGAGGCACGGCGATCATCGCGTCTGGCGCCACCTTGCGAATCCCGGCCAGAACGCTTTTACGTCCCAGTCCCGGATCGATCAACACCGGCACCGCGCCGATTTTGAACAACGCGAAAGTCAGCGCCAGAAATTCCAGGCCGGCTGGCACCATCACCAGAACCCGATGGCCCCGGGTGATGCCGGTGGGCAGGAGGCCGGTGGCGAGGCGGTTGACCTCTTCATTGAGTTGTTGAAAGGTGACGGAAAAATCCGTGCGGGCCAGGATCACGGCCTTGGCTTCCGGAATCTCCTGCGCCAGGATTTCCAGAGTCACAGCGATATTTTCACGGTTCATGGCGTTGTCGGTCATGGAATGCTGAGGGCGGTTTTCACCAGCGGCAGTGAGACTTTCTTTTTTTGTTTGAGGGATTCTTCATTGATCCGGGTCACGGCGTCTTTGATGGATGGGAAATCTCTGGGGATACGCTTCAGCAGATAGGCGATGGTTTTTTGCGGAACCGCCACCCCCACGTCACGGCCCAGTTTCTCAAAAAGCCGGGCCGATGTGGGATCGTCCATGGCCTGGATTTCCGCGGTCATGCCCCATCGAAACCGGGACTTCAGGTAATCCTCCGTGTCGGGCAGGTCGTTGAGGGAGGTGCGCCCGGTAAAAATAATTTTCCCACCCCGTGTCATTATTGAATTGTATATGAGGTATAGCTTTTTCTGACTGGCCGGGTGGCCTGCAATTTTGTCCACATCATCCATCAAAAAAAAATCCAGGTTTTCGAAGGGAGCCAGGGAGTGGGGTGCTGTTTCAGCGGAGTCCGATTGACTGAGTCTGATAAAGTCGGGGCAGTGAACGTATAAAACATTTTTTTCCGGCAGGCTTTGAGCGGTGTGGTTGCCGATAGCCATGAGGAGATGGGTTTTCCCCATCCCCTGGCCGCCGGTGAGGAACAGGGTTTGGTAAGTCAGCTCGGTGCCGGAACAGATTTCACGCGCCAGGGAGACGGCAAACTGCGACCCGGGAGAAACTACAAAATTTGAAAAATCATATTCGGGCCTTGCCGGAAAATTTAAAATGGATTGGCGGGAGCCGGCCATGGTCTTGTGTGCCAATTTCCAAAGAGGTTGAGGGGCAATGCGTCAGGCAAGGTGCGCCACCCAGGCAGAAACCTGATTACTTGGGTCCTATCTGGATCTCAATTTTGGTCTTGCCCAATCCAGGTTCTACAATAATGGTACACACGTCGTTTTCCATCTCATAAAGCATGATGGTTATATCGTGCTCGACGATGCGAATCGACTGCCATCCCCGCCCCGGCATTTCATTGCGGAAGTATTCCACCACCTCATCCGCACGATTCCACAGGGAAAAGGACAAGCGGCCCACCTTGACGGCGCCACTGCCCGATTCGTAAATGAAAGTTTTGTCCCGGTTCAATACCACCCCATCCGGCAGGGGGATGCTGGCAAACTGCAGGGCGATCGGCGGCGGGGGACTCTTGCCATCGCCACCCGAATTTGGAGAATAGGCTTTTGGGGCGCATCCCAAAAACCCCGACCCCATCACCGCCAGCGCCATAACGATAGTAAAAGAAATCAGAGGTTTAATCATTCGATCACGGTTCTCCCTATTAAAACGACACCCAATCCCAGAATCATAATAAAGAATCCGATCAATCGCAAGGTGCTATCAGGAAGCTCGGGAATTTTCTGAGCCAAGGCTCTCACCTGATCCGGGAAACAAAAATATGGAATGCCTTCAAACACCATCATCATTCCCAATGCGGTCACAAAGAATGCCATAACAATATCCCGTTGAGAAATAAATTATTAATGAGTGGATTGTACCGTCTTCTTCGGCATTTATTAATGAAATAATAAAACGATGCGGGAGAACGCAGGGATCAGGAAAACGGGTCTGGGCGCGTGGCGTCAGTTTTACATTTGAATGAGTGAACTCTTAGAAAATTCCTGAAAATTCAAGCCACAGTCCCAAGGTGACGCCCGGATCGATACGCCGACCGTGAACGATCTGTTTGCTGACGGCAAATTTCAACTTGAGAAATTAAGTTGTAAATGATGAAACCGCCATTATATAATAGCCTGTAACTAATGGATTAGTGCGATGCAACCCAACCATCAGACGTTTTCTACTCCCTTGTCCCATCAGTCATTGTGGCGGGGCAGGGTTCGCAACAGAGGCTCCGAGTGCCCGGTAACACCGAACGGGATGCTATGCAGTCCCCAGGTATTTTTGAGTTTTTGGCAAACTGAAGATTCATTCATCGTTTTATAAAAATCACTCCAACGGCAGGGCTGGAATAATCGAGGAATTCTCCATGAGATTTAAGAGCATTAAAATTGCATTCACTGTTGTTTTTCTAATGGGATTTTGTTTGCCCATGTTCCTTGGCAACGACAACTCGGTTGTGACCCTCCTGGGAAAGGCTCATGCCCTGAGTAGCAAGAGCATGCCCCTGGGAAGCAATATTTTCGTGGAGATTGCCAAAAAACAGAATCCAGCGGTGGTCAATATCAGCACCCGGGCCAAACAAAGAAGTAACTTGCGCGCTCCCCGCAGTCCGCGTCCCCCGCGCGGTAATCCGAAAAATCCGCGTGGACGAGGCCCATTGGAAGATTTTTATGATCGGTTTTTTGGTGAGCGGGATCGCGGGCGGGGTCAGCCTCGAGGCGGTATGGGATCGGGATTCATCATTGATGCGAACGGCCTGATTCTCACCAACAATCATGTCATCGAAGGCGCCGCTGAAATCCATGTGCATTTGCAGGATGGAGATAATGGCGAGAAGGAGTACACCGCCAAGTTGATTGGCGCCGACCCCAAGACAGATATTGCCTTGATTCAGCTGGAAAGGGAACCGGGCGACGATAAGAGCCTGCCTTTTTTGAGTTTGGGCAATTCAGATGATCTGGAAGTGGGCGAATGGGTGGTGGCGATTGGCAATCCTTTCGGTTTGAGCCACACGGTGACCGTAGGCGTGGTGAGCGCCAAGGACCGAAGCATTGGTTCGGGTCCCTACGATGAGTATATTCAAACCGACGCGTCCATCAATCCGGGCAACAGCGGCGGACCGCTGATGAATATTGCCGGCGAAGTGATCGGCATCAATACGGCGATCATCTCTGGCAACACGGGAGGGAATGTCGGTATTGGATTTGCGATTCCGATCAATGTGGCAAAAGAAATATTGAACGATCTCAAATTAAAGGGCAGTGTCACTCGCGGCTGGCTGGGGGTCATGATTCAGCGGATCACTCCCGATCTGGCCGAATCGTTCCAACTGAGCGAGAGTGAAGGCGCTCTGGTTGGCGATGTCCTTCCCAATGGCCCGGCGGATAAAGCGGGGATCAAACGCGGCGATGTGATTGTCAAGTTTAACAACCGGGTGGTTAAAACGATGGAGGCTCTTCCCAAAATCGTGGCCGCCACCCCACCCGGAAAAACTGTGCCAGTGGAAGTGATCCGGGATGGGAAAAAGAAAATCATTCAGGTCCATATCGCCGTGCTTGAAGATAAGGCCGTGCGCGTCGCGGCGCTCGATCCTTTGGGAATTCAAGTCCAGTCCCTGACTCCGGAACTGGCCCAGGGCATGGATCTGGAAGCGGACTCTGGGGTGGTGGTTTCGGACGTGACTCCGGGTGAGCCGGGTGGCGAAGCCGGACTGCGCCGCGGCGACGTCATCACCGAAATCAACCGCAAGCCGGTGGCCAATGAAGCCGATTATCAGAAAATGGTTAAAAAATTGAAAAAGGGCGACACCGCTCTCATGCTGGTCAAGCGCGGAGGCACCACCATTTATATTGCGGCCAAACTAAAATGACCCGCTGAAATAACGATTCAAGAAACGGTGGCTCTTTGCGGGGCCGCCGTTTCCTTTCTCACCTCTTAACCTCTATGGAAACCCGGGTTCCTCTCGCCACGTATTTGCTGATTCTATTGCTTGTTTTCAGTGGGGGTTCGCCTGCCGAGGCCCGGGACGCTTATAATCGCCGGACTCCCATCGTCGTCGCGGTCGAAAAAGTCGGCCCGGCGGTCGTCAATATTTTCACCGAAGAAGCGCCGCGCACTTTTAAAAATCCCTTCCGGAACTTTTTCGGCGACAACCTGTTCGACCGGTTTTTCAGGGAACGTACGCCGTCGTCCGCTCCGAACCGCAGAAGCTTGGGCTCCGGAGTGATCATCAATTCCAACGGCTACATCCTCACCAACGAGCACGTCATCGCCAAAGCGGTGCGCATCAAGGTGACGCTGATTGATAACCGGGAGTTCGACGCGCACTTGATCGGCGCCGATATCAAATCCGACCTGGCCGTCATCAAGATCGATTCGAAACGACCCCTGCCTTATGTGAAAATGGGGCGCTCCGATGATCTCATGATCGGCGAAAGCGTGTTGGCTATCGGCAACCCCTTCGGCCTCCAACACACGGTCACCACGGGCATCATCAGCGCCCTCGACCGCACCATCCGGGCCGGGAAAAATCAGGTTTACAACGATTTTATTCAGCTCGACGCCTCCATCAACCCCGGCAACAGCGGCGGGCCTCTGCTCAACATCAACGGTTCCCTGATCGGCATTAATTCCGCTATCTACCAGGATGCCGAGGGCATTGGATTTGCCATCCCGATTGATAAAGCGCGGCGCATCGTTGAGGACCTCATCCAGTACGGCAAGGTGCGGCGTGGCTGGTTGGGTGTGGCGGTGCAGAACATGAGCCCGGCGCTGGTCCAGCATTTCCATCTCGATCGCACCCGCGGCGTCATCGTCACCAAAGTGTTCCGGCCCAGCCCCGCCGCCCGCGCCGGTATTCAACAGGGCGACGTCCTGCTCCGCGCCGGGGACCGTGAAATCGAGGACAAGTCGGACTACCTGCGGACCGTGGCTTCCTATCCCGTGGGTCAATCTTTTCGCCTGGAGTTTTTGCAGGACGGTAAAAAGCGTAAGGTAAAAATTCGCGTGTCGTCCATACCGCAAAGCGTTGCCGCCGAATTTTCCAGAGAATGGTTGGGCATCAAGGTCCGCAATATCACCCGCAAGTTGGCCGGGCGCTATCGGCTGGCGACCCAGACCGGCGTGGTGGTGGTCTACGTCAACCCACGTGGGGCCAGCGGCCAGGTGGGCATCGCGCCCGGTGACGTCATCCGCCGGGTGAACCAGAGTCCGGTCAAGAACGAAGACGAGTTTCAAAAAGCCGTCCTCGAAGCGGGCAAATTGAGTTCGGTGGTGCTCCTCGTCCAACGCGGCCGCGCCGGATATTATGTTACATTAGAACCCTAACCACTCGCCGTGGGGGCAGACCAGCGTGCCGCTGGACCCAAAATGCTGGGTTTTTTAATCATGCTCTACAATTATTGAGCGCGAAACCGAGTTTGACCCATTTTGCTCCGGCGCTTCGCCGGGCAGGTTGTCCATGTCCCAAAACAAATTAAAAGAAATCGAAAAACTCCGTCAAAAAATCCGGCGTCACGATCATTTGTATTACGCTCTCGACCAGCCGGAGATTTCCGACCGCGATTACGACCGCTTGATGGAGGCGCTCAAGGCATTGGAAGCCGAGCATCCGGAAGCGATCACGCCCGATTCGCCAACGCAACGGGTGGCCGGAAAACTTTCCGAAAAGTTCGAGCCGGTGCGTCACAAAACTCCCATGCTCAGCCTCGACAACACCTACAACACCGAGGAAGTGCGCGATTTCCACCACCGCGTGGTTAAAAATCTCGGGACCGATCAGGTCGAGTATGTGGTGGAACTCAAATTCGACGGGCTGGGCGTCACCCTAACTTATGAGCATGGGAAATTCGTGCAGGGGGTGACCCGCGGTGACGGCCAGACCGGCGAGAACATCACCGCCAACCTGAAAACCTTGCGCGCCATTCCGTTGTCACTGACCGGTGATTTTGAAAAATACCCTTATCTGGAAGTGCGAGGCGAAGTGTACATGGACCGCGCGGGATTCCAGAAACTGAATGCCGCGCGGCAGGCCGCAGGCGAAACGCCGTTCGTCAATCCGAGGAACGCCGCCGCCGGGTCCCTGCGCCTGCTCGATCCCAGCATCACCGCCAGCCGTCCGCTCAATATATGGATCTATCGGCTCAGTCACTTCGAAGGTCCGGCTTTCCAAACGCATATGGAGGAACTGGATAAATTGCGCGACCTCGGATTTCGAGTCAATCAGGAAACCCGGCTTTGCCAATCCTTTGAGGAAATCCAAAACCTCATCGAAGCATGGCGCGAGAAGCAAGCCACTCTCGATTATGAGGTGGACGGGCTGGTCATTAAAGTCAACTCGCTGAAAGCGCAAGAACGGTTGGGAAGCACCAACAAGCACCCGCGCTGGGCGGCGGCTTACAAGTACGAAGCGGAAGAAGCGCAAACCGAAGTGCTGGCCATCGGCGTGCAGGTCGGGCGTACCGGGGCCATCACGCCCGTGGCGGAACTCCAACCGGTGTTCGTCTCCGGCTCCACCGTCAGCCGGGCCACCCTGCACAACGAGGACGAAATCAAACGGCTCGACGTGCGCGTGGGCGATAAGGTGGTGATCATCAAGGCCGGTGAGATCATCCCCAAAGTTTTGCGAGTGCTGGCGGCGGCAGGCCGGCAACGTCAGCCCCAGTTTAAGATGCCGACCACTTGCCCGGAATGTGATACGCCCATCGTCCGGCCCGCCGGCGAGGCGGTGTGGCGCTGTGTCAACTCCGCCTGCCCGGCGCAGTTGAAGGAACGCCTGCTTCACTTCGCGTCGCGCAAGGCTATGGACATCGACCACTTGGGCGCCGCCGTGGTCGAGCAACTGGTCGATGCCGGAAAAGTTGCAACGTTCTCCGACCTGTACACGCTGAAGCAGGAGGAAGTGGCGCAGATGGAGCGCATGGCAGAAAAGTCCGCCGAAAATCTTGTGACGGCTATCAAAAAAAGCAAGCAGGCGGGTCTGGCGCGGCTGATGTTCGGGCTGGGTATCCGGCACGTCGGGCAACGTGTGGCCCAGGTTCTGGCCGAGACCTTCCGCTCGATGGACGCCATTCAGAACGTGGCGTATGAAGAGTTGGAGGCGGTGGACGAGATCGGCCCCAAGATCGCCGAAAGTTTAAGAGAATTCTTTGCGGAACAGCACAATCAGGAAGAGCTTGCGAAACTGAAGAAACATAAACTCGTCATGGAGGCAGAAGGTCGCTCGGTATCCACCGGACCATTCACCGGCAAGCAGATCGTGTTGACCGGCACGTTAGAAACTTTAACGCGCGACCAGGCCAAGGAGAAGATCGTCAACGCCGGCGGCCGGGTCACTTCCAGTGTGTCCGCCAAAACCGATTACCTCGTCGCCGGGGCCGACGCCGGCAGTAAACTTTCCAAAGCCCAAAAGCTCGGCGTCACCGTCCTCACCGAAAAAGAATTGCAAAAATTGCTCAAAAGCTGATTCACCACAGACCGCTACGCGCGGGGCGAACAAAAAGATTATATTAGCTGATGAATACAGATAAACACGGATGACTCTAACCGTCACCCTTCGACGGGCTCATCATAAAAAATTAAAGGAAGAATCACCACGGCACTCTTTTACAAAGAGGAGGTTTTCGTATGCCCCGGCGCTTCGCCGGTCCCCCCTTAAAAAGGGAAGGTTTTTTTGTTCGCCCCGCGCGGAGCGGTCGGTGTTCATCTGTGGTTAATTGCTTGGTTGGTTTTACAAGGTCTGTGGTGAAATCAGGATTTTCTGGAGCCGGAGGGTCGGCGTGGTGGGCGGCCGCCGCCGGAGCGTCCTCTATTGGGAGGCCCGCCACGGCTTGACTCGCTTCTGCCCTGAGGTCGGCCTCGGCCGCCGTTGCGCGGCGCGCGGATGGTGCCGTCCCGGTTACGGGGAGGACCCACGGGTCGGCGTCGGCGCATCTTGGGGGTGCCGGGTTTTTCTTCCAGAAACAGCGCTTCGTCCGGCCAGGCGACGGGAATCTTGGCTTTCAGCATTTCTTCGATGCGTTCCAGGGCCTCGACATAATCTTCGCAGGCCAGGCTGATGGCGTCGCCTCTTTTACCGGCGCGCGCGGTTCGGCCGATGCGGTGGATGTAGTCCTCCGGGTCTTGCGGCAGATCGTAGTTGATAACGTGGGTGATGTCATCGACGTGCAGGCCGCGTGACGCGACATCGGTGGCGATCAACACTTGCAAGTCGCCGGATGTGAAGCGCGCCAGGGTGGAGGTCCGTTTGCGCTGGTGCAAATCGCCGCTGATCTGGGCGGCGTTGTAGCCGTTGTAATTGAGTTGCGCTTCCAGGCCCTCGGCCACCATCTTGGTGTTGACGAAGATCAAAACCTTTTCGCCTTTTTCCTGTTTCATCAATCCCAACAGCAGTTTGAATTTCTCGTCGGACCCGACGTGGTACAGAATCTGTTCCACTTCATCGACCACTATTTTTTCCGGCTCGATTTTGATGGGCACTGGATCGTTCATGTGCTCGTAGCACAACTCCATGACGCGGTGGTTGAGCGTCGCGGAATAGAGCATGGTGAGCCGTTCGTTGTACTTGGTGGTGTTGCGGAAAATGTAGCGGATATCGCTGATGAACCCCATGTCGAACATGCGGTCGGCTTCGTCGATGATCAGCACTTCCACCGCCTTGAGGCTGAAAAATTTCTGCTTGTAGTAGTCGATGAAGCGTCCGGGGGTGGCGATCAGCATATCGACGCCGCTCTGGATTTTTTCTTTTTGCTTTTCGTAATCGACGCCGCCGTAAACGCAGACGATTTTCAGGCCGGTGTGTTTGCCCAGCAGGAGGGCGTCTTTTTCGATCTGGATGGCCAGCTCGCGGGTCGGGGCGATGATGAGGGCGCGCGGCGCGATCCACTTGCCGTGTTTGCTTTCCTTGGGATTGCGGAGCAGTTGGGTGAAGGCGGATATGAGGAACGCGGCGGTTTTGCCGGTTCCCGTCTGGGCCTGGCCCGCGACATCCCGCCCGGCCAGAGTGATGGGTAAAGATTTAGCCTGAATCGGCGTGCAGGTTTTGAACCCGGCGTCCCTTATTCCCTGGAGCACTGCCTCCGGCAGGGCAAGGCTTTCAAAATCTATAGTTTCCATTTAGTTGTTTTCCAAAAGGCACTGCAAGTCTCAGGCGGGCTAAGCGGACGGACGGCTTTGAGCCGGCAATGATGTGGTTGACTTTTTGCGATGAATCAAGCGTAAAATACGGTTAAGTCCTTTAAAACGAGTGTAGTATATTACACTGCTTAGGGTTTGCAACCTTAAAACTCATTTTTCTTGACAATTCAGGGGCTAAGGTGATTCAATACCCCTCTTTTTTTAAGCATTAGGTCATCCAATGTGAGCATTTTTACGGACTGGTCCAGCGGCTTGCCTCAAGCCATTTTTTAATGATTCACCTTTGATTATTAAATGGTTGGGGAGTGTGAGCACGATTTATTATTGAAGCGGCAAAGACCGCCGGCAAAATTTCAAGAGGAAACTTTTGTGATCCAACACGATGTATTGATAGTGGGGGCCGGTTTGGCCGGCATGCGCGCCGCGCTGGAAGTGTGCAAGGACGCTGATATCGGCATTTTGACCAAGGTGTACCCGTCACGCTCCCATTCCGGCGCCGCCCAGGGAGGCATCGCCGCCGCGCTGGCCAACTCCGAAGATGACAGCTGGGAAGAGCACATGTTCGACACCATCAAGGGCGGCGATTACCTGAGCGATCAGGATGCGGTGGAAGATTACGTCAGAGCCGCCTCGCGCGTTATTTACGAGCTGGAGCATTTCGGTTGTGTGTTCAGCCGGACTCCGGAAGGCAAAATTGCCCAGCGCAGTTTTGGCGGCCATTCCAAACCGCGCGCCTGTTTCGCGGCCGACCGTACCGGTCACGCTATTTTGCACGCTCTGCATGAACAGGTGCTCAAGAACAGCAAATCCATAAAAATATATTCCGAGTGGTACATGCACCAACTGATCGTGGAGAATGGCGAGTGCCATGGTGTGGTGGTGACCAATGTACGGACTGGAGAACTGGAAGTGATTCAGGCCAAGGCGGTGGTGTTCGCCACCGGCGGTTACGGCCGGGTTTATAAAAT
>SMUY01306523.1_pt1 | contig 19544 bp, 19 predicted proteins | sample 2456441 | NCBI WGS metagenome assembly SMUY01 (sample SAMN11095931, study PRJNA526329) | marine sediment metagenome | biome: Marine sediment; feature: Surficial sediment; material: Deep marine sediment; isolation source: Hadal surficial sediment | place: Pacific Ocean | collected 2014-11 | depth...
CTCATTAACGAATGAATTCGTACATGGATGTACGAACACGAGCGACAGCGAGTGCAGGAGCGAAGCAGACCCACGCGTCTGCGCAGCGACATGCAAATGGGGCAGGAAGCCCCATTTTGCTCATTCATGCCCACTAAACAAAGGAATGGCCGCATACGCGGCCATTCCTTTGTTTAGTGGAGCCGGCCGATAAGCCGGGTTCTGTCGTGGACAACCATTCATCTGGGACCGGTGTCACCACCGGCCTCTTGCAACCTACCCGAAGGCACCGCGGGTCACGGTTCAGCCTTCCTATTTGGTCTTGCTTCAGGTGGGGTTTACCTAGCCACAGAGTGTTGCCACTTGTGCGGTGCGCTCTTACCGCACCATTTCACCCTTACCTGCGACCACCGGTTAAAGTGGGCAGGCGGTATATTTTCTGTTGCACTTTCCGTAGGCTCACGCCCCCCAGGAGTTACCTGGCACCCTGCCCTGCGAAGCCCGGACTTTCCTCACCGCAGAACCAAAGGATCTACAGCGCGGTTGCCTGGCCGGCTCCGGGGCCTATTTTCCTCCAGTAAGCGGAGATTTGACAGTCTTTATAATGATTCCACTCTCAGCCCGGGCCTCGTGCATAAGAGAATCGCTGCGGGGGGCACGCCTCCTACAGTTTTTGTAGGGTGGACATTTATGTCCAGGCGCTGCGGTTTTTTGTCGGTACTGACCACGTGGACATAAATGTCCACCCTACGAAGCATCAGACGGGGAAGGCTGAGTCGTTATGAAAGCGCCGTGGCGGGACTTTGTTCCTACAATTCCCCGAGCGCCTTGTAGAGTTTTCTGCGGGATGTTTTGGTGATTTTTGCAGCAACGCGCGCCGCCTGACTGGCAGGGAGGAACTCCTGCAGCGTCCTGGCCAGTTCAATGGCGTCAAATGACGATTTAATATCTGCATTACCCGCTACCAGTACCACAAATTCGCCTTTGCACTGCTTGGGATCGGCCTGTAATTGCCGGGATAATTCTGCCAGGCTGCCACGAAGCACCGTATCAAAGCGTTTGGTCAACTCGCGGCAAATAGCTGCTTCACGCCCTGATCCGAATATCTCCCCCATGTCGGACAGGGATGCACGAATTCTGTGACTGGATTCATAAAACACCATGGTCACCGATTCGTTGACAAGGACCCGGAGCCTTTCCAGCCTTGCAGACCGCCGCGCGGGTAGAAAGCCCTCGAACAAAAACCGGTCTGGTGCCAGGCCGCCGATCGATAGGGCTGCAATCACCGCGCTCGGGCCGGGCACGGCGAATATTTGCAGATGATCTTGCGCCACGGCTCTTACCAGCCTGAACCCCGGGTCGGAAATCAGCGGCGTCCCGGCATCGGAAATCAGGGCAACGGCCTCACCGTTGCGTATCCGCTTCAGCAATTGCGGAATACGCTGGGGTTCATTGTGCTCATGCAGGGAAAGCGTGGGCGTGTTAATTCCAAAGTGGTTGAGTAAAACCCGGCTGTGACGTGTGTCCTCTGCGGCAATGCAATCCGCCTCCGAAAGGACCCGAACCGCCCGCTGGGAAATGTCCTCCAGGTTTCCAATGGGAGTTGCTACGACATATAAACCCGAATTCAGCATGATTTTCCTGTTTGACCGATTAGAATTATGGCAAAACGACCGACCGCCCGCAGATGAGTCCAAAGATCAGTCCAAACATCAGTTGCGGAGTGATAGGTTATCATTCCGGTCGGAGTTTATTGAAGGAGTCGCGATGCACCCAACCCGGACAGGATACGCGCGTCATGGATTCGGGGTTCTGGCTGTACTCTGGTTATGCGCCTGCACCGTCAGTCCAAAAGCGCCTGAATCAGCAGCAGAAGAAGCAGGCCGAGCGCAGGAGTCCCGGGCTGCCGGAGAATTCGAACCAAACAGGCGCCTGAACATCAATCCTTCGAGCCATGCCCTGGCGACAGCGGCCGCAGCCTTGCGGGTCATGGAAGGCTATGACAGTAACCAGGGCGTTGCAATGTTGCAATTGCTTGAAGATGTACCGTCCCGCTCGCTAACGCAAATTGCCAATACTGAACCCATCGCTTCCGGATTACACAGTTGGCCGGAGTTGGCTTTGCTGATGCGCCAGACCCTGATCTCCGGCAGTGATCTGCATGCGGCTGCGGCCGATTGGGCAGTGAAGCACCCAAACCACGAAGTATCGGAGGGAAATTTCGTTGAACTTGCCAACCGCTACCGGCAGCTATTTTCAATTCCGTCTCGGATCGCTGTTGTACTACCTGTGGAAGGTGGGTTGGCAGCAGCCGGCAAGGCAATCAGGGATGGCTTGATCAGTGCATTCCTCAATGGTTCTGAGGACGTCACACTGCGTTTCTACCCAACCACAGATGAACCTGGATCTGCATTGTCAGCGTATTCAAAGGCGGTGGGTGAAGGCGCACAGTGGATTATCGGGCCGTTGCGGCGGGAATCTGTTCAAGCCGTGCTGAATCCGGGTACGCTGGCAGTTCCGGCGCTGATGCTGAACACCATCTCCGGTGCTAAACCGGTGGACCAGCACAACAGGTTATGGAGCCTTTCTCTTTCACAGGCGCAGGAAGCGCGCGCCATAGCGCGTAAAGCGCTGGAACAGAGGCACATGTCAGCCATTATTCTCAGTTCCAATAATTCCTGGGGCCAAAGAATGGAAGCTGCGTTCAGCGACGAATTCATTGCCGGAGGTGGTGAAATTGCAGCCCGTGGCCAATTTGACCTTTCAGAAAATGATCACAGCGCCCTACTCACGCGGATATTGAAAATTGATGAAAGCCGGGAACGTAAGAACAGCCTTCAGGCAACCCTCGGGATCCCCCTCAATTTCGAGCCTGTCCGGCGCGATGATTTCAGCCTGGTATTCCTTGCCGCAAACCCGGAGCAGGGCAGACAATTGAGACCACTGCTTCGATTCCATGATGCCGGTATCAAGCCTGTATATGCGATGAGCAGAATTTATGCCGGTGAAGACGACCGGGCGGCGGACCAGGATCTTAATGGCGTCATTTTTCCCACTACCCGTTGGCGTTTATCCCGCCAAACGGTTGTAGCCGGTTTCGAACTTGCCAGTTTGCGCGGCGGCAGCCTCGCTTCCTTGCATGCACTGGGTATGGACGCGTGGAACGTTTTGCCCTGGTTGACACTGATGCAAAAGGACACGGACCTGCAGTTCCCCGGCGCGCTCGGATCGCTTTCCATGCAGCCGGATGGTCAGTTGTTGCGGAATCCGGCCTGGGCACAATTCTCGAGTGGGAGGCCGGTGCCGGTTGCATGGATAGTTTCGGAAGATTGACCCATAAACCGACCAGCAGGCAGGTCGGACAATACTGGGAGAGAAAGGCGGAATCTTTTCTGCACCGACGGGGTCTGACCACCAGGGAACGCAATTTCAACTGCCGTGCTGGAGAGATCGACCTGATCATGAACGACGGGGATATGCTGGTATTTGTTGAAGTGCGATTCAGGGACAATGTCGCATACGGTAGCGGAGCCGACACAGTCAGTACCCGCAAACAAGCCAGGCTGACCCGTGCTGCTTTGTATTTCCTGTGCCGGAACCCGCGTTTTTCACTCAAGCCCTGCCGGTTTGACGTAATATCCGTGGGCAAAAGTCAGGGTCAGACAGAGTTCAGATGGATCAGGAACGCATTTGAATCATTATCAGGATGAAATCATGAACAAACCCCAATCCATAAAAACCTCATTGTGGACAGTGAAACCCCTGTTGAAACTGGTATGCGTGCTGCTGGGTGTTTTGCAGCTCAGTGGCTGCGTGGCAGTTGTCCTGGGAGGCGCAGCCATCGTCGCGACTGACCGGCGCACCGCAGGCACCGTGCTCGACGACCAGACTACCGAAGTGCGCGTGGCTGATCGCATTTATGCCGCACAAGGATTTGACGGCGGTGACCATGTCAAGGTCGAGGTTTACCAGGGTGTTGTGCTGCTGGTTGGAGAAGTGACGAGCGAGGCCAAGCAGCAGCTTGCCGGCAATGTCGCGGCCAGGGTTGATAACGTGACACGGGTTGTGAACGAACTCGAAATTGATGAAAGCGCCAGCCTGGGTGAAAGACTGGATAACACCTGGCTGACCACCAAGGTGAATACAATTCTGATCAAGGAAAACCCGGTCCCGGGCTTTGATGCCACGCGCATCAAGGTGATCAGTTCACAGAACAAGATCTACCTGATGGGACTGGTCTCAAGAGAAGAAGGTGAAGCCGTTGCAGAGGTGGTTAGAAACGTTCGCGGCGTCGAAAAAGTTGTGAAAGTTTTCAGCTACATGGACTAGCCTGCATATTTCACCAAACCGGACGAAATAACGAATGTACCATTTTAATTCAAAGCTTTGCAGGACATTTTGGTGATTCCCTGATTTACAGTTTGTCCTATCCGGTTTTGCGCGGAAGCTTGGTGAATTATGCAGGCTAAGTCCTGTTAACACTATTTGGTGAACGGGTACTCCCCGTGGATGATGCCGGTAGATGCCGTTGCCATTTTCATGGTCCGAACATCATCATCTCGACGAACGCAAGAATCAGCACCGTGTAAACGGCAGCGAGCACATCATCAAGCATGATGCCCAGACCACCATTGAATGATTCTTCTACCAGGGAGATTGGCCACGGTTTCAAAATATCAAATGCGCGAAACAGGCAAAATGCGGCCAAGAACCAGCCCCATTGAAAAGGCACGAAGGCAACGGCCAGCCAGTAACCAACCATCTCGTCCCAGACGATTCCGCCATAGTCCTCAACACCCAGTCTGCGGCTGACGCGTTCACATACCCATACTCCCAGCCCGAATGTCATTGCAACAAACCAGATCGGGCTGATGCCGAGGGCTGCCAACAACACTGCGATCGGCACGGCAGCCAACGTTCCCATGGTCCCTGGTGCGCTGGTCACAAGGCCAGATCCGAAGCCGAATGCCAGGAATCCGTCGGGGCTGCCAAAGGCGAGGCGTTTCGCGCGGTGCACGATATTCTCCAGATCGGGAACGGACTGCTCCACAACCGGGTCTGCTGATGATTTGGTGGTTTCGTTCATTTGAAGTGCTGGTATCCTGCAAGGTCCAGTTCGAGTACCTGCCCGTCGGGCTTGACACATGTAACTCCTTCACCTTCCACCATTCGCCCGATCACGCTCAATGCCAGTCCCAGCTCCGCTGAAAGCTGCTCCAAAACAGCCGTGCGGCCCGGTGCAATAGAAAAGCACAATTCATAGTCGTCGCCGCCTGTCAATTGCAAGTGCCAGCGGTGCTCGCTTTCACAACTCAGAAGCTCGGGACCGGCGGGAAGATTTTCCACATCAATCACGGCGCCACACGCTGAGGCTAAAACCACGTGCCCCAAGTCTGCCAACAGGCCGTCGGAAATATCTATGCATGAAGTCGCCTTTTCGACCAACGAGGTACCCAACGCGATGCGCGGCATGGGTTTGTGTAAAGCCTGCAGGCCGGACTCAGCGGGACTTTCTCCGTCAGACATCCTGGCTAACGCCAGGGCGGCGTCTCCCAGTCGACCGGAAACCACGACCAGGTCTCCTGGACACGCGCCCTTTCGGGTGAGTGCCTTCCCGGGTTCGACCAAACCGAGGGCGGTCACGTTTATAGCCAGTTCGCCACTACAGGTATCACCACCAATCAGCGTAACACCGAATTCCTTCGAGAGACTCAGAAACCCCTTGATGAATGATTCGATCCAGGCTGGCTCCATGCTCGGCAGGGAGAGCGATAGTAAAACCCAGCGTGGTGTTGCACCCATTGCAGCCAGGTCGCTGAGACAAACGGCAAGGGACTTATGCCCGACGGTATCGGCTGGGGCGTTGTGCGCAAAGTGGATGCCGGCGTTCAGGGTGTCGGTCGTGATCACCAGTTCCCGACCCGGGGGCAGTTTCAGGATCGCGGCATCATCACCGATTCCCAGCGCTACGTTTGCGTCTTCCCCTGCCTGCTGTCGAATCCATTCGACCACATCGAATTCACCCGTAACAGGTTCAATCGGACTTTGCAGACTCATCTTCCAGTTCCTGTTGCCGCCAGTTACGGGCCGCTTTATCCAGTACGGCATTGACAAAACTGTGTCCCTGCTCCGCTCCAAAGCGCCTGGCCAGGTCTATGGCCTCATCCAGCACGACGCGATACGGCACTTCAGGGTGATTGAGCAGTTCAAAGGCGCCCATGCACAAAATGACTTTCTCGATGACATCCAGTTGCCCGGGCGGGCGGTCAAGGAATGGCTGCAGTTCATCTTCCAGTTTCTGATGCGTGTTGACCACACCCTTGATCAGACCACGAAACAACTGCGTATCGACGTTGCTGAAATCCTGTTCTTCGAGAAACTGCCTAATGATGTCCTGCTCATCCTGGCCGGTCAGTTGCCATTGGTAAAGCGCCTGCAGCGCTCTTCGGCGTGCACGCCTTCTTGGTTCAAAGCGGCCAGAAACTTTCATTTCCTGGCCCTTCATCCATTCGCCACGATCGTGCACATCTGATTAGAGTCGTTCCAGCAATCCGAGCATGTGCAGGGCGGTCATTGCACAGTCGAAACCCTTGTTGCCCTTGTCTGAGCCGGCGCGTTCCAGCGCCTGCTCAACGGTGTCAGTGGTAAGGACGCCGAAAACCACCGGGCTGCCGTGCTTCAATGCAACAGTGGACAGCCCCCGGCTACACGCTCTCGAAACATAGTCAAAATGTGGCGTCTCACCCCGAATGACCGCGCCCAACGCAATAACAGCATCCGCTGCCCCGCTGCCCAGCATGCGGTCGGCAGCCAGCGGCAATTCAATTGCACCCGGAACCCACGCCAGCACAATGTCTTGCTCGTTGACGCCATGGCGTGTGAGGGCATCATGCGCACCCGCCACCAGTTGATCGGTGACAAAATGGTTGAACCGGCTCGCAACCAGAGCAATCCTGGCAGCGCCTGACGGACATTGCAGCGTGTACTCTTTCATCACCGATCGGAACCGCTTTGTTCCGCTTCTACATACTCAACGACTTCCAGGCCAAACCCGGACAAGCCCGACAACCGCAACGGCGCACCGAGCACCCTCATTTTCCGGATACCCAGGTCCGAGATTATTTGCGCGCCAATTCCATATGTCCTCAATTCCTGGGATCGCCGGTTATCACCATTTTTTGTAAGCTCGGGCTCCGGTTGCTCTTGTATCTTTCGCAACAGGCTGTTGTCATCCCCATGACCTCCAAGCACCAGTACCAGCCCTGAACCGGCCTGGTCTATTTCACGCATGGCCACATTCAGGGGCAAGCCGAAGTCATCACGCTGGATACCCAGTATGTCACTCAGTGGATTTTGGACATGGACCCGCACCAGCATGGGTACGTCGGCATCAACTTCGCCGCGCATCAGGGCCAGGTGCAGGCGATGTTCGATGTGGTCCCTGTAGGTAAACAGTCGGAACGGTCCATGATCGGTCATCACATCAAGCGTTGAGATACACTCAACCTTGTGTTCATTTTCAAGACGGAAACGAATGAGGTCGGCTATGGTCCCGATTTTCAATCCATGTTCTTTGGCGAATTTTTCCAAATCCGGCCGGCGTGCCATGCTCCCGTCCTCATTCAGAATCTCCACCAGCACTGCCGCAGGCTCAACACCCGCAAGCAATGCCAGGTCTACGCTCGCCTCAGTGTGACCTGCCCTGGCGAGTACGCCACCCGGATGCGTCATCAACGGGAAGACATGCCCCGGCTGTGACAGGTCATTCTCAGAGGCATCGGGGCGCACAGCCGTTCTGATCGTATGTGCCCGGTCGTAGGCGGAAATTCCGGTCGTAATACCTTCGGCGGCTTCAATCGATACCGTGAAACTGGTCGCAAAGCGAGTCTTGTTGTGGTTCACCATCATCGACAGCTTGAGCTGGCGGCATCGTTCACGGGTCAGGGGCATACAGATAAGGCCACGGCCATAACGAGCCATGAAATTGATGTCTTGAGGCCTGACCTTGGACGCCGCCATAATCAGGTCGCCTTCATTTTCCCGGTCTTCATCGTCCATCACCACGACCATGCGGCCGGCTGCAATCTCTGCAATCAACTCAGGTATTGAATTCAGGCCCATCTCACTCTTTTCCCAGCTGCAATCGTTCCAGGTAACGCGCGATTATATCCACTTCCAGGTTCACTTCATCGCCGGTTTCCAGGCGGCCCAGTGTCGTGACTTCCAGGGTGTGCGGTATGACACAAACATCAAACCGGCACACGGGCAACGGACCACCCTTTTGATCCCTGTATTTTTGCTCGTTGTCCCGCACATCATTCACTGTCAGGCTGACGCCATCAAGGCAAACCGAGCCTTTTGCTGCGATATATTTTGCCAGCGCAGCGGATATCTCAAATTCAAGACGCCAGGATTGACCATCCGGCTGCTTGTTGACCAGCATGGCCCGGCCATCCACGTGACCGCTCACCAGGTGCCCGCCAAGGCGGTCACCCGCCTGCAAGGATAGCTCGAGGTTGGCCGGTTGGCCTTTTTGCCAGGCGCCCAGGGTCGTTCTTGCCAGTGTCTCAACAGAGATATCAGCGCAGAAACGATTACTTTCAAGCCCAACAGCGGTCAGGCAAACCCCTGACACTGCAATGCTGTCACCCTCAGTGCAAGCCGTCAAAAAACCATCTTCAACCTGAAAACACATGCGGGCTTCACCGTCTTTGTCCTGACGCTGCTCCAGCCTGGCCTGGTGCCTGGTGATTCCGGTAAACATCAGTCCTTTCCATAGCACGGTTTCAGGCGCAGACGCAGGTCCGGGCCGGTGTGTGCCGTTTCAATCCACTGCATTGATACGCGTTGAGCCATACTTTCAAACGGTCCGATTGAAAAAGACTTGCGCGTTGCGTTACCCAGTAAAATTGGCGCCTGGTAAATCAACACTTCATCCACCAACCTGTTCTCAAGAAGGGCGCCGGCCAGGGTTGCGCCCGCCTCGACCTGTAACTCGTTCACGGCCCGCTCGGACAGCGCACGCATTAACGCCTGCAGATCCACCCGGCCCCCCGATGCCGTTGGCAGGGCCAATAGCCCTGCTTTTGAGTTTTTCAGCGGCAGGGGAATTTCAACGTCTTCCCGCCCGGCGATCAGCACCTTGCCGGGCAGACCCAGCGTAAGGGCATCAGCGGGTGTCCGCCAGTGGCTGTCCACGATCACGCGCAACGGCTGGCGGGGGCTTCCCCCGATCCGGACATTCAATGACGGATCGTCCGACAACAGGGTTCCAATCCCGGTTAACACTGCCGAAGACCTGGCCCGCCATTTCTGCACATCCGCCCGGGACGCATCGCTGCTGATCCACTGGCTATTGCCATCGGCCAGGGCCGTGCCACCATCCAGGCTCTGGGCCAGCTTGATTCTCACCCATGGCCTGTTGTGCCGCATGCGCATAAAGAATCCGGCATTGAGCGATTGCGCCCGGTCCCGCTGCAACCCCGTTTCAACCCGGATGCCTGCCGCTTCAAGCTGGGAAAAGCCGCTGCCATTGACCTTCGGGTTATCGTCACCTATGGCAGTTACCACCCTGGCCACGCCGGCTGTGATCAAAGCCGGTGCGCATGCCGGGGTGCGTCCGCGGTGGCTGCAAGGCTCCAGTGTCACATAGGCGGTAGAGCCCCTGGCTGCAGCGCCTGCCGATTCCAGCGCAATGGCTTCGGCATGTGCTTCACCACAACGCCGGTGCCATCCCGTTGCAACGATCTCTCCGTTCCTGGCCAGGACACAGCCCACCCTTGGATTGGGGTCGGTCGTATTGAGACCAAGTTCTGCCAACTGCAGAGCCCGGGACATGCACTGGTGGTCGAAGGAATCGAACATCACTTGGCGTGGTCGAGCAGAGAAAACTGCCGCTGATCGAGTTCACCCGGATTTTCACGCTCCAGGCGTTCGATCAGGTCCCGAAACGCCTGAATATCTTCAAAGCGCTTATACACAGATGCAAAGCGGACATAGGCAACCTGGTCCAGTTGACTCAACTCGCGCATCACCCACTCGCCAATCAGGCTGCTGGGAATTTCGGCATCCTCAACGCCACTGATTTCTCGCACCAGGGCGCGGATCGCGCGTTCGACATCGCGGGTTTCGACCGGTCGCTTTTCCAGGGCTTTCAACATTCCGTTTCTCAGCTTTTTTTCGGAAAATGATTCACGGCTCCCGTCGGCTTTAATGATCCTGGGCGATTTGAGTTCGGGTGATTCAAAGGTATTAAAGCGGTTGTTGCATTTCCTGCATTCCCGGCGACGGCGAATCTGCATGCCGTCCCGAGTCAGGCGTGAATCCACAACCCGTGTGTCATTGTGATTGCACATCGGACACCACATATTAGGGCCTCAGGCGCGGTACACCGGATGGCGCTTACACAATTCCGAAGCCGCCTCGCGGGTGTCAGATTCAACCGTTTCATCACCCATGTGATCCAGCAGGTCACAGATAATATCCGCGAGGTGCCGGCAATCGTCACGGTTGAAACCACGGGTGGTCACCGCCGGTGTTCCTAACCTCAATCCGGAGGTTACAAATGGTGAGCGCGGTTCCCCGGGAACGGTATTTTTATTCACGGTAATGTGGGCACGGCCCAGCGCTTCTTCCGCTTCCTTGCCGGTGAAATCCCTGCCAATCAGGTCAACCAGAAAAAGATGATTATCCGTGCCGCCGGAAACAATCTTGTAGTCGCGGGAAATCATCACTTCCGTCATCGCCCTGGCATTTTCAATCACTGATTGTTGATAGGCTTTGAATTCCGGATCAAGCGCTTCCTTGAAGGCCACCGCCTTGGCCGCGATCGCGTGCATCAGCGGCCCACCCTGTGTGCCGGGGAATACCTGGGAATTCAAGCGTTTTTCAACGTCTTCGTTGGCCTGGGCAAGAATAATTCCGCCGCGGGGTCCGCGCAGCGTTTTATGCGTGGTTGAAGTCACCACATGGGCGTGGGGCACCGGGTCAGGATAGAGCCCGACGGCCACCAGCCCCGCCACGTGCGCCATATCCACCAGGAACCAGGCGCCGACGCTATCCGCAATTTCGCGCATCCGGGCCCAGTCAACCTCGCGGGAGTATGCAGAAAAACCACCAATCAGCATTTTTGGACGGTGTTCATCAGCCATGCGTTGAATCTGCTCGTAATCGATTCGCGCGGTTTCCTCGTTGAGACCGTATTGCACCGCATTGAAAATGCGGCCGGAAAAATTAACCTTGGCGCCGTGGGTGAGATGACCGCCGTGCTCGAGACTCATTCCCAGCAGCGTGTCACCGGGTTCGAGCAGGGCCAGATATGCTGCCGCGTTGGCCTGCGAACCGGAGTGCGGTTGAACGTTGGCGTAATCAGCGCCGAAAAGCTGTTTGACGCGATCCTGGGCCAGCCTCTCGGCAACGTCTACAAATTCGCAGCCTCCATAGTAACGGCGGCCCGGATAACCCTCGGCATACTTGTTGGTCAGCACTGAACCCTGTGCCTCCAGCACCCTGGGGCTGGCGTAGTTTTCCGATGCGATCAACTCAATATGCGCCTCCTGCCGTGCCTGCTCCCCGGAGATGGCGGCGCTCAATTCCGGGTCAAACCCGTCAATCCGGTATGACTCGTCAAACATGGTTTTCCTTGTTTCGATCAGGCTGCAGAGGCAGCGTAACAAGCTGTTATTCTAACATTCCTCGGCGGCGCCAAGGATCAAATCAGGGTTCCGCCAGCTGCTTCAACGCAGCCGTTGCAGGCAGGACAAATGCTTCCGGACCGGGCTCAAATGGCCGCGGATTATAGTTCAGCTTTTCGCGGGCTTTACCGTCATCAAAGACCAGGTCCCTGCTTTGCCGCCTGACCATTTCGGGCCGCACACCACGCAGGCCCGGAACCAGCCTGCCCAGGTAAGTGGCTGCGGTAAACAGGCCTTGCGGAACAGACATTATGCGTACGGGTTTGCCGAGTCCGTGGAAAATTTTCTCTATTAAACTCCGGAAACTCAGCGTGCTGCCGCCACACAAGGGCACATCCAGGGCAAGGGGTGGTTCGCTCACCAGCGTGGCCACCGCCGCCTGCGCAAGGTCATCGGCATGGACAGGCTGCCTGAGCCCCGCTGCAGCGCCCGCCACCGGCATGAAACCGAACTTTCGGATCCAACGGGCGAGCCAGCTTACGTTGCCGTCAATGCCACAACCGTAAATCAACGTGGGACGGTACAGGCTCAGCGTAATGTCATGGATTTTACAGGCCCGAGCGAGTGCGGCTTCATCCAGCACAATTTGCTGCATCTGGCGTTTCTCTTTGCGGTCATGGGATTTCAGTTTGCTGAATACGCTGCTGGTACTAAAAATCACCGCGCGGCGCAGTTGCGGATATTGCCCGACCTGCTGCGTGGCAATCCGGATTGGCCCTGCAGAAACCAACATGTCCGCTACGGGCAACGGAGCAGCGCCTAGCATGTCCGGTTTTATCCAATGAACGTTCTTTAAACACGGATACCAGTCCGGCCGGGGCTTGCGGCTGACGGCCAGCACTTCGAAACCGGCGGCCACCAGGCGCGGTATCGCAAAAATGCCAATCTGGCCGCTTGCGCCCAGTAGCAACACCCGGCCCGGCCCGGTTTGCCGGCTCACTTTTTCACTCACTTCCTGATCCAGACCAGGGGCCACAGCAACAGGTACCTCAGCCAGATGCCCGTGTAGACCAGCCACCTCATTGGCAGCCAGTGGTTTGACGCCTGGAATTTCCTGAAAAACCGGGCCATGCTTTTGTGCTTTTGCCTATGCACCCAGATTGGACGGCTTTTACTGGAGACCCCCTGCGTGTGAACCGCCGTTGCCGCGGGTACAAACAGGCAGTGCCAACCGGCCTGTTGCAGCCGGTACATCAGGTCCAGGTCCTCACAGTGCAGCCCATAGGCCTCGTCCATGAGTCCGATTTCCAGCATCGCTTCAACTCTGATCAGCATACAGGCACCCGAAACGGCTTCTGCGCGGATCACCCCGCCGGGGAGTTCACCGGTATTGACGGGTACACCCCGCAGCGCCGGAATCCAGCGGCCCAGTCGCCACAATCCTGTCATTGTCATCAGCGAATTCCACGGGTCGGGGAATCTGCGCAGCGCGGCCTTTTCGACCTTCCCTTCGTTGTTGCGCACGAGGGGCGCGGCCAGCGCTGCGCGCGCATCACCCACCAATGCCTGTTGCATCAGGGCCAGCGCTTCCCTGTGAATGACACAGTCTGGATTGATAACCAGCACCTGGTCTGAACCCAGTTGTGTAACCGCTGCATTAACGGCACGGGCGAAGCCGAGGTTTGCCGGATTGAACAGGAACTCAATATCAGGAAAATCACCATACAGGTCCCTGAGACGCTCGGCACTGCCATCCGTGGAGGCATTGTCCACGACCACGATCTGTGGCTGAATCGTGCTGTCAAGCAGGGATTGCACACAGCGCTGAAGCGCCCGCCCGGCATTGAAGTTGATCACCAGCGCAGTAACTGACATGCCGGCTCAGGCTCTGCCCAGTAACCGCCGCCACCAGGGTTTGCGCTGTCCTTCCAGTCTCTGCTTCAGGGACTCCAACTCTGCATCCCGGTCTGCCAGGATGCCGCCAGCCGCCATGTTCTTCCTGATTTCATGGTAATAATGCCGGTATACAGACTCGCTATCGTCGTCAAATAACCACAGTTGTTCAGACATGCGCGGCAGGCATTCGTCCCTTTGTGCACACAGTGCGATGAAATACATCGGCGCATGCCCAATCCGTCCAGCGATTATTTCTCCCTTTGAGTTTGAGCTTTGCAGGCCTACCCTGCCGATGTCTTCCAGTGACCAGATGGCCGAGTGGAACATCAATTTTTGCCCCAGCAGCCTGCAGACCGGGAATTCAACAGCGATCAGTTTTTCCAGTTCCTCGCGATAAAGTTCGCGAACGTGAAATTCATTCACGAATCCTCTTTGCTCGGAGTACACGGCTTTGTCCGGAGAAGACAGGATTAAAAACCCCTCAGGGTTCAGGACACGCCGGAACTCGGAGATCATTGCCTCTTGCTGTTTGAGGTGTTCCAGAGTTTCAAAAGAGACCACCATGTCGAACTGGTCCGAATCAAAGGGCAGTTGTGTGCAATCCGCCACCCTGAAATCCAGGCTTTCCTGTTCCGTATAACGCTGTGCCGCGTGTTGGACAGCCTCTGCGGAGATGTCCACGCCGGTCACCGATGTTGCACTTTGCGCCAACAGCGCCGACCCATAACCTTCACCGCAGGCTGCATCGAGCACCCGGGCATCCTTGCACCATAGTGCCGCAAAAGCATAGCGATGAATGTGTTCATAGCTGATTTCCCGCTCGCATTCCGGCGTGAATCTTTCACCGCTGAATTCAAGTTTCTCTGCCATGTTGACCTGTTCCGGGTGGTTTGGAAATTCCAGGATCCTCTGATTTATTCTGGATGAAATGAATTGAGATGTAAAATGTTCAGTATTCTCGTTACGAATTGCAGCTAATAGCCAGCTATTGGCCAGATTTGTAACGAGAATCCTGGATATTTTGGGCTCAAGGCATTCATCCACGAATAGATCAGAGGCTTCTTAACGTATTCCGCCCTGCCAACGATGAACTGAGTCAATCAGCTCCTGCCGGCGTCCCGCCAGCGGGTCCTGGCGAATAAATTCTTCGATCAGCTTTTGGTAGCGGGGATGTTTGCCCAACAAGCGCCGCATGGAATCCGAACCAGGCCTGAGTCCAAGCGGGACAAAAGAACCACCACCGTGGTGTGCAACATAGGCATTGTCACAGAGTACGTTTTTCATACCCCCGGCAATGGCCCGCATACTGAAGTCATTCTCCTCTCCATACCCGCGCCCAAAGGTCTCTTCATCAAACAATCCGATGCGCTCAATGGCTTGACGGGATATGGCCATGCAAAACCCCACCGCGGTTGGGAGTTCGGGATATACGGGGCTGCCTGCTGAACGAATGGCGGCGGCGAGTTCCGCGGGGTTTTCGGGTACCGGTCCAGCGGAGCAGAAATGGGGGAATGAAACGATTTCACCATTATTGGACCAGGGTGTGGCGGTGGCGATTTCCGGGTCGAATGCGAGACAGTTGGCCAGGGCTTCCAGCCAGCCAGGCGTTACCAGGGTATCCGAATTCAGCAACACAACATCTCCGGATACGTGCGCGATGCCGTGGTTGATGCTGAACACAAAGCCCCGGTTCCGGTCATTTGTGTGCAGGGATCTGGCCGGACCCTCGTTGACCCATCTTTCCAGCAGCGGCAGGATTCGTTCGTCTGTTGAAGCATCATCAATCAGCAGGACTTTATAGCATTCAGACCTGGTGCCGCCAGGAGATGCCGCAGCCACCGATTCAAGGCATGCCTGCACATGCTCAAAGGCGTTGAATACCGGGATGATGACAGCCGGCAGATTCACTCCATCCACTCATGCGGCAAGTGAACAATACCGACATCAATGCTCTTGCCATTGACCTGGAATATGTGCTCCTGGCTGTCAAAAACGCGAATTCCCTCGGGGTCCATGGCCAGTCCGCGTAAATTGTAACTGCCGGGTAACAGGCCGGGCGTGATAAAGCGAATCCGGAACCTGAAATGGTGATCGTCGACCTGGACCGGCTCGGCGCCTTCAGAATCCGAAGTCACACCAAAGACCGGCGTACCGTCGATCCTGACGATGCCCACGTGAACCACGGGAGGGCGGCCGTCAGGTGAATAGAGCAGCAGTTCCACAACAAGGTCATCTCCCATCGCGATCCTGATGTTTTCGTCTTCTGCGTGCCCGGGAAATTTGAATTTCTCGACCCGGTAATGTCCGTCTATCCCGGTTTTTGCTTCACGCTGGCGCTTTTCTTCAGCGCTCCTGCTCTGGTGCCAGGCCAGGTAGGACTGTGTTACCGAAAATACCTCTCCGTACTGTTCCACCTTGCCCTGGTGCAACCATAGCGCCTTGTGGCACAGTTTCTGAACGATATACATACTGTGCGAAACCATCAGCAAGGTTCCGCCACCCCCGAGGAAATCCTCCATCCAGTGTATGCATTTTTTCTGGAATGATTCGTCGCCTACCGCCAGCACTTCGTCCGTGATCAGAACTTCAGGTCTGGATGCTGTAACCACGGCAAAACCCAGCCGCACGACCATGCCGGATGAATAATGTTTAATCGGTTCGTAGATATATTCCCCAATGTCAGCAAAGGACAGGATTTCGTCCATGCGCTCGTCCAGTTCCGCGCTACTGAGTCCCAGCAAAGATGCTTTCATGCGCACGTTTTCGATGCCACTGAATTCAGGCTGAAAGCCAGCGCCCAACTCCAGCAAAGCGGCAATGTTAGCGTCTACACTCACGCTGCCCCGACTCGGTTGAATCACGCCCGTCAATATCTTGAGCAGGGTGGACTTTCCCGCCCCGTTTTCACCGATGATGCCCAGCGATTGCCCCTTCAGTACCTCGAGACTGACATCGCTCAGCACTTCAGCGCCGTCACTGGGTTCCCTGCCCAGCAGGATGGACCCAAACGCGCGCATTCGCTCCCAGGGCTTATGCACCCTTGGGTAAACCTTGGACACCTGGTTGAGCTGCAGAATCCTGCCCATCAAAGAAAGTCCTCGAAATGGTCGCTGAACCGCCCGAAAAAACGCCAACTCAACCACGCGATCAAAGCTACCGAACCTACCGCCAACAATAGCTCGCTGCCAAGGGTTAGCCGGCCAAACAACAACAATTCACGCGTCTGGCCCACGAACCAGGTCATGGGATTCCAGGACAGCCAATGCGCAATTCGCTCCGGTAAATGGGCATGGCTGTAAAGGATTGGGGTGGTAAAAAACCAAAAAGTCATCAACGGTGGCAGGATCTGCGCCGTATCCCTGACGAACACCCGCAGTGCACTGGCAAACAGTGCAATGGCACAGGCAAATATCCATAACAGGACCAGTACGGGGAGCAATACCGGCAGGAACAGCCAGTGAATATCCGTTCCCAGTAATTGTAAAACGGCCAGCACCGCCAGGTAGCCAACCAGGTTCATCAGGAATGTCGCAGTGACGCAGGCCAACGGCAGTTGCACTGTCGCAAAGGCAACTTTCCCGATCAATGCTGAATTACTGGTAATGGCGCTGCTTGCTTTCAGAATAGATTCAGAAAACGCGGTCCATGGCCAGAAGGCAACCGCCAGGTAAGGCACGAATCCAACTTCAGAATCGGGAATCCGTGATCTGAATATGGTCGTGAAAACAAAGGCGTAAACGGCAAGCAGCAACAGCGGCTGCAGTATCAGCCAGGCAAATCCAGTCAGATTCTCAAGGTAATCCTGCCGAATTTGACGTATGACAAGATTCCGGAAAAACGCGAAATCGATTTTTGCTGAAATACCACGGATCATTAGGGAGCCTCTGATCTATTCATGGGCGAAGTAGATTGTGATCCAAAATGTTCAGATTATTCGGCGCTTCCCTGCGCCTCACCCCTGCGGGGCTGGCGTGAAAATTTGTTCCTGACAAATTTTTCAAGGCACAAATCGCACGGATTGAATTCCTAATCGCTGTGTCCAGACTCCTGCCCCCAGTAATCAGGCGCCAGTTCCAGATTTTCTCCAAAATGCCTTTTGACCATAATTTCCAGCGCTCCATCCGGTATCTGCAATGGGTCTTTAAACAATTTAAGCATATAATTTTCCCGGTATTTTAGGCGATGATCCTTCATCGCCTTTTCTGTCAATTCCTCTTTTACCTGGTCAAATTCCAGTTGTTGGGGCTCCTGGCGGGCATTTAGCTGTATGATATGGTACCCAAATTTGGTCTTTACCGGCGCACTGATTTCTCCGGCTGTTTTCAGTGCATAAGCTGCCCTTTCGAAAGGCCTGGCCATTTGACCACGTGTCACATTGGGAAATCGACCCTGGTTAAGTTCCTTGCCAGGATCTTCGGAATACTCCATTACAAGTTCTTCAAAACGTCCTGGTTCTTCATCCAACTGCAAGCGGATTGAGTCAGCAAGCCTGGCTGCTGCCGCTTCAGGGCGGTTCTTGGTACTAATCAAAATATGTGACACATCCAGTACTTCGTCTGAAAAAAAATCGTTCCTGTTAGCCAGGTACGATTCATAAGCTATTGATTCGTAATCTACCTCCGGCGCATTATTGAGCACCTGTATTTTCCAGGCCACTGCCAGTTCCTGCTCCACGGCCAGTTGCAAGCGCTCCCGAACATACGGGTCATGGTCCAAACCGGTTTTTTTTGCTTCTGCCGCCAGTATTTTGTTCAGCATTATGGAGTTGATCAACACATTGATCCTTTTGCCATCCCGGATAAACGCCAAGCGGTTTTCCTCTGGAATTCTGTGGAATGCGCCATCAATCGCTTTTTGGCTAATGATTTGCTCACCTTGAAAAGCCAACACAATTTCCGGGTCATGTTCCGCTTTTGGTTCATCCTGAGAACTCACTGGCTGGGAAAACGAAATTCCGATAAAAACCACAAGGCTGATACTGAACTGCAAATAGCGCATATATTTTCCCTTCATTAAAATTTGATTGATCAAACGCCGCTTATTCCCAGGGCCTGTTGCTGAAGAAATTCAACGCAATTTGCTGGCTGTTGAATGGTTCTTTTGTTGCGTGAATGTGTACTGATTGGATATGAGAGTAAAGCATAAAGCAAAGGGGCTGCAATGCAGCCCCTCGCGTTTCGATGGTCACAAAAGACCTTTCTGAAGATTAGTCTTATTCGCTACTAAAGCAGTCGCCGGAGCAACCGAGAGTTGATCCCTTATGATTGAATAGACCACCGTAGTTGGCCAGTAAGCCGCCAACGTCGCCATTGGTGAACTGGTCTGCCCAGAAGCCATTGGCGGGCAATCCGACCAAATTATCTCTCCCTAAAGCATCAAACAGGATATGGATCGGAGTATCTACTACCTTGTCCTTATCCGTATCTGCCTTGATGCCGAAGTCGATGGCCGCCCAGCCACCATCGGCGGGGTCGTTGACGGTGTGCGTATTCCTTGAACTAAAGATGTTGCTGTCGCCAAAATGCAGCACGCTGGTTTCGTAGCAAAGCTCGAAAACCGCGCCTGGCGGTAGGTCGATGTCAGGAGGCGGCGGTGACACGATTGGCAGGTCATCGCGCGTAGAACTAAAGAAGGCATTTTCATTGTAATCAAAGATACGAAAACCAGCGAGTTCACATGCCTCCCCATCGAACACAGAGGTAAACGGATCAGTAGCGAAGAAAAGATCCGCCGTTTCAACATCACAGTGTGGTGGCTTTGCCAAATCGTCAAAATCCCCGACTGATCCGAGAAGACCGCCATCTGCCAGAGCAGGATTGACTACCCATTCGCCAATAAGGTTCGGCGTGAGGGGATCATCGTCATGGTCATTATTGTACGGGCATGGTCCATCGTTGACATACTTTCCATCTTCAATGTCTACCTCTAGCAGATCGGGATCTACATACCAGGCCTTGGTCGGGAAGGTGATCACCCAATCCGATTCGGCAGCAGCAATACCACCCAGCACATATTCATTCATGATCTGGTCATGCA
>SMUY01200430.1_pt1 | contig 19539 bp, 14 predicted proteins | sample 2456441 | NCBI WGS metagenome assembly SMUY01 (sample SAMN11095931, study PRJNA526329) | marine sediment metagenome | biome: Marine sediment; feature: Surficial sediment; material: Deep marine sediment; isolation source: Hadal surficial sediment | place: Pacific Ocean | collected 2014-11 | depth...
ATCTCACGGATATGCACGGTTGCGACGTCCTGGCAAAGCCGTTGGACGGCCTGCTCGATCCTCTGAGCGAACTCATTGGCAAACTGAGTATCCGGAAGCGCCTGCCGCAAATCGAGGTGGCGGTTGCGGACAATGCAGTGGCGCTCTTGTTTCGGGTGCTTGATCCCCCTACCGATGACGACCTGGTGGCGTTCACAGGCTTTGCCATCGAGCACGGGGTGCGAGTGCTGCTGCAACCGGGCGGCCCCGATTCCGTTACCCCGCTTTATCCCGAGCCGCCGTTGGACCCGTTGTGTTACGGACTGCCGGATTTCGACATCTCCATCAACTTTGATGCAGCCGATTTCGTGCAAGTCAACGGCCGCGTGAATCAGCGCATGGTGTTCGAGGCAATCCGCTTGCTGCAGATCGGGGAGGAGGACCGCGTCCTCGATCTCTATTGCGGTATCGGCAATTTTTCGCTGCCCATGGCGAGAACCGCGCATCGGGTTCTTGGCATCGAGGGTGAGATGCACCAGGTAGAGCGAGCTAAAGACAACGCGCAACACAACGGCATCGACAACTGCGAGTTTCGTTGTGCCGATCTCAGTACAGTGGACGGCAGCGAATCCTGGCTCAACGCCGGCTGGGATCGGGTATTGCTGGATCCGGCGAGAAGCGGGGCCGCAGAAGTAGTCGCCCGGATGAGCAATATCGGTGCACGCCGAATCGTCTACGTGTCCTGCCATCCGGGGACGCTGGCTAGAGATGCGGCAACGCTGGTCGGGACCGGGGGTTATACGCTCGAGGCAGCCGGCATCATCGATATGTTTCCACATACCGGGCATGTCGAATCGCTGGCCGTGTTCCGGAAAACTACGGTGCCTTGAAAATCGTATGATTTCGGCCGTAGGAGCTTGCCTGTAGGAGCTCGCCCCAGCGAGCGATTCCGATCTCTCCAAACAAAGCACTAAAGATCAATCCGCACCGATTTTTATTTCGGGTTTCATCAGCGCGGGCGGATTGGGGGCGAGCTCCTACGATTCTTTGCTACAACTTGTGATATTTGGCCGTTGATCTAATAATCTGTTGGCATGGCAATGGGACCGGTCATGCTGGATATCGAGGGGCGTCAGCTAACCCCGGCTGACCGTGCGCTCCTGCGGGAATCGGCGGTCGGCGGGGTAATTCTGTTTAGCCGAAACTACGAGTCCCCCTCGCAGCTAGGCGATCTCGTTGCGGCGATCCGGGCATTGCGTAGCCCGCCGCTCCTGATCGCAGTTGATCATGAGGGCGGGCGCGTGCAGCGATTTCGCGAGGGATTCAGTGCAATACCACCCATGCGCCGCCTCGGTAGGCAGTATGACGGTGATCCCGATGAGGCGCTCTCGCTGGCAAAGGCCGCCGGCTGGCTGATCGCGTCAGAATTGCGTGCCATGGATATCGATCTGAGTTTCACGCCTTGCGTCGATCTCGACTGGGGCATTAGCGAGATCATTGGCAATCGTGCTTTCCACCGTAAGCCCGAGGTTGTCGCCGATCTTGCGAGCGCCTATTGCAACGGGCTCCGAAGTGCGGGCATGGCCGCTATTGCCAAGCACTTCCCCGGCCACGGCGCCGTCGTGGCCGATTCTCACGATCAATTGCCGGTTGATCGGCGCAGTTACGGCGATTTGCTGGACGACATGCAACCCTACGAAAAACTGATCGCAAAGCGACAACTCGCCGGGGTGATGATTGCACATATCGTGTTTTCCGAAACCGATCCGCTTCCCGCAAGTATTTCTCCTTACTGGATCCAAGAGCAGTTGCGGCGTGCTTTGGGCTTCGACGGTGCCGTGCTGTGTGATGATCTCAGCATGAAGGCCACCGAGAGTATGGGTTCGATGCCGAAACGGGCCAGACTCGCGCTGGAGGCCGGGTGCGATATGGTGCTGGTTTGCAATGATCGTGCGGCCGCGAGCGCGACCGTAGCGGCCTTGCGGGACTACTCGAATCCGTTGTCTCTCGTCCGCCTGGCAAGACTCCATGGGACCGGGAAGCTGATGCGCGAATCGCTTTTGGCCAGCGAGGAGTGGCAAATTGCTGCCGACCACCTGCAACACTGGCTGGACAGGCCCGAGCTTAAACTCGACTCATGAGGGTGCCTCTAAATACCACTCATGAGCTGCGTTGCTGGTCAGATCGATGGCGTGACGTCGCGTGCACCGAAATTAATGCCTATTGTTCTTGGCAAGTCGTACAAAAAAGCCTGACGCGATCTGACCGCAACCCGAGGGGCCGTGCGTTGTTGCACGCCTTGCTGTGTTGGACGCGCTTGCCGTATCCAGATACTGTCTTCGCGCAGCCGCCTGGCCAGTCGTGCAACACCATTACGGCGCAGCCATGACTGGTAATTAGAGGCACCCTGCCGGGAGAACACATGTGGCAACAGGCAATCATCAATATGCCGTCATCGCCGGCAGCGGATTTCAGTCATTCGGCGAAGATGCAGAAGAGCATCATCTCACGACCGATTTTGGTGAGCCCTCGAGCCCGGTGCGCGAGCTGAAATTCGGCGACCGGACGGTGTTCCTGTTGGCTCGGCACGGCGACGGGCTTGTCATACCGCCGCATCGCATTAACTATCGGGCCAACCTGGCAGCGCTCAAACTGCTCGGCGTCGATAGCATCATCGCGATGAACACCATCGGCGTCATCACGGGCGGCCGGCATCCGGGTGAAATCGCGATTCCCGACCAGATCATCGACTATACCTTTGGACGGGATCACAGTATTTATGATGGTGAATCGGATAGTCTGGACCATATAGAGTTCACGGAGCCGTTTGCGGAGCGCCTGAGACAGGAAATGCGGACTGCGGCCGAAAATTCCGGGATCGCGGTGCATGACGGAGGCGTCTATGCCGTGATGCAGGGACCGCGTCTCGAGACGACCGCGGAGGTGAACCGGCTGGAGCGTGACGGGGCAGACTACATCGGCATGACTGCGATGCCCGAAGCCTCACTGGCCCGCGAACTCGGCATGGAATATGCGTGCCTGTCGCTGATCGTGAACTACGCGGCAGGTCGTGGTGAAAAGGCGATCCACGCCGACATCGAGGCAAGCACGGTGACGGCCAGGACACAGGCGATGAAAATTTTGCAGGGGGTCTTCCAGGATGATACATCCTGAGACCTCCTGTCTATGCAAATACATGAAGGCACTACAGCGAACAATTCTGGAACAGCTGATCGCCGGCTCGTCGGAGCCGGTGGTTGTCGCGCAAGTCAATAGTCCGGACTGGCCGGTCGTGCTCTGCAATCCGGCGTTCGCGGGCGTTGTCGGCGAAGAGAATATCCACGAGAAACCATTTGCTGATGTTGTTGAACAACTGGTCGGCCGCGACCTTGCGCTCGAAATCAGTGAAACGATCCGGGGCGCTCATGAAACGACAATTCCCGTCGAAGTCAGTAACCAGGAATACCTGCTGGTTTTGCAACCGCTGAATTCGGTGGGGAAGGGCAACAGCAGATATTATGCCGCTTACCTGCGAGCCGGCGCTGGTGCTAGTACCGTTGGTGGCGGCGACGTACGACGAGCGCTGCACAAGGCCAAGCGGCGAATTCGCGATTTGTCACGTGACGATCCGGTAACCGGGCTCCTGAATGCCAGGGCGTTCAGGGATGTTCTCGATCACGACTGGGCGGTTGCAAAACGCGAGCGATCAAAACTGGCGTTGATCTCGTTTACGCTCGACGATTTCGAACAGTACCGGGAGGTTTTCGGACGTCACGCCGCCGATTCCTGTGAACGCCGGGTCGCCCAGGCAATTCGGCGCTGCCTGAAGCGTGCGAGCGATGTGGTCGCGAAAGTTAATTGTGAACAGGGCGATAAACTGGTCGTATTGTCGCACTCAGCTGATGAGGCCGGGGTGACCGAATTCGCGTCCAGGCTCGCGACTTTAGTAAGGGAACTCGGCTTGCACCACCCGAGGTCCAAGGTGTCGCGCTTCGTGACGGTGTCGTATCAGACGTCGGTGAAGGAAGCCGGCGCGGATAAAACGAACGCCGTAGATTTCCTGGACAGTGTATTGCAATAGTTTTGCAGGAGCGGCTTTGTGTGCAGGGACGCACTAATGTCGCGGAGGACAGGACGTCCGAGAGCGACCAGCCGCGAAAAAAAAGTACTTTTTTTACGGATTCCCCGGCAGCAGAAACATTTCGTCCGTTGCCAGTTCTTCTTCTTCGAAACGCGTAATCCTGGCCAGCACGCCAAATCTTGGATGATCGTAATAGCGTAGTTCGCCGTTCCTGAAAATACGGTCCTCGGAGATGCTGTACCTGATCGGCCTTGTCTCACGCTCATAGGCGTAGCCAACATTACGGGATGACCGCCGGTCACCATAGTATCTGACGCCGTCGATGTCTCGCCGCCCCGATTGTGCGGACTCCGCTTCGATCGTCAGATCTACGACGAGGTGCAGATATCGACTCAGGTAGAGCGTCAGGTTGCCGTCCAGCCGCAGTGGCACGTTGCCAATACGGCGCAGGCGAAGTGGCAAGGTCTGATCTTTTTCGTACGTAGTCTGCGTCCATGCTGCCCGCATAATGGGCTTGTATGCGTCGAGTTCGACTAGCTTCTCGTAAATGTCCTTCATGGCGTATTCTTCCGGGTCGAGCACTTCGAGCTGCGTATGCAGGATATGACTCGGAAGTTCTTCGAGGATTTGTTCCTCTTCCGGTTCCTCCGGCAGAAGGAATGCCGGTACGTCTTGCTCGTTGAAATCTGCGCCGTCTATTGCAACCAGTACGCCCGCATCGACATTGGTTCCGGGATCACCGAAGGAGCGCGGCTGCCACGGCTCAAGCTCTTCGTTCTCCGGTAGCTCATCGGGCAGAAAAATCTCGCTGCCGGATATTGCGGATTCCGCGTACTCAAAAACAATCAATTCGACGGTGTACCGCCGGACTTCCTGCTCCTCGAGAGGCTCCGTTTCGGAGTCAACCTGGCTCAAGGCAATGCCGGGCATGCCTGCTGCAACGGAGGCAAGCAGCAGGCTACGCCCGCAGCGCCTCAGCAAAGCTGAAAAAACGGAATGCATCATGGTTTTCCTGAAAATCGTCCGGCCCTGGAATCAGCCAACAGCCGTGCTTTTGACAGCGCCCGCCGCCAATCGATCCAGCAAATTTTCGACCTGGGTGAAGCGCATGGCTGTATCGCTCAAATCCATGCGGAACTGTAGTCGATGTGCTCCCTGCAATCGATAGACCTGGCCCTCATTCTGCACCATTTGCACCAGCGTCATCGGGTTCATGGAGGTTTGGCTGCCGAAATCGAGGTAACCGCCGGCATCAGACGCATCTATCTTGCCGATTCCCAGCCTGGCTGCATCGCGCTTGACTGCGGCGATTCGCAGCAGGTTCTTGGTCGCCTCCGGCAACAGGCCGAAGCGGTCGATCAATTCGACCTGCATCTCCCGGAGCTCGTCACGAGACGCGGCGCCCGCGATGCGCTTGTAGAGGATCAGCCGCAAATGGACGTCGGGCACATAGTCCTCCGGCAGCAATGCCGGCACATGCAGATTGATTTCAACACCGGCGTTCAGCGGTTGCTCGAGATCGGGTTCCTTGCCCTCACGTAGCGCCTCTACTGCCCGTCCCAGTAACTCCGTGTACAACGAGAAGCCGATTTCCTGGATCTGGCCGCTTTGCGTGTCACCCAGGAGCTCGCCTGCACCTCTAATCTCGAGATCGTGCGTTGCCAGCGTGAACCCTGACCCGAGATCTTCGAGTGAATCGATAGCTTCCAGCCGCTTGATCGCGTCCGCGGTCATGGCTGCCCTTGGCGGAGCGAGGAGGTACGCGTAAGCGCGGTGATGCGAGCGGCCGACGCGGCCCCGCAACTGATGCAATGTAGCAAGCCCGAACCTGTCAGCACGGTTGATGATGATGGTGTTAGCGGTCGGTACGTCCAGCCCGGACTCAACAATCGTTGTGCACAGCAGCACGTTAAATCGCCGATGATAGAAATCGAACATCACTTGCTCAAGCTCCCGCTCGCGCAGCTGTCCATGACCGACGCGGATCGATGCTTCCGGCACCAGCCTGGTCAGCTGCTCTTCGATGCGCAGAATGTCCTCGACGCGATTGTGAATGAAGTAAACCTGGCCGCCGCGCTTGATTTCACGCAGGAGGGCCTCGCGAATCACAACGTCGTTCCATTCAGTGACGAAAGTCTTGATCGACAACCGCCCGGCCGGAGGCGTTGCGATCAGCGACATATCCCTGAGACCACCCAGCGCCATGTTGAGCGTTCGTGGAATCGGTGTTGCGGTCAGGGTCAGAATGTCCACTTCGCTGCGCAACGATTTGATGGCTTCCTTATGGCGCACGCCGAAGCGGTGCTCTTCGTCGACGATGACCAGGCCGATATCTTTGAAGTCGCGCGTATGCTGCAAGAGCCGGTGGGTGCCGATGACGATATCGACGGATCCGGATCGAAGACCCGCAACGATATCTTTGACCTCATTCGCAGAGCGAAATCGCGACAATACTTCAATGCGGACCGGCCAGTCGGCGAACCGGTCCTGAAATGTCTGGCCATGCTGCTGCGCCAGCAGGGTTGTGGGAACCAGTATTGCCACCTGTTTGCCGCCGAATACGGCGGCAAATGCCGCGCGTAATGCTACCTCGGTCTTGCCAAATCCCACATCGCCGCAAACGAGTCGGTCCATGGGGCTGCCGGAAGCCAGGTCTTCGAGTACCTCGTCGATCGTGCGGGACTGATCTTCCGTTGCCTCGAACGCGAAGCCACTCTCAAAGGCCCGGTAGTCGGCCTCCTGCCAGCGGAAGCGGTGCCCCGGCCTTGCAGCACGGCGGGCATAGACGTCGAGGAGTTCTGCGGCAACATCACGAATCTTGTTAATCGCGCGGCGTTTGGCTTTGGTCCACTGGTCGCTCCCAAGGCGATGCAACGGCGCATTCTCCGGCGAGGCGCCGGTATAGCGCGAGATCAGGTCGAGCGCATGCACGGGCACATAAAGCTTGTCACCGTCTGCATATTCCAGGTGCAGGAATTCTCCGCTGGTTCCGCCAGCCACCAGGGTTTTCAGTCCGAGGTATCGGCCGACGCCGTATTCCACGTGCACCACCGGCGAGCCTGGCTGCAAATCATTGAGCTGCCGGATAATAGTTTCCGGGTCTCGCTCCGAGCGCCTGCGGCGGCTTCGCTGCCGCGGTTTTTCGCCGAACAGTTGCTGCTCGCTGATGATCGCCACGCCGGATTCCGGCAGCAGGACGCCCTCTTCAAGCGGAGCAATAGCAATTCCGACCCTAATAGTGCTGTCGAGGAACGCGTCCCAGCACTCGACACGGGATAGTTCGATGCCCCGTCCGGCAAGCAGGTCAACCATGCCCTCGCGCCGGCCGGGAGAATCAGCCGTGAACAGGATGCGTCCGTCGAACGAGTCAATGAACTTCATTAACGATGCGGCCGCGTCTTCGTAACGAGCCTCGATGCGCAGGGCCGGAGTAATTTGTGTCGACAGATTGATGCTGGCAGCCGATTCCTCGAGCGTCTGTGCACTGTAATGAATGCAATGTGCCCGAGAAATCTTTTGCAGAACCTCATCGGGGTTCAGAAAACTTTCGTGTGGTTTCAGAATCGGCCGTTCGGGATCGAGACTGCAAAGCTCGTAGCGCTCAGCGATTTCGCGCCAGGCCTGGTGCAAAACCCCCGACACATCTTGTGGTGCGAAAATAACGGTGTCGGCTGGCAGGTAATCGAGAAAGCTCGCGGTCTGTTCGAAAAACAATGGCAGGTAATACTCGATGCCTCCGTAGGCAATGCCGTCCGATACGTCGCTGTACACTCTCGAACGTGACGGTTGACCTTCGAACCGTTCGCGATAACGCTGCCGGAAGTACTTGATGCTGACCTGATCCAGCGGCACTTCACGTGCCGGAAGAATTTGCATCGCTTCCACAACCTCACCGGACAATTGTGTCTCGGCCTTGAAGTAGCGCAGCGTTTCGATCTCGTCATCGAAAAAATCGATACGGACCGGCTGCTCCGAGCCCATCGGAAATACGTCTATCAGTGAGCCGCGGACCGCAAACTCGCCATGCTCCTCAACCTGGGGTATTCGCAGGTAACCGGCGGCAGTCAGGGCATCGATGAAGTCCTGGCGGTCGAGTGTCTGACCCGCCTGCAAGACCAGGGTGCGGGCGGCGACATAATCGACGGGCGGCAATCGTTGCAGCAATGCAGGACTGGACACAATGATAATGCCAACTTTCATTTGCGGACACGTCGCGATCACGCGGAGGCGCTGGGAAATAATGTCCTGGTGTGGCGAAAAACTGTCGTAGGGCAGTGTTTCCCATTCGACGAAGTGCGACACCGGCAGATCGGTACCGGCGAAATAGCGGATTTCGGCTTCCAGCTGATCGGCGTGCCGCGGGTCATTCGCTAGCACCAGCATCGGCTTTTGCAGCGAGCGTGCGAGTTCTGCCGCGGTCAGCGCTGTGCTGGCGCCAACCAGCCGGCCAATTGATGAGACCTGACCTGATCGACCGGCGAAGGCCGGATTGATGAGTATATTGCGGATCACTGGATATTCGGCGCCTGGCGAACGCGCGATTATCTCATAGACAAATTGCGCTGCATAAAAAAACGCGCAGCGTGGCTGCGCGTTTCTTGGTGTTCTGTGTGCTTTCGATCTAGCGTTTCGTCACTGCGTGAATTACCCGGTCGTACTCGAAGAAGACGACGAATTCTGCATACTCCCAGCGGGATATCGGTGGATCGCCCACTGCTGCGACGGTTGACTGCGGGGCGCCAAAATTCGCCTGGACACTTTCCTGGCTCATCCCACGCGTCGGTTTACCGGCCTGATCGAATGTTGACGAACCCTCAGCCCCGCGCATGTCCAGGTTCTGGGCATTCACGGTACCGAGCAACCCTGTCGAAAGAGCGAGCAGGACCATTGCGTATACTTTTGCCATCGGAGCCTCTCCAAACTTCTGCCGGTCAATATAACATCAGGAAGAAGGTCAAAACAGTTGATTTCACAGGTTTTTACACTGTCGGGACCGCCGCCACTCTGACCCAGGTCTCAGTATTGCCGGCCTGGTTCAGCACCTTCACGGTAGCCTCCCAGGGTGCTCTAAGAATGTGACCCGGTTCACATTTTCGGGGCTGTCCCGCGGTGGTCCGAGGCCACGGACATCAGCCAGTTATGTGGTTTAATGCGCCGCATGATCAATTCGGCCGAATTATTCGTCGGGCTTCGTTACTTGCGAGCCAAAAGACGAACCCGATTCGTGTCCTTCATCACCCTGACATCGCTCGCCGGAATCGCGCTTGGCGTCGCTGCATTGATTGTCATTCTGTCAGTAATGAACGGTTTCGAAGGCGAACTCAGGGACCGCCTGTTAAGCATGACGGCGCACGGTTACGTGACCGGCTCCGAAGGCGAACTCGACGGCTGGTCGCAAGTCCGTGACGAGATCATGCGTGAGACCGGAGTCGTGGCGGCTGCGCCTTATGTGCAGATGGAGGGCATGATCCGTACCAATCGGTCGCTGAACGCCGTGCTGATCCATGGGATATTGCCGGAACACGAAGCAGCGGTATCAGGCAGGACCATCAATTTCGTCGAAGGCGACTTTGACGAGCTGACTGCAGATTCGCGAAGCATAATCCTGGGCCGCTTCCTGGCCATTGAATTGGGTGTACGGATCGGGGACGGCGTCGTGTTGCTGATTCCGCGGCCGGTTGGCGATGGTACGCTCGAATCTGTTCTCGAACGATTCATCGTTCGCGGTGTGTTCGATGCGGGGGTACAGGATCACGATAGCAAACTCGCGCTGGTCCACATGAATGACGCCGTGCACCTGCTGAACCTTGGTGATCGTGTAAGCGCAGTGCGATTTGTCACCGACGATGTGATGTCGGCGCCGCTTGTGTCGAAGAACTTGCAGGCGCGGCTCGGCGCAGATTTTTCAACCAGTGACTGGACCATTGAGAACGCCAGCTATTTTCGGGCGATCCGGCTCGAAAAAATGATGATGTCGATATTACTGTCACTGATCATCGGCGTGGCCGCATTCAATATCGTTGCGAGCCTGGTCATGGTGGTGACTGACAAGACCAGCGAGATTGCCATACTTCGCACACTCGGTATGGGGCCCGCAGACGTGGTGCGCGTGTTTTTCATCCAGGGCGCTGTCATCGGCTGGATCGGTGTCATTCTCGGCGTCGTTGCGGGCGTATTGCTTGCTATCAATGTACCGACGGTCGTACCGGCGCTTGAGAGGTTCTTTGGCTTCCAGATCATGCCTGGCGACGTGTACTACGTAACGCAGATACCATCCACTCTTGAAGCAAAGGACGTCGCCATTATTGCCGTGTCGGCATTTATCCTGACAACACTGGCGACGCTTTATCCGGCGCGGCGCGCAGCGCACGTCAATCCTGCAATTGCACTCAGGTACGAATAACGATGGCCGGCAGATACGAATTCTGGATTGGCAGGCGTTACGTGCGCTCACGCAGCAGTAACGGCTTCGTGTCGCTCATATCAGCGATTTCCATGCTCGGCATCAGCGTCGCGGTTGCTGTCCTGATCGTTGTTTTGTCTGTCGTGAACGGCTTCGAGCGGGAACTTCAGGATCGACTGCTGGCGATGACGGCACACGCCAGCATAGAACAGGCGGATGGCCGGCTGCGGGACTGGCGTGGCTGGGTGGAACGGGCGGAAGAACACGTAGAGGTTGCGGCAGCGGCGCCATTCGTTAACGGCCAGGGCTTGCTGGTTTTGGGTGATCGGCTGAGCGGCGCGCAAATTACCGGCATTGAACCTCAACTCGAGTCCCGCGTTTCCGGCGTCGGCGATGCGCTGGTCAGTGGCCATTTGTCGAGTTTGCAAGCAGGAAGTTTCAATATCGTTCTTGGCGTAGAACTGGCCGACGAATTGCGTGCGTCAATCGGTGACAAGGTAACGCTGACCCTTGCCGAAGGCATAGTGACGCCGGCCGGCATTGTGCCGCGAAATAAACGTTTCACTGTTTCCGGTACTTATCGAATTGGAATGTACGAATTCGATCGTCGCGTCGCGTTCGTCAATATTGAAGACTCGCAAAGACTTTTTCGATTGTCGGAAGATGTCAGCGGCATTCGTTTGGCGGTGACAGATATCTACCGGGCCTCGCAGGTCGTGCGGGCAGTGGCCCTCGATGCCGGTGGCGGGGTGCTGGTCAGCGACTGGACTCGCCGCCATGTCAATTTCTTTCGTTCCATTCAGATCACAAAGTCGATACTGTTCGTCATCCTGCTCCTGGTGGTCGCTGTCGCAGCATTCAACATCGTTTCCACGTTGGTGATGGTGGTAAAGGATAAACAATCGGATATTGCGATCCTTCGAACGGTGGGTGCGACGCCGTCAGAAATTCTAAGAATATTCGTCACGCAGGGATGCATTATCGGCGTACTCGGGACGATGGGTGGCGTGATCCTCGGCGTGCTGTTGTCCCTGAACCTGGAGAATATCGTCGGCTTTATGGAAGTGACTTTTGGCATCAAGTTTCTGGCGGCGGATGTGTATTTTATCAGCGACCTGCCGGCCGACCTGAGGATTGCCGATGTAGTGCAGATCTCGGCGATCGCGCTGGTGCTTGCGTTGCTGTCTACTTTGTATCCGGCCTGGCGTGCTGCGCGCACGTCGCCGGCGGAGGCGCTGCGCTATGAGTGATGAATCCGCAGACGGCGTTCTCGTTTGCCGCTCGATCGTGCGGCAGTTTCGCGAAGGCGATTCCACGCTCGAGGTTTTGAGTGGCGTGGATCTTACCGTCCGGGAATCCGAACGGCTCGCGATAATCGGCACATCCGGCTCCGGCAAAACGACCTTGCTGCAAATCATGGGCGGCCTCGACGATCCGACGTCCGGCGAAGTCCTGGTCAACGGTCGATCCATAGCGAACATCGATGAAAAGGAAAAGAGCGAACTGCGTAACCGTTTCATCGGCTTCGTTTACCAGTTCCATCACCTGCTGTCGGAATTTTCGGCCCAGGAAAATGTCGCGATGCCGCTGCTGATTCGCCGCCTCAGGAAAGACGAGGCCATGCGACAGGCAGCGGATTTACTCAGCCGGGTAGGTCTGGGGCAAAGACTGGACCACAAACCTGGTGAATTATCCGGTGGCGAGCGTCAACGCGCTGCCGTCGCCCGCGCGCTGATTACCCGTCCAAAACTGGTACTGGCCGATGAGCCCACCGGAAACCTGGACGCAGGGAACGGACAGCATGTGATGAAGCTTATGCTCGAGCTTAATCGGGAACTCGACACAAGCCTGGTGATCGTGACCCACGACCACAGCATTGCCGGGCAAATGGACAGGGTACTGGTTCTCGAAGACGGACGGTTGCACGCCGCGGGGTAGGAGCCCGGCCCACCAGGCGATTTTCTTTGATCGTGAGCCGTTGAGTCACCCGTAGCAAAACTGTAGGAGCGCGCCTCAGCGCGCGATCGGAATTTCGAGCCGCGTTACTAAAGATTAATCCGCACGAGTCAGTAATTCGAGTCTCGTCGTTGCAGGCGGATCGGGCTCCTACGCAACGGTTCCACAAATTTCAGGGCTCGGAATAAACAAAATACGGGCCAAACATTTCTGCAATTTTCAGGTTAGTCTCTGCTCGTGTCCTGCGATGCCTTACGCGCGCGGCGTCGTTTGAGATAGGCCCCGATTGAGGCGCGCCACAGCAGGTCAAGTGCGACGAATCCTACCAGTGACAGTATTGCGCCAAGCAAAACGCAGCCCAGCAACAATGGTTGCCAGACATGTAAAAATCCATCGATCAGCCAGGCGTAGGAGAGTTCAAATTCGAAGGGACGCGGTGTGCGGCGCAGGAGAATGCTGCCCAGCTCATACGCCAGGTAATAAAGCGGGCCCATGACCAGCGGATTGATCACCCACGTGCTCACTGTCGCCACCGGAATATTGATGCGTAGCGCCAGCGCCAGAAGTGCCGCAGTGACCATATGACCGGGAAACGGCAGACATGCGACGAAAATACCGAGTGAGAATGCGGGTACGACCGTCCGCCGGCGAATACCCCACAGGTTGGGGTCGTGCAACAGGTGCTCGAACGGGCTGAGGTACCACTGCGCTCGCAATTTGTCGCGTTTTATCGCGAATTTCCGAAAAAATCGTCTTGGCATCTGAGTCCGGATTCGTTTCTATTGTCTGACCGGGTCGCGGTCCAGGAGTCTGCGCGGCAGGAAAGCATTCTGCCGTACAGGCTCCCCGAGCGGCATCATAACGAGAAACCGCAGGGAAGCGGAATATGCTCTTCCGATGTTTGTGTATCTTGAGCGGCGCTTATTCGCTCGGCTTGTTGCGCTCTTTACCCGCGGACGATCTGTTTCTGGCCCTGCTGATACTGGCGGCGATCAGCTTTCGCCTGCCCGCTACCCGCTTCCTTGCCTGGTTCTTGCTCGGTTTTGCGACCATGTGGGGTGCAGCATGGAGCGTAATCGACGACCGTCTCGACCCTGCGCTGCAGGGCGAAACAATCAGCATCGTTGCACGCATTGCTGAGTTCCCCCGCATCACGGACGACTCGCTCCGCTTCATTGTGGAGCACGATGAGCGATCCGACTTACCGGCGCGCGTTCGCCTGAGCTGGTATGAGCCAGAGGCTGTCCCTGCACTGGGTGAGGTCTGGCAACTCCGAGTAAGACTGCGGCGCCCGCGTGGCTATGCAAATCCTGGCGGCTTCGACTATGAAGGCTGGTTGTTTCGCCAGCGAATCGGCGCTACCGGTTACGTTGTCCCCCATAAGGACAATCGAAGACTGGCTACTGTCCCGGTCGGGCTTACTTCACGAATTCGTCAGGATTTTGTGAACCGGGTGACGCAATTGTTGCCGAATGACGATGCAGCTGCGGTCCTGCTCGCGGTAGGCGTCGGCGCACGGCACAGGATTAGCCGCGAGCAGTGGGAGCGCTATGCAATCACCGGCACGAGTCACCTCATGGCGATTTCCGGTTTGCATATCGGGTTGGCGGCGGGAGGCGTATTTCTACTGGCCTGGGCGATCTTTGCACTCTTTTGCCGGCGCCTGAATGTACGCGACGTGGCCCTGGTGACAGCGGTGCTGGCGGCAGGAATCTATGCAGCGGTGTCCGGATTTGCGGTCCCTGCACGGCGTGCGTTCCTGATGGCGATGCTCGCGGCAGCGGCAGTGCTTCTCCGCCACAGACTAAATGTTGCAACGCTGCTGGCAATTCCGTGCCTCGTTTTGTTGTTCGCGGATCCCATATCAATACAGTCGCCGGGATTCAGATTGTCGTTCGCAGCGGTTGCGATTCTGCTCTGGTCATTGCACAGCCGTTTTCTCGAGCCACTACCCCGCAACGGTGCATGGTTCAATTATCCTGGGGTTGGCCAAGTGATCGGTAATCTTCGCCGCCTCGGCACTCTGCAAGTTGCGCTCCTCACTGGACTCTTTCCGCTGACTGTCCTGATATTCGGCCGCTTTTCGCTGGTTGCGCCGCCGATGAACCTGCTGGTCCTGCCACTATTTAATTTCATCACCGTGCCTTTTTGTCTCGTCGGCATGATTCTGCAGGGACCGCTGCAACCGTTGGGGGACCAACTGCTGGGCATTGCTTACCACAGCATTCGCCTGGTGCTGTCGCTGGTTTCCCTGGCAGCCGGGTTGCCTGGTGTGCGGGCCGAAATCCTGCCTCCGGAAAGACTGGGTATCGTGATTGCCTTGTTGCCCTGCGTGCATGTGGTGTTTCCTCGCGGTTGGCCCGGTCGAAAGCTCGCCTGGATCGCGATGGCTGCAGTTATGCTTTACCGGCCGCCCGCGCCTCCGCCAGGCTGCCTTGACTATCATGTTCTGGACGTCGGGCAGGGTCTTGCCGTCGTTTTGCGAGCTGGTGAACACACGGTGCTGTTTGATACCGGGCCCAGCTTTCGCAGTGGCAGCAGCACGGCTGATATTGTCGTTATTCCATACCTCAGGTCCCGCGGGATTGGCCGGCTGGATACGCTGATAGTGAGTCACGCAGATCAGGATCACGCCGGTGGCGTTCCAGCGATAGCAAGCCGGTTTGCAATTGGCAGAGCGCTGGTCGGGGAGCCACTGCCGGGCTTGGGCCTGGAGCAAATTTCCTGCAGTACGGCGTCATCATGGATAACCGGAGGTGTGCGGTTTCGATTCCTGCATCCGCCGCCGGATGCAGCCTGGACCGGCAACAATGCGTCCTGTGTGCTCGAGGTGACCACTGGAAACCACAAGATCCTGATCACGGGTGATATTGAGACCCCGGTCGAGGCAACGCTCCTGGAAAACTCGCTAATCGGCCCGGTCAATACCGTTATCGTTCCGCATCACGGCAGCCGGACCTCGTCCAGTCCACACTTCGTTAGCAGGCTCAGGCCGGAGCTGGCGATTGTCTCTGCCGGATTCGGCAATCGCTGGGGATTTCCCAAGCCGGATGTAGTGCGGCGCTGGGAGCATGCCGGCGCGCGGTTGCTGGAGACCGCGACGTCGGGCGCAATCGGCCAGCGTGTTTGCATGGGCAGCGGCGCTGACACTCTGCGTCAGGAACGACGGGATTCGCGACGATACTGGCACGAATAGTCGCGGTAAGCCGTTTGAATTGGAGAATTTTCGAGCCGGTCACTGTATATTCCGATTTTCCATCGAGTCAGGCTACATGGTTGAAATGGTTAAAGCTGGCGGCTGGTTAATGGCGCCAATTATCCTGTGCGCGATTGTCGCCATGGGGATCATTCTCGAACGGTTCTGGACACTTCAGGAGAAGCGGGTCCTGCCGGAGGACCTGACCAGCAAGGTCTGGGGCTGGGTCAAGACGAATTCGCTGGATCAGAGTCAAATCCAGACGCTGCACCAGGGGTCGCCGCTGGGTCAGATTCTCGCTGCCGGGCTGATTAACCGGGATCGCGAACGCGTCGTCATGAAGGACAGCATCGAGGACACGGGCCGTCATGTCGTGCATGAACTGGAACGCTATCTTGAAACGCTCGGCACCGTGGCAGCAATTTCTCCATTACTGGGATTGCTTGGCACAGTAATCGGCATGGTCAAGGTATTCGCGGTAATTACGACAAGCGGTGTCGGTAATCCAACCGTTCTTGCAGGGGGCATCGCGGAAGCGTTGCTCACGACTGCCGCTGGATTGACCGTCGCTATCCCGGCACTCATTGGTTATCGCTACTACCGAAATCGTGTCGACACGCTCGTGGTCAATATGGAAAAAGAGGCGATCAAGCTGGTTGAGGCGTTGCACCGGCGTCAGGCGTCGAAATCCGGAAAGAAAAAGTGAAACTGAAAACGCGGGCGAGAGCGGAGCCGGACGTCAATTTGACGTCGCTGATTGACGTCGTATTTTTGCTGTTGATTTTTTTCATGGTGTCGACGAGTTTCGTCAAGCAGTCGCAGATTTCGATTCGATTGCCCGGTGCAGAAAGTGTTGCGATTGTCGAACAACAAGCCGAACAACTCGACATCATGATTACCGAGCAGGGCACCTTTCTCGTAAACGGGCGGGAACTCATCAACAGCCGGCCGGAAACGATTCGTAACGCACTGCAAAAGGTATCGGGGGGCAACACTTCATTGCCGCTCACGATCAGCGCCGATGCAAACACTCGTCATCAATACGTTGTTACGGCGATGGACGTTGCCGGCAAGCTCGGCTTCGTGAAGATTCGCATCGCGACTGTGAATAATTCGGCGGAGCAGTGACTAAGACAGTGGACCCGCGCGTCAATGAGGTCTACGGCCGGCTTTGGCGATACGTCATTCCCCATAAGTTAATCGGGCTGATCGCAGTGGTTGCGATGGCCGCTACCGCGCTGATTGAAGCGGCTATGGTCTGGCTCGTCGAGCCAATGATGGATGAGACACTGGTCGCGCATGATCTTGAGACTGCCAGGTGGATGCCATTCGCATTCATTGCCATCTTTATCGGCCGTGGGCTCGCCGGATTCGCGACGGAAGCTTCACTCGGCCGCATTGGGCGCAGCGTTATCAGCGCACTGCGCCGCGAGGTCTTCAACAAATTCCTTACCTTGCCGTTACGATTTATCGAGAGACACGCGACCGGCCCCATGCTGTCTCGTATGACTTACAACGTAGAAATGGTCGCAGAGTCGGTGACCAGCGTCGTCACGATCATGGTGCGTGACCTGCTGACAGTTTTTGCGGCAATGGGTGTCATGATTTACCAGAGTGTCAGATTATTTATCTTCGTCATGATCCTGCTGCCTGTTATTGCCGCACTGATCCAGGTGCTGGGGAAGGCGTTTCGACGCTATAGCGGTCGCATACAGGATTCGATAGGGGAGGTCTCACAGGTTACGGAAGAAGTGTTGACCGGCAATCGAGTGGTCAAAATATTCGGTGGCTACAACTATGAATCGGAGCGGCTCGCCGAGGTCGATGAACGAAATTTTCGGCAAAACCTGAAACTGATCCGTTCCCGGGCATTTGGCGTAGCAGTCACGCAGGTAGTTTTCGGTGTTGGTGTTGCCGGCGTCATTTATGCGGCTGGCGTAGAATCCGTCAACGGCGATCTCAGCCCTGGCAGTTTCATGTCATTCTTTGGTGCCATGATGCTGATGATGCAACCGCTGCGCCGTATCACAAACGTAAACGCAACCTTGCAACGCGGCATTGCCGCCGGTGACAGCCTGTTTCGCATCATCGATGAAGAAGACGAAGTCGATTCGGGCACCTATCGAAGTGAAGAAGTGCGTGGCAAAGTCGAATTCAGGAACGTCAGTTTTTCCTATGGCGATAAGGATTCACCGGTTTTGCACGACGTGTCTTTCACCGTCGAAGCCGGAAAATCCATCGCCATCGTCGGGCATTCCGGTGGCGGTAAATCGACGCTGGTTGGTCTGTTGCCGCGATTCTACGACGTCCATTCGGGTGAAATATTGCTGGATGGTACGCCAGTCCAGGACTATGAACTCGCCAATTTGCGATCGAACTTAAGCCTGGTAAGCCAGGATGTCATCCTGTTCAACGACACCATCGCCAACAACCTTGCGTACGGGCAATTGCGGCAATGCACGCGGGCCGAGTTATTGCGGGCGGCCGACGCCGCCCACGTTATGGATTTCGTCAAGGATCTTCCGAACGGTTTCGAGACGGTTGTTGGCGACCGGGGAATTCTGTTGTCTGGCGGACAGCGTCAACGAGTGGCAATAGGCAGAGCTTTACTGAAAAACGCTCCCGTGCTAATACTGGATGAGGCAACTTCATCGCTGGATACGAAGTCAGAACGGCGCATACAGGAAGCCTTGAGCACACTGATGCAGGACCGCACAACGCTGGTTATCGCGCACCGGCTGTCAACAGTTGAGTCAGCAGATCAGATTATCGTGCTCGACCAGGGCCGTATCGTTGAATCGGGCACGCACCGGGAATTGCTTGACGCTGACGGCGTTTATGCGGACCTATACCGAATGCAATTCAGTGGCGAAAAATGACAGGGCGCCTGTTTCACGCGTGAGTTCCGGCAACGACAACTGGGTACAGAATACCTGGTACGGAGAATCGCCGCTCCGCTGGCTGCTGTTGCCGTTCACCTGGATCTATGCTGCCGTCATTGCTGGCCGGCGGTTGCTTTATACTTGCGGCGTATTGCGCTCGCTTAAGGTGTCGGTACCGGTGATTATCATCGGCAATATCACCGCAGGTGGTACCGGCAAGACGCCACTGACCATCTGGCTGGCACAGCAGCTTGCCACAAGCGGTTACAAGCCCGGCATTATCAGCCGCGGCTATCGTGGCATGGTCGGACCGGATCCGCTGGAGGTTACGGCAGATAGCGATCCGGCGGTTGTTGGTGACGAAGCAATTTTCATCGCAGCGCGTAGCGAATGTCCGGTCGTTGTACACCCCGATCGTGTGGCAGCAGCAATACTTGCCATTAAGCTGGGCGCAAATGTCATCGTGTCGGACGATGGTTTGCAGCATTATCGGCTCGGGCGCGATTTTGAAATTGCTGTCGTGGACGGCACGCGTCGCTACGGCAACCGCCAGCTGCTGCCGGCGGGACCGCTTAGGGAGCCGTTGTCCCGGCTGGATACGATCAACCAGATCCTGGTGCAGCGCGAGACCGATGGCGGCTCAGGGCTATTGCACCGTTCTGCAGATCCTCCGCCTGTGGATTTTCGACTGGTCGCTTCGGCGATGTGCAGACTGGACGATTCGGACATCAGGAATATCGGAGATTTTTCAGGCACGAAGGTTCATGCGCTTGCCGGTATTGGCAATCCCGAACGCTTCTTTCGGTTGCTGGAAGGCTGCGATGTCGATGTGATCCGGCATCCTCTTCCTGATCATGCCGACATTACGCAGGATGACCTCGATTTTGACGACGATCTCAACGTGGTCATGACTGAAAAAGATGCAGTGAAGTGCCGCTGGCTCGACACGAGCAACTGCTGGTATGTTTCGGTTGACGTTGTGATCGACGACGCGGACGCCGAGGATCTGCTGAGTCGAATCCTCAGCAAGATATCGCCACGC
>SMUY01377986.1_pt1 | contig 19530 bp, 17 predicted proteins | sample 2456441 | NCBI WGS metagenome assembly SMUY01 (sample SAMN11095931, study PRJNA526329) | marine sediment metagenome | biome: Marine sediment; feature: Surficial sediment; material: Deep marine sediment; isolation source: Hadal surficial sediment | place: Pacific Ocean | collected 2014-11 | depth...
CGTGCCAATCGCTGGCACGCAGAATCTCCCAGATTTCCGAATGAGAGAATTCGTGAAAGAAACTAAGCTTACGCAATAGGTCGAACTGCTGCTGCATGTCGATCCGATCGTTTTGCTTGCGCAATTCCTGATGAATCTTAGTTAAGGCCGCCGCGAAATCCGCGCCCGTTGGGTAGCGCATCCCCGGATTCTTGTGTAAGGCCACCGCGGTCACTTGTTCCAATTCCTCGGAGATATCCGTACGCAACGAGTGTATCGGCGCTGGCGTAGCGTAGACGATCTGGTGTAGCAATTTGGCGAGATTGTCCGCTCTGAATGGCCTGAATCCCGTCAGCAACTCATACATCACAGCGCCCAACGAGTAGATATCCGACCGCGAAGTGATCTCGGCCGCTTGGACCTGCTCCGGTGACATATAGCTGGGCGACCCCGCAATGCCTTCGATTCTCGACACAGCCGAGTCACTGATGAGCGCGATGCCGAAGTCGATAATCCGAACGTCATTGTCGAGCGTCAACATGATGTTACCGGGCTTCACGTCTCGGTGAATGACGCCACGACCGTGGGCGTAATGAAGAGCCTTCGCGCATTTAAAAATAATCTCGACCACATCGTCAACCCGCAGCAGATTGTCGGGTCTACAGTAAGCGCCCAAGGTTCTGGCTCCATGGATTGGCTCGGTAACGACATAGTATTTGCCGTTTTCTTCGCCAGCATCGTAAACGGGGAGAATATTCGGATGTTGCAGCCGGCCCATCATCTCGGCCTCGTTATAGAACATCTTCCGAGTTGCTTTGGCCTTTTTCTCGTCGTCCTCGTTCCCGACGTCGTAGATCTTTATGGCAACATCCCGGCCGTAGAAGGGATCGTGCGAGAGAATGACCCGGCCGTTGCTACCGCGCCCGAGATCTCTGATTATCTCGTACTTACCGATACGTTCCGGAAGATCGGAATCGGACGTACTCGTCGATGATGTTTCGGCAGTGGCCTGAACCATATCAAAATATCGGAATCGATCTCGCCAACAACAGACAGGCCGCTGCAAACGCGGCTGCCACGATGTCGTCCAGCATAATGCCGATTCCTCCACGCAATCTGTGATCTAGATCGCGGATCGGCCAGGGCTTAACGATATCGAAAAACCGAAACAGAACAAAGGCTACCAGTAACCAGAGGGGTTCCGGGGGCAGCACCACGCAAGTCGCAAGAAAACCCACGACTTCATCCCAAACGATCGCCGGATGGTCGTGACATTGAAGCCGGCGTGCGCTCTCACCGCAGATCCACACGCCGAAGACGAACAGCGCCGCGATCAAAGCGGCCTTCGCCGGCAGGGACCAACCACCGATCAACCACGCCGGCACGACAGCGATCAGTGTTCCCACCGTACCAGGCGCCTTCGGCACGAGCCCGGCGCCGAAGCCAAGCGCCACGAAATGCACCGGCTGTGTAAGCAGCGATGCTGATAATCTCTGCGCAGGCATACTCAAAAATGACTGTGCCCGGTGTAGGCCGGGCTGAAGGGCTCACCACCGCGGCGACATTGAACCTCGGCGCCGAGCACCAATTCGCCTATTCGCCGAGCGCTCGTGCCGGTCGCTTCCAGCGCGGCCTCCACGGCCTGAGCCTTTGGCGCCGCCGCCGTGAAGCAGAGTTCATAGTCGTCGCCTCCGCCTAGCGCATAGGCCTGCGCCGTTTGCGGTGGAAAGAGCGTGAGCAGCTCAGCCGAGAGTGGCAGTTGCTCGACGTCGATGATCGCACCGCAGCCGCTGGCCCGGCAGAGATGCCCGAGGTCTGCGATCAACCCATCGGACACGTCGATTGCGGCGCTGGCGATGCCGGTGAGGGCCTGTCCCGCCGCAACCCGCGGGCTGGGTCGATAAAAACGCTCGGCCAGTGCGCGATGCTCCGGGCCCGCGTCAGCAGCTTCCTCGTTGATCAATGCCAACCCGGCCGCCGCATCACCTAGAGAACCTGTGACATACACATCGTCCCCGACATGACCGCCACCACGGGTCAGGAGCCTGTCCGCGTCGACCGACCCGAGCAGATGCAGCGTTGCACTCAAGGGCCCTCGGGTGAGATCACCGCCTACCAGACTAACCTCGTGTGCTGAAGCCAGCCCGAAAAATCCCGTCGTGAAGCCTTCAAGCCACCGCTCGTCTACATCGGCAATGGTCAAGGCCAACGTACACCACCGCGGTTGCGCCCCCATAGCCGCCAGATCGCTCAAATTCACCGCCAGAATTCGATAACCCACCGCTTCGGCTGCGGTCCGCCTTGGAAAATGCACGCCCTCAACCAGCGTATCCGTTGTCACCGCAAGCGGCCCAGCCACATTCACGACAGCCGCATCGTCTCCAATCCCCAGCAGGACATCAGGGTCATCGACAGGCAGAGCAAAGAAACGCTGAATCGTCTGAAATTCGTCTTGACTCACATCAGCCTCCGCCGACGGAAGGACTCCGACCTTTGATCGCCTTGGCTGCTTTGTCCAGAACGGCATTAACAAAGCGGAAACAATCGGGGGCCCCGTAGCGCTTCGCAAGTTCTACGGCTTCGTTGATCACGACTTTGGTGGGTACGTCGGGACGGCTGTTGAGCTCCTCAAGCCCGAGTAACAAAACGGCCCGGCCAATCACATCGACGGTCTTAACGTCTCTGTCAGCCTGAGTAGTGATAAGCGAGTCCAGACTCGTGACGTTGGCGATAACTGCCGCCAGCAGCTCTCGAAAATAGCGTTTATCGATTTGTGCGTACTCCGGCTCCAGCGCAAACTGCTCAAGGAGTTCCTCTCGGTCATGCCCACCCAGTTGCCACTGATAGAGCGCCTTGATAAGCAGGTCACGAGCTCCTTGGCGAGCACGCGCCGAACTGTTGTCCTGAACCGGCATTTAGAATCCTTACACAACGCGTGGCTAGTGCTCTATCCGCCTGAGCAATGTGACCATTTCGATGGCCGAGCGCGCGGCATCTGCGCCCCTGTTGCCGGCCTTGGTCCCGGCTCGTTCGATCGCTTGCTCGATGGTGTCCACAGTGAGCACGCCATACCCGACCGGGATCTCATGCGTGGTGCTGACCCGGGCAACGCCATGGCTCGCTTCACCTGCGACGAAATCGAAATGTGGTGTCGCACCGCGAATTACGCAGCCCAGCGCAATGAGCGCGTCGTGCCGTCGACTCGTAGCCAGCTTCTGCAAAGCCAGCGGTAGCTCGAAGGCGCCAGGTACGCGTACGATCTCGATATCCCCTGGATCAGCGCCGTGTTTGAGCAAGACTTCTATCGCGCCGCTTAGCAACCGATCGACAATAAAGTCATTGAAACGCGATGCGACAATGCCAAAACGTAAGCCGCGCGCGTTGAGATCCCCTTCCATGGTCTTGATAGACTCGTTCATCGCGGTTAATCCGACGCGCCGGCGTCAGGCGAAACATACTCCACAACTTCGAGACCGAAGCCGGAGAGCGCGTGCATTTGCTTAGGCGCGCTGAGCACACGCATACCTTTTACTCCCAAGGCCCTGAGAATCTGGGCCCCGGTACCAAAGCTACGTAACTCGGTCGCGCCATCCCGTCGGGTCACGATGTTATTCTCCGGTTGCTCCAGGCCACCCAGTACGTTCATGAAATCCCGCGGTGTTTCTTCCTGACGGAGAATAACGATCACGCCGCGATCTTCCTCCGCGATCAGCTTCATGGCATCTCGTAATGGCCAGCCCAAACGAGAATCCAAAACGCCGACGACGTCGCTAAGCGTATCTTGGATATGCACACGTACCAGTACGGGGGTCTGCGCATCGAGTTCCCCGCGCACCAGCGCTAGATGAACCGACCGATTGACGTGATCCTCGAAACACACGAGGCGAAACGGGCCGAACTCCGTTTCGATCTCAAGATCTGCGATCGCCTCGACCGACTCCTCTTTCTCCAAGCGGTAGCGGATCAGATCGGCGATCGTGCCGATTCTGACGTCGTGGTGGCGCGCGAAACGAAACAGATCGTCGCGACGAGCCATCGTGCCATCCTCGTTGAGTATCTCCACGATCACTGCAGCAGGCTCCAAGCCCGCCAGCCGCACAAGATCGCAACCAGCCTCGGTATGTCCGGCGCGTGTCAACACGCCGCCCGGCTGGGCCATCACTGGAAAAATATGGCCGGGTTGCCGCAGATCCTCCGGCCGGGCGTCAGGGGCAACGGCCGAACGTACGGTGCGTGCCCGATCATGAGCCGATATACCCGTTGTGACACCGTCGGCCGCCTCGATCGAGACGGTGAAATTGGTCGTCCGGCGTCGATCGGTATCGCTCACCATGAGCGGAAGACGCAACTGTTCGCAGCGTGCGCGAGTCAATGTCAGGCAGATCAGGCCACGCCCATAGCGAGCCATAAAATTGATATTCTCGGGAACCACTTTGGTGGCGGCCATGATCAGGTCGCCCTCGTTCTCCCGGTCCTCATCGTCGAGGATGACGACCATCTTGCCATCACGCAGATCGGCGACGATTTCCTCGGTGCTATCGAGCCCCATCGAGGCACCTTCAATGTTGACTGGTGTAACCATGCTTCTGCAGCAACTCCAGACTAACCCCGGTCGACGTGTCTCGACTGGCCATCAGCCGCTCAAGATAACGGGCGATCAGATCGACCTCAATATTAACAGCGGTACCGGAGTCGTACCTCGTCATGATGGTCTTTTCCTGAGTGTGCGGAATGATATTGACCTCGAATGTCGCCTGCACCGCCGCATTCACGGTCAAGCTGACTCCGTCTATCGCGACCGCGCCCTTGCGCGCGATATAGGGCGCCAGATCTTCCGGGACTTTGAACTGGATTACGGCGGAGCGGCCAGAGCGACGAATGTCGGTCACATGGCCGATACCGTCCACATGCCCTGTCAGCAGATGGCCGTCCAACGGCTCTCCGAGCCGTAGCGCAGGCTCAAGATTGACACTCGCTCCAACCGTCAGTTCGCCGAACGTCGTGACGTCAAGTGTCTCCAACGACAGATCCGCGCTGATGCGCTGTTCGCCTGCCTCGATCACAGTCAGACACACCCCATTCACGGCAACGCTATCGCCTTCGTGCAAGGTCGGCAGACGCACGTCCTGGACAGCGATAGTCAAACGGCGGTCGCCGCCGATATCGGCCTGCTCGATGATCTGTCCTACGCCTCTGATAATTCCGGTGAACACGCGTGTTAACGATCGGTTAGCGGGCTGGCCACCGTACTGGGCCGGGCGATGATGCGCAAGTCATCGCCAACCCGGCGTACATCCTGGAAATCAAGCAAGATCCGCTGCTCGAGGCTAACGAGTGAGGCGATCGCGAACATGCCGATCGCGCTGCTGCCCAGCAGCTGGGGTGCCATATAGACAATCAACTCATCGATGAGGCCCTCGCGAATCAGCGCGCCGTTGAGCTCAGCACCGGCTTCTACCCACACTTCGTTGCACTGCAGCTCGCCGAGGCGATCCAGTACCTGGGCCAGATCGCAGTGACGTGAGCCGCCGACGCGTTCGATCGTTGCGCCCTGCGCCAGTAAGTCGCTGTCAGAACTAGACGCTGCTTGGATGGTGAAGAGCAGAACCTTCCCGGGCTTGGATAACACTTTGGCGTCCGGCGGCGTCCGTAACGCTGAGTCCAAGACGACTCGCACGGGCTGTGTCACGGCGGGCGCCGGCTCCTCGAGCCGCGCATCGAGAGACGGATTATCGGTCAGCACCGTGCCAATGCCCGTCATGATCGCGCTCGACCGCGCGCGCCAACGATGTACGTCCGCCCTGGCGGCGGCCCCGGTGATCCACTGACTCTGGCCGTTCGCCAGCGTCGTGCGTCCGTCCAGACTGACCGCCAGCTTACTGCGCACCAACGGACGGCCCCGTGTCATACGCGAGAAAAAGCCGGGATTCAATGCGGCCGCGGCGTCATGAGCGATACCCACATCGACCTTAACGCCGGCGTCTCGGAGGCTGGCGATGCCGCTACCGGCCGCGTTTGGGTCCGGATCGATCCCCGGACACACCACTCGAGCAACGCCCGCTTCGATCAACGCCGCAGCACACGCGCCGGTTCGACCGATTACGCTGCAGGGCTCAAGCGTCACGTACGCAGTCGCACCGGCAGCCGCGCTGCCCGCGTGTGCCAACGCCACGCGTTCGGCGTGAGCACCACCCGCTCGCTCGTGCCAACCCTCACCGATTACGCGACCGTCTTTCACCAGAACACAGCCGACGCGTGGATTCGGATCCGTCGTGTACAACCCGCGGGCCGCCAACTTGATCGCGCGAGCCAGATATTCAGCGTCGGAGCGCGCCGTCATTCTTTGTCGTCGGGAAGGAGTGACAGCTGCTCTCGTTCCGCGAGCGCGCTGGGCCGCAATCTTAATCGCTGGATCTCTTCCTGGAACTCGGTGATATCTTGAAAGCTGCGGTAAACGGAAGCGAAGCGCACATAGGCCACTTCGTCCAGCCCGTGCAACTCCTCCATGACCCTGTCACCGATACGCCGTCCGGTCACTTCGCGTTCACCGATGGTCTGGAGCCAATGGATGACTCGGCCGATGCTCTTCTCAACGTCCTCGCTTTTTACCGGACGTTTCTCCAGCGCCCGCAGAATACCGGCGCGAAGTTTGGTCTCGTCGAACGGCTCCCGCCGATCGTCTCGTTTTACGACATGCGGCATCACGAGCTCTGCCGATTCAAACGTCGTGTAACGCTCGCCGCAGGAGCGGCACTCACGCCGACGTCGTACCTGTAAACCTTCGCCCGCCAGGCGTGAGTCGATGACTTTGGTCTCTTCGTGGTTACAGAATGGACAATGCACAGACCGCCCCGTGGATCTTATTAAGCGCTATGCGTAAACCGGATAGCGCTGACACAGTTCGAGCACTTCACCTCTGACCCGATCGATGACGGATTCGAGTTGAGCCGGGTTCTCGAGATCATCCAGGACATCCGCGATCCAGCCGGTGAGTCGAGTGGTCTCGGCTTCTTTGAAGCCACGTGTGGTAATCGCCGGCGTGCCGATGCGAAGTCCGCTCGTGACTCGCGGCGGCCGCGGATCATTCGGCACAGCGTTCTTGTTGACCGTGATGTTGGCGCGACCCAACGCATCCTCCGCTGCCTGTCCTGTGATCTTCTGTTTGATCATGTCAACGAGCATCAGGTGCGTATCAGTACCCCCGGAGACGATCTTGTAGCCCCGATCGATGAGAGTCTCCGCCATCCGCTGCGCGTTCGAGAGCACCTGCTGCTGGTAGTCCTTGAAGTCGGGCTGTAAAGCCTCGGCCAGCGCGACCGCCTTAGCGGCGATGACGTGCATGAGCGGACCGCCCTGGATTCCGGGAAACACCGACGACTTAAGCTTCTTGATCAAGTCAGGATCGTCCCGGGCGAAAATTAACCCGCCGCGCGGGCCACGCAGAGTTTTGTGTGTCGTCGTGGTCGTGACATCGGCAATCGGGACGGGATTGGGATAAAGACCGGCAGCGACGAGCCCCGCCACATGCGCCATGTCCACCATCAGATAGGCACCGACTTCGTCGGCGATCTCGCGAAAACGCTGCCAGTCGACGATCCGGGAGTAGGCGGTGACGCCTGCGACGATGACCTGAGGCCGGTGTTCACGCGCGAGCGCGGCCACCGCATCGTAGTCGATCTCACCGCTGCTCTCGTCGATCCCATATTGGGCGACATTGAAAAGCTTGCCGGAGAAATTCACTTTAGCACCGTGGGTGAGGTGGCCGCCGTGGGGCAGACTCATGCCGAGCAGAGTGTCGCCCGGCTCCATCATGGCCAGATACGCGGCGGCATTCGCCTGAGAGCCCGAGTGCGGTTGAACATTCACGTAGGCTGCGCCGAAGAGTTGTTTGGCCCGCTCGATCGCGAGCGATTCCGCGATGTCAACGAATTCGCAACCGCCGTAGTAGCGTCTACCGGGATACCCTTCTGCGTACTTGTTCGTCAGAACCGAACCCTGCGCCGCCAGTACTCTCGGGCTCGCGTAATTTTCCGACGCGATGAGTTCAATATGCTCTTCCTGTCGCCGCTCCTCGCCTTGTAGCGCCAAGAAAAGCTCGTCGTCAAATCCCTCGATCTGGTATTCGTTGGTAAACATTGTCAGCGTCCGATGCTGTCGCAGAAGACTCGGTTGTTTGGGGGGAGCGCATTGTAACGCTGTTACGCCAATGGGGAAGCCGAATCGAGGAAACCTTCGACAGACCGTGTCCACGCGCGGGCGAGATTGGTCCGATTATAACCGCCGCCACCCATACCTAAGACCCGGCCTTCGCAATAACGCTCCGCCAACTCACGCAGTCGGCTCGCTGCATGGCCGTGCGCGTTTTCGCTGTAGGCCAGATGCGTGATGGGGTCGCCGGCCAGGGAATCCGCACCGCAGTTCAGCAGCAGTAACTGCGGCGGGTTCGCGGCCAGATAAGCCTCGACTTCCTCCCATGCGCTGAAAAACGCTGCGTCCTCGGCCCCGGGTGGCATCGGGATATTGAGCTTGGTCCCGCGCGCCTCGCCCCGGCCCGTCTCGCTGCGGCTACCCGTTCCTGGATAGAGATAGCGCCCGTCCTCGTGGATGTCCGCAAACATGACGCGGGGATCGTCCTCGAAGCCGTAGAAAACACCGTCGCCATGATGAGCGTCGATATCCACGTAAGCGAGTCGATCGACGCCGTACAAGCGTAGCGCCGCTTCGATTGCGACGCCGCAGTCGTTGAAAACGCAAAAGCCGGCCGCGCGGCTCCTGGCAGCGTGATGCAGGCCGCCGATCGGAATAAATGCTCGGCGAATCGGTCCCTCCATGATCGCGGCCAACGCTTCCAGGGTGCCGCCCACGACATAGGCAGCCGCCTCGTAGACACCCCGAAAAGCCGGCGTATCGCCGCCATCCAGCGACCCGTAGCCCTGCTGAGAGCTGGCGTGAACGAATTCGACGTATTCCGACGTATGGAAATATTCGATCTCCTCCCGTGTCGCTAGGCGCGGCGGACGCCGGACGACCTGTGACGCTTTGGCCGAGCGTTCTAACTCCGCCATAAAGACATCGTGGCGATCTGCACCAAAGGGATGCCCGTCCGGAAAACCGTAGGACGCTAGCTCCTCTCCGCAAATCACAATCACCTGTTCCGACACCTGCTGCTCCTTTTCTCTGGCAACGTCCGGCACCTTCCCTGATAATCGCGCCTCCTTGAGAACGGATTCCCAGCGCGATGGCGCAATACATCTATACCACGAACCAACTTTCCAAACTGGTGCCTCCGAAGCGGCACATATTGCGTGACATCAGCCTGAGCTTCTTCCCTGGCGCCAAAATTGGTGTACTCGGACTGAATGGCGCCGGCAAGTCGACGCTGTTAAGGATCCTGGCAGGCGTCGACACCGATTTCGACGGTGAGGCACGTCCCCAGCCCGGCATCCGAATCGGCTTTTTGCCGCAGGAGCCGGAACTCAACAGCGACAAGGACGTTCGCGGTAACGTCGAGGAAGGCATGAGCGAGCTGATCGGATTGATAGCGCGCTTCAATGAGATTAGCGATCGTTTCGCCGAGCCGCTGACAGACGAGGAGATGACGGAACTCCTCGCAGAGCAGGGCGAGCTACAGGATGCGATCGACGCGGCGGGCGGCTGGGAGCTGGAACGCAAACTGGAGGTCGCCGCCGATGCGCTGCGACTTCCTCCTTGGGACGCCAATGTCACTGCACTCTCGGGCGGCGAACGCCGGCGCGTGGCGTTGTGCCGCCTGTTGCTCTCAGAACCCGACATGCTGCTTCTGGACGAACCGACGAATCACCTCGACGCTGAGTCCGTCGCCTGGCTTGAACGATTCCTGGCGGAGTATCCGGGGACGGTCATGGCCGTCACCCATGACCGCTACTTCCTGGACAATGTGGCCGGCTGGATCCTCGAGCTCGATCGCGGCTATGGAATTCCCTGGAAGGGCAACTATTCCTCCTGGCTGGAGCAAAAAGAACAGCGGCTGAAGATCGAGGAAAAACACGAAGCGGCTCATCACAAGACGATCAAGACAGAGCTCGAATGGGTGCGGTCCAATCCGAAGGCTCGCCAAGCCAAGGCAAAAGCACGCCTCCAGCGCTTCGAAGAACTGAACTCTAAAGAATTTCAGACGCGTAATGAAACCAACGAGATCTATATTCCTCCGGGGCCGCGGCTTGGCGATCTCGTGATCGAAGCGACGGGCGTGAGTAAGTCCTTCGGCGAGCGACTGCTATTCCAGAATTTGTCGTTCAGCCTCCCGCCGGGCGGCATCGTCGGCGTGATCGGTCCCAACGGGGCCGGCAAGACCACATTGTTCCGCATGCTACTAGGCCTGGAACCTGTCGACGAGGGAACGATCCGCATCGGCGACTCGGCTCGGTTGGCCTATGTCGACCAGTCTCGAGATTCGCTCGACGACGCCAAGACCGTCTGGGAGGAGATCTCACATGGTCAGGATATCCTGACCGTAGGAAATTACGAGATTCAATCCAGAGCGTACGTCGGACGTTTTCATTTCCGTGGGCCCGAACAACAAAAAAGAGTCGGGCTATTGTCGGGTGGTGAGCGCAACCGCGTTCATCTCGCGAAGGTCTTGTGTGCGGGGGGCAATGTCTTGCTCTTGGACGAACCGACGAATGACTTGGACGTGGAGACACTACGCGCGCTGGAAGAAGCCCTATTGGCTTTCCCCGGCTGCGCCATCGTGATTTCGCACGACCGCTGGTTCCTGGATCGGATCGCGACACATATTCTCGCTTTTGAGGGCGAGAGCGAGGTCGTGTATTTCCAGGGCAACTACGCGGACTACGCGGACGATCTCAAGCGCCGAAAGGGCCATGATGCCGACCAGCCGCATCGGATTCGGTACAAACGCCTGACCGCCTGACCGCCTGACCGCCTGACCGCCGGGCTGTGGCGCGACGGTTTCGCGCTGCTTCTGAAGTAGTTACACTCAGAAATGAGGGTACACCGTGTCGATATATATCCATCAGGACGACCGCTTCGAGCAGTCCGAGACAGTTTCGCGAGAGTGTCCGCACTGCGGCGAGCGCGCGCAGCTACTGCCTGTCGCCACGCCCTCGTTCGAGGCCATGCGCGCCTATCGACCCCGGCACGTAGCCATCGGCTTTCGCTGCGCGGCCTGCGCGGAGCCGCGCTTCACCCGCGCTACCGTGCGGGCGTACGAGGATTCTCGGATAGAACTGTCCGCCAACCTCGTCGAGATAGAGCGCGGCCGGGAGCGCTTCCAGTTCAGCTATCTACCGCCTGCCGTCGAGCAAATATTCCGCGAAGCGCTGCAGTGTTATACGGCCGACTGCTATAACGCCTTCGCATCGATGTGTCGGCGTACGATACAAACTTCATCGGCGACTCTGGGCGCCAACGCCAAGCTTCGCTGGCACGACCAGTTCAGAGAGGTCGTGGCCATCGTCGATCTGGATGCCCCCACTGTGCGCACGCTCGAAACGGTATTGTTCGGCACGGACGGGCCGATGCCCGAAATCCAAGCCGACCAGGCTGCTGTCTTGATCGAAACGATCAAGGACATGGTCTACCATTGCTACATACGCACAGCGAAGCTCCGTGCAGCGATGAAAATGCGGCGCTATTTTGCCGCGGATCATACCGGCAAAATCACCTCGATCGATCACCACACACGCCGCGCCAAATCCGCCTAATCCGCAGTTTGCACTAGGCGATGAGCCTGGGTGCGCACCCGGATAGCTCTTGTGCTCGGCTCGAATCGGGGGCTCGTCGCTTCAGGCCGTCCCTGGCACGCCCCTGGGTCACCGCCTACGTGTTTGAGTCGACCCAGTCGCGAGCGTTCGTGAACAGCTTCTGCCAGGGAGAATTCTCACCCCAATCCGCCGGGTGCCAGGAATGTTGCACCGTGCGGAACACGCGCTCCGGGTGAGGCATCATAATCGTTACGCGGCCGTCCTCATTCGCCAGGCCCGCAATGCCGCGCGGTGAACCGTTGGGGTTCGCGGGATAACGTTCCGCGACGTCGCCACGATTATCGACGTAACGGAGACTCGCGAGCTTGGAATCGGATCGCAGCAACTGATCCTCCGACGCAAACTCGGCACAACCCTCACCGTGCGACGTGACGATCGGCAGCCGCGACCCGACCATATCGGTCAACAGCACCGACGGGCTTGGTTCGATGCGCACCAGCGAGAAGCGCGCTTCAAATTGGTCTGAGCGATTGCGCACAAATCTCGGCCAGTGCGCAGCACCAGGAATAAGGTCTTTCAACGCCGCCAGCATCTGGCAACCGTTGCACACGCCCAGAATAAACGCGTCTTCGCGAGCAAACAGCTCGGCGAACTGAGCGCGAACGGATTCGTTGTAGAGTATCGATTTGGCCCAGCCTTCCCCGGCGCCCAGCACGTCCCCGTATGAGAATCCTCCACACGCAACGAGCCCTCGAAACTCGGCGAGCGCCGTTCGGCCTGACAGCAAGTCGGTCATATGAACGTCGTGCGCTTCGAAGCCGGCCCGGTTGAACGCCGCCGCCATCTCACGCTGACCATTGACACCTTGCTCGCGCAGAATGGCTATTTTAGGCCGCCGGTCGCGTGGCGCGACGGTAAAATCCGGCGGAGTGAACGTCAAGCTCGCGTGAAGGCCCGGATCGTCTTCATCGAGGATCCCGTCATAGGCTTCCTGCGCACAGTCGGGATGATCCCGTAGGCGTTGCAGTCGAAATGTCAGCTCCGACCACCAACGGTGCAGCCGTACCCGAGGCGCCTTGAAGAGCTGCTGCTCGCCCTGGCGAATCACGATGTCTTCGTGACTGGCTACACGAGCGACAACGGGACAATCGTCCATACCGTGCTCGCTCAAGACTAGGCGTACATCGTCCAGATCGTCCGCCTTGACCTGGACGACAGCGCCCAACTCCTCGGCGAATAGATACGCGAGAACATCTTCGGTGGCAGCCGGTACTTCGACATCGAGACCGGCGTGGGCCGCAAATGCCATCTCGACGAGCGTGGCGAACAGTCCGCCATCGGCCCTGTCATGATAGGCGAGCACGAAATTCTTGGCCCGTAGCGCCCTTTGGGCGCTGAAAAAGCGCAACACTTGTTGCGGGTTATCCAGATCCGGCGCCGCGCCGCCGAACTCGCCGAAACTCTGGGCGAGTGCAGAACCGCCGAGTCGCTGCCTTCCATGGCTAAGGTCCAGCAGCACCAGAACCGTATCGCCGACATCCGTACGTAACTCCGGCGTCAGCGTCCGGCGAATATCTGCAACGGGTGCGAACGCAGAAACGATCAACGAGACGGGCGCGGTCACCGCTCGCTCGTGACCATCTTCGCGCCATACAGTGCGCATCGACAAGGAGTCCTTGCCCACCGGAATGGAGACCCCGAGCGCCGGACACAGATCCTCTCCCACGGCTTGAACCATCCGATAAAGCACGGCGTCGTCATGAGCATGGCCGGCCGCGGCCATCCAGTTAGCCGACAGGCGAATATCGGATAACTGCGCCACGTCGGCCGCCGCAAGGTTTGTTATCGACTCTACAATCGCCAGGCGGGCGGACGCAGGCCCATCATAAATTGCGACCGGTGTTCGCTCGCCGATTGCCAACGCCTCGCCCGTGTAACCGGTAAAACTCGCACTCGTGACTGCAACGTCGCTAACGGGTACCTGCCAAGGGCCGACCAACTGATCCCGTGCGACCAGCCCGCCAACGCTACGATCACCGATGTGAATAAGGAATGACTTGTCGGCCACGGCCGGAAACGACAACACCTGTCGCACTGCCAGATCCAGCGTAACGCCAGACCGGTCCCATTCAGGTGGCTGAGTCTCAGCGGATCTCACTTCCAGTTTAATCTTTGGCAGCGTACCGAACAACATGTCCATCGGCATCGCAACGGCGAGGTTTTCGAACTGCTCGTCAGCGACTTGCAGATCTCGTTGCTCGGTCATCTTACCGATGACAGCGTAGGGGCAGCGCTCCCGTTCACAAATTTCCGCGAACGCTGGCAAAGCGTCGGTCGCGACTGCCACCATGTAGCGTTCTTGAGATTCGTTGCACCACAACTCCATTGGCGTCATGCCCGGTTCGTCGTTAGGTACATCTCTCAGTTGAATAACTGCACCACGATGACTCTGATCGACTATCTCCGGCACCGCATTGCACAGACCCCCGGCACCGATGTCGTGAATCGACAGAATCGGATTCCTCTCGCCCAAAGCCCAGCACGCATCGATGACTTCCTGGGCTCGGCGCTGCATCTCCGGGTTACCTCGCTGTACGGAGGCGAAGTCGAGATCCTCCTCCCCGGAGCCGCTGCCTTGAGATGAGGCCGCACCACCACCCAACCCGATCAGCATGGACGGTCCCCCGAGTACAACCAATTTTGAACCCTGAGGTGCCTCTAGCTTTTTAACATGGGCGTCGCGGATGTTACCCAGACCGCCGGCCAGCATGATGGGCTTGTGATAACCGCGCCACTGATCCTGCACGTTCAGCAGGCAGGTGCGAAAGTACCCTGTTAGATTCGGCCGGCCGAACTCATTATTAAACTGGGCCCCGCCGATAGGCCCCTCGAGCATGATTTGCAGCGAAGAAGCGATACGACTCGGATAGCCGGCGCTCGCAGCCTCCCACTTCTGCGGCCAGTCCGGTATGTGCAGATGCGAGACGGTGAAACCAGTCAACCCCGCTTTCGGTTTTGCGCCTCTGCCGGTCGCGCCCTCGTCCCGAATCTCACCGCCCGAGCCCGTCGCCACACCAGGAAAGGGCGAGATTGCGGTGGGGTGATTGTGGGTCTCCACTTTAATCACGATATGGGCAGCCTCATCGCTGCAACCATAGATATGCGTTTGCGGATCAGCGAAAAACCATGCCGTCTCGGCACCGGCGACAACCGCCGCATTGTCGCTATAAGCAGACAGCACGCCCTCGGGTGTGTGTGCGTACGTGTTCTTGATCATCTGCAACAAGCTGCGATCAGCAGGCTTCCCATCGATAACCCAGTCCGCATTGAAGATCTTATGGCGGCAGTGCTCGGAGTTCGTTTGCGCGAACATCATGAGCTCAACATCGGTGGGATCGCGCTGCAGCGTCTGGAACTGCTTCGCCAGATACTGAATCTCATCGCCGGACAACGCCAGACCGAGATCGATGTTCGCCTCGGCGAGGGCCTTGGAGCCTTCCTTCAAGAGTTTGATGTGACGCAGAGGTCGCGGTGCGTGCTCGGCAAACAGCAACGCCTCCGTTACCGGGTCGGACAACACCGACTCGGTCATGCGATCGTGCACGATGGGCCAGAGCAATTCGAGCTCTTCGGCGGAGACGCTCGCCGTCAGGTCCAGACTGTAGAGCCGGCCGCGTTCGAGGCGCCGGATCGGCAGACCGCAGATTCGCGCGATATCCGTCGCCTTGGAAGCCCACGGTGAGATCGTGCCGATTCGCGGCACAACGATAAACTCGTGGCCGCCGCTCGCGAATTCTGCCTCGCTGCCGTAGGTTAGGAGTGCGTCAAGGATTACTCTATCTGCGTCGTTGAGAGCGCGTTCGGTGTGTGCGAAATGCACGTAGCGAACCGCGACGCCGCGCACAGCGGGGCAACGTGCTGCAAGCTGCCGGCTCAACCGCTGCAACCGGAAGGCGGTCTCGGCCATCGGCCCGGGCAGCTGTAGCATGGTCATCTGTCAGATAATCTCTAACCACTCACTGGGCGTATTCTGCGCAGCGAGATATAACGTCTGCTCGTCCCGAGTCAGGACGCCCGCAAGAGAATCACGAACATCGTCAGCCGAGTTGTTCTGCTCACTGATGTGTAGCGCGACGACCCACTGCAGTTTCGGATGCCTCACCCTCTCAAGCAGTTGGGCCGCTTGCTCGTTATTCAAGTGACCGACGGAAGATGCAACGCGACGTTTCACGGACGCAGGATACGGTCCCCGTCGGAGCGTCTCCAGATCATGATTGGCCTCCAATGCCAACGCATCGCAGCCACTTAATCGTTCCGCAATATGGGAAGTAATATGCCCGGTGTCGCTCAGCACGCCTAGCTTGCGACCGGCGCCGGAGAAGGTGAACTGGCAAGGCTCGCGCGCATCGTGGGGCACAGGGAAAGGTTGCACGACGATCTCCCCCAACTCGAGCTCGCGGTGACAACTCAGTTTATTGATTCGGGTGAGACTACGCGCGGCCGCCGCGGCGGCTGTGCCCGGCGTCATCCATACTGGCGTGTTATAGCGACGCGCGAATCGGGCCACGCCTTGCATATGATCAGCGTGCTCGTGGGTGACTAATAGTGCCGTCACGTCGCGCGGTGTACGCCCCAGGATTCCGAGCCGCTCCTCAACGGCTTTAAGGCTCAAGCCGCAATCCACCATGAGTAACGTTTCGTTGACTTCCACGAGTAGCGCATTACCACGACTACCGCTGCCCAAAGACGCAAACCGAAGCGTCACGAACTCACTTATCCCCTGACCCGCCTTTACCACCTTCACCGCGTGGCGCGTATATTGGCACCGGGAACTGCGCGACGTTACCGCCCTCTACGGCCGTAACCTTACTCGCTCCTTGTTTCTCGACTTCGTCGATTCGCACGATTGAGTGCATAGGCAAGAAGGTTCTGGTCACACCCGAAAATTCGCTCTGGATTCGCTCCTCGGACGGATCTACAACCACTGACGATCGAGAACGAAACACCAGTTTCTCGACTTCTACGAACCCGAACAGCGTTCCGTGACTGACGCTTCGAGCGTAAATTTCAAAAACCTTTCCCTGGTTCATGAAAATTACCTTGTAGATCGGCTGCCGGCTCATCCACGATCCCGTGTGTTGGACGAAGGCGGGAAAGCTTAGCATAGGACGAAGTTCGGTGGCGGTACCTGCGGATCGGCCCTTTAACCATAACGACGAGAACTTCTGAGACTTAGGTCACATTCACTACGATCCGGGGGCACGGATCTCTACCCCATGGCTATACTCATCGACAGATCGAGTATTGACTCGACCCGCACATCGAATACGAGAGGCGAATACCAGTAGCAATGAGGCCCATTAGATGTCACTTCGCCTAGTAATTACCAGCTATCAGCGGCGGCGCCTAAAAGAAGCGGGCGTGAAAGAATTCGGTGCCCGGGGGGGCAGTATCGGCCGCTCGCTCGATAGCGACTGGATACTTCAAGATGGCGAGCGCTACGTTTCCAGTCGTCATGCGTCCATCGACTTTCGCTCCGGCAGTTATTACATCATCGACACTTCGAGCAACGGCGTATACATCAACGATGACGCCAATCCCGTCGGTAAAGCGAGGCCGCAACGACTATTTGACGGCGACCGGCTACGCATAGGCGCCTACGAGATGGTAGCGCATATCACCGAGAGTGCCAGCGAGCGCGATCAACTCTCCGACCTTCACCATGTCGATCCGGTTGACAGGGCGAAGTTCGTCGACCAACCGGAACCAACCGGCCAGGACTTGGTCAGCGAGCAGGAGCTGACGGCAAAAGGTGTCGACGAGTTGTTGCGGGAAGGCGCTGAAGCCAGTGCACTGAAGCGAGCCGCTATCAAGGCAACCGCATTCCTGCGACGGCGGACCGAAGCAGCAAAGCGACGGCGGACAGCGAAGACTGGAGCGGGCAAATCCGCGCTCGGCAGCCCCCGGCCGAAAGTGTCTGGCAAGAATCTGTCTGGCAGCTCGCCATCGGTGGCACTGTATGCGTTCTTCAGAGGCGCCGGCATAGCGCCGAGAGACATCGACGAGCAGCAAGCGACGTTCATGCTCCACCGGCTTGGACGGCTGATGCGAGAGCTACTGACCGGACTCACCGATGCGCAGCATTTCCGTGCGGAGCAGAAAAGCCAGCTCGGGATTCCAAGCACGAAAACTCAGCCAAATAGCGACACCCCGAAGATATTTGCGGCCGGCGTCGATGAGGCGCTAAACACGCTGATTACGGAATCGGCCGTCGACTACAAAAGTACCATCGATGCCACGCGAGAGGCGTTTCAGGATGAGAAGAACCATCAAGAAGCAATGCTTGGCGCGGTGCAAATCGCCTTGTCCGACTTCCTCGATCGGCTGGACCCGGATGAGCTGAAGAAGAGCATCGACCACGACGGGAAACGCAACAACTTCTTCAGCTCTAGCAACAAGAAACGCTACTGGGATCAGTACCGGAACGTCTTCCAGGCCATATCGCAGCGCTCACCTGGTCATCTCCCGCAGCGATTCGCTGCGGAACTCTCCCGCGCTTACGTAGAGAAAGTGGCACACCTCAACGGTAAGCGGCAAACGGATAACGCAGCGCGGGACGTTCTTAAAAAACTCCGTAAGCGAAAGTCTGCTAAGTCTTTGCGGAAGCGTTCGGCCTGAAGAGCACTACTGTCAAATCGTCCGGCTTTGAGGGCTCGTCGCCGTCAGTCTGCAGCATACGCTCCGCAGCGCGTCGAACGAGCTCGTCCGCCGCCGCGGGTAGCCGGCCTTGGCGAATGATTTCTACGATCTCATCAACGTAAAGGTTATCCATGAGACCGTCGCTAGCCAGCAGAACAGTATCGCGCGCGTCGAGTTTCACCGGGGGGCCGATTTCGATACGCATATCGGACGCGCCGACAGAGTTAAACAACAGGTGCCGCTGAGCGTGCTGGACAGCCTCGTCTTCATCAAGTAACCCCGCTTCCACAGCGAATCCGGTCGGCGAGTGCGGCGTGAGTCTGAGCTTTATTCGGCCCCGTTGCCCCACGCTGAAGAGCTCTGAGTCGCCTACGTGATAGCTGCGTACCCAGCCCCTGGCAATCTCACCGACCACCAAGGTTGTCGCAGCACCACGACGGCTTTTGATGATGCTGCGATTCGCTTCCTCAACCGCGTCGAGAATCGCCGGCCGCAGATTCTCGACTCGCGGCTCGGTACGAGCCAGCACGTTGCGCAAGGTCCGTACCGCGCGAGTTGAGGCGTCGCGGCCCGCCGGCGCTCCGCCCACGCCATCGGCGATAGCCAGGATCAGGGCATGACGGCCAAACGAGATGATCGCTGCCGCGTCTTCATTGCTCGTGTCTTTGTCCGGTGCCCGGTGACTACGAACACTGACCAAGCCGTACGGTAAATCGTGATCGGCACGCTCGACGTCACGCTTGCCAAGGTACAGCCATGCGTTGTGCGTATCGATGTTCATCGGCGCAACTCGTTAGCGAATCGCAGCTTAACCGACTACTTTGCCGGGATTCATGATGCCCTTCGGATCCAGGGTTTTTTTCAAGGACCGCATCAATGCTAGCGCGGCCGGCGTCGTGAAGCGCTCAAGCTCGTCCCGCTTTAGGATCCCGATACCGTGCTCGGCGCTGAAACTTCCCCCCAAGCCGTCCACCAGATCGTATACCGCAGCCGACAGTTTCTCAGCAGCATCATCGTTAAACGCCTGCAGATCAGACCCGACCGGTGGCAGCATGTTGTAGTGTAGATTGCCGTCGCCAATGTGACCGAATACGGACAGCCGGTGCGGTGCGATCGCGCTCAACGTTGCTTCAGCGTCATGTATAAA